>ERZ650300.1595-NODE-1595-length-12735-cov-18.862697_pt1 | contig 12735 bp, 10 predicted proteins | sample MGYA00376236_ERZ650300 | MGnify/ENA primary metagenome ERZ650300 (study PRJEB26733, sample SAMN07839303) | wastewater metagenome | biome: urban; feature: wastewater treatment plant; material: waste water | place: USA: North Carolina | collected 2016-04-28 ... | reverse complement strand
GACATAGGGCTCACCTGTGCAGAAACACGGACAAAACAGGTGAGCGTCGTTGCGATGGGGCCAAGGCAGGGCGCCCAAGCCTGACGGCAGCCGGCCACCATCGTGGGGTGGAATCAGGCTGCCGCTGCAACGCTCCTTGGGCGAAGCGGCGATTTTAAGTGCTTACGCCTGCGCAGATGCAGCCATGGCCGAAGCAGGCAAGCCAAACACCTGGTCAAACACCCAGTTGAAGACAAAGGTGTAGCAAAGAAAGAAGACGATGAGCGCCAGGTCCATCACAAAGGCCTGCCACAGGCTCACGTTGAACCACCAGGCAAACAGCGGCACCAGCGTGAACACCAGCCCGCCTTCAAAGCCAATGGCGTGCGCAATGCGGCGCTTGACGCTGCGCCCCCGCACCGCCTGGCGCGACTCCCAGCGCTCAAAAGCCCAGTTGAACCCGATGTTCCACAGCACAGCGATCACCGAAGCAGCCACCGAAGCCACGCTCGCGTGCGATGCGTTTTGCCCCGTGAGCGCGGCCAACCCGAAGGTGGCCACCACGATGGCGATGAGTTCATACAGCGTGACGTACACCACGCGGCGTCGAATGCCTTGCAGGCTGGAAACAGGGTTGGAAGTTGCCATGGGCCGCACTTTATGTGCTCTAGGCTGATATATAAAGTCAGCTTCTTTCAGAAATTCTGATAAATCAACCATGGCATTCACCTCCGACAGCGTGCAAGTGTTCCTCGCGGCGCTGGACCATGGCTCGTTCTCGGCCGCTGCGCGGGCGCTGTCGCGGGTGCCTTCAGCGGTGAGCATGACCATCGCCCACCTGGAGGCCGAGCTGGCCGTGCAGTTGTTTGACCGCAGCGGCCGCGAGCCCCGCCCTACCGCCGCAGCGCGGGCGCTGGAGCCCCAGGCGCGGCTGCTGGCCGGGCAGTTGCAGCAGCTCAACGCCCAGGCGCTGGCGCTGACGCAGGGGCTGGAAGAGCGCCTGACCCTGGCGATTGCGCCCGAGCTGCTGGCCTCGCGCTGGACGGCGCCGCTGGCCGCGCTGGCGCATGAATATCCACTGCTGCAGGTGGAGGTGCTCACCGCCCCGCAAGTCGATGCACTGGCGCTGCTGCACAGTGGCCGCGCCCAGCTGGCGCTGGTGTTTGAGCGGCCCAGCATCGACGGGCGCGAGGGTTTTCAGGAGGTGGGCACCGAGACCCTGGTGGCCGTGATGGCGCCGCAGCACCCGGTGCTGGTGGCCGCCCGCGCCGCAGCCATGGCGCGCGGCGCACCGCCCGAGGCGGCCATGCTGCGCGAGGAACACCTGACCACCACGCGCCAGATCGTGGTGGCCAGCCGCGACCTGGCGCAGACCGACCCGCGCTTTGTGTTTGCCCGCCACCACTGGCGCACCGACAACCACCTGGCCGCGCTGGGCCTAATCGAAGCAGGCCTGGGCTGGGGCTGGCAGCCGCGCGCCCTGGTGCAGCCCCGCATGGCGGCAGGCACGCTGGTGGAGATGCCGTTTGAGAACCTGAGCAACGGCGCCGCGCTGTGGGTGGACGTGGTGTGGTCCAAAGAGCGGCCCCTGGGCCTGGGGGCGCGGCGCTTTGTGGCACTGATGGAAACGGCGGACCGCGCACCCTGAGCGCAGCCCCGCACTCCACACGCCAGCATTTAAATAAGAATAGTTTGCATTTGCATGGATAATGGCGGGGCCGCATGCAGCCATGCGGCCCCCGCTTCAGCCACTGCCCCCTTTCGTGCGGGCCAGCCACAGTGGGCACGGCGGTGTCGCCACACCGCTTCCCTGTCGCTCTCCTCTTTTCCTGACCATGCAAGTTTCCATCTCCGGCCCCCGCCGGCATACCGCCGTGGCGCGCGCCACGCTGGCGCTGTGCGCCTTGTTGGGCACCACGGGCGTGCTCGCCCAAAATGCAGACGGCTCTGACCCGAACAGCCCCGCCTTGTCTGAAGTGCAGGTGCGCGAAACCTCGGGCAGCAGCGGCTACCAGGGCGCGCAGCGCAACACCGCCGCCACCCGCACCGACACGCCCTTGCTGGAAACGCCCCAGGCCGTGCGCGTGGTGCCCCAGCAGCTCATCGAAGACCTGGGCGCCCGCCGCCTGGCCGACACGGTGGACTTTGTCAGCGGCATCACCCGCCTCAACGACTTTGGCGGCACCTGGGACAACTTCGCCATTCGCGGCTTCAGCAACACCGATGGGGGCAGCCTGCTCAACGGCTTTGCGTCGGGCCGGGGCTATGGCCCGCAGCGCGACGTGGCCTCGGTCGAGCGGGTGGAGTTCCTCAAAGGCCCCGCCGCTGCCTTGTACGGCAGCAGCGAGCCCGGCGGCACCCTCAACGTGGTGACCAAAAAGCCCCAGTTCACGGCAGCGAACAAGGCGGGCGTGCAGGTGGGCGCCCTGGGCTATCGGCGTGCCACGCTCGACAGCACCGGCCCGCTGGGCACCGACGTGGCCTACCGCCTGAACGTGGCGGCCGAGGACGGCGCCAGCCGCACCAGCCTGGTCGACAACCGCAAGATGGTGGTGGCCCCGGCCATCACCTGGAACCTGGGCCCCAACACGGTGCTGAACTACGAGGCCGAGTTCATCCGCATCCGTACGCCGCTGGACCGTGGCATCGTGCAGGTCAATGGCAACGCAGGTGCCTTGCCGCGCGACCGCTACCTGGGCGACCCCAGCCGCAACAACCTGCACGTGAACGGTGACACGCACCAGTTCACACTGGACCACGACCTGGGCCAGGGCTGGCGCACGCGCGTGGGCGCCTCGTACCGCGAGACCGACCTGTACGGCGAAGCCGTGGACCTGACCGGCACGCTGCAAGCCGATGGCCGCACCCTGACCCGGCGCGACAGCTGGCGCAGCCTGCCTGCGCGCGACACCTCGGTACAGGCCGAAGTGGAAGGCAAGCTGCAGACCGGCGGCCTGCGCCACACCGTGCTCGCGGGCGTGGAATCGTGGCGGCTGTTCATGGGGCAGGACATTCGCTACTCCACCCTGGCCAGCCAGCCCTTTGCCATCGACATCCACAACCCCACCTATGGCCAGGCCCCCGGCAACCTGACGCCCGGCTTTGACACCCGCGACCGCCAGCGCGCCACGGGCTTGTTCGTGCAAGACCAGATGGACCTGAGCGAGCGCTGGAAGCTGCTGGCCGGTGTGCGCTTTGACCGCTACCACCAGGACTACGAAAACCGCCTGGCCAGCACCGTGCAGACCCAATCGCACTCGGCCGCCACGCCGCGCGTGGGGGTGACGTACCTCGTCAACGACCGCACCTCGGTGTATGCGTCGGCCGGGCGCTCGTTCCGCCCCAACACCGGCGCCGACGAGAGCGGCCGTGCGTTCGACCCGCAAGAGGGCAAAGCCTTTGAACTGGGCGCCAAGTGGCAGTCGGCCGACCAGCGCCTGAACGGCTCGGTGGCGCTGTTTGACATCCGCAAGACCAATGTGCTGACCCGCAGCCCCACCAACGCCAACTACAACGTGGCCGCGGGCGAGGTGCGCAGCCGGGGCCTGGAGGCCGACCTGGCCGGGCAGATCGACGCCCACTGGCGCATGACGGCCAACCTGGCCTACACCGATGCCGAGGTGGTGCGCGACAACAACCCCGCGCTGCTGGGCAAGCGCCTGCTGAATGTGCCGCGCGTGAGCGCCGGGCTGTTCGCCATCCGCGAAGACCGGCTGGCCAGCGGCGGCCGCTGGGGCGTGGGCGGCGGGCTGGTGCATGTGGGCGAGCGCACCGGCACGGCCACCGACACCTACCGCCTGCCCGCCTACACCACGGCGCGCCTGACCAGCTACTGGCAAATCGACAAGCGCACCCGCCTGACGCTGGACGTGCACAACCTGTTCGACAAGACCTACTACACCGCCTCGTGGGGCAACCTGACGGTGATCCCTGGCCTGGGCCGCCAGGTGGTGGCCGGGGTACAGGTGGCGTTCTGATCGGCGCGCACTCGGGCTATCAGCAAAATTGGCTGCTAGCGCTTGTTGAATAAGCGCTAGCAGCTATATTTTCGATAGCATTGAGGAACTCAGCTTTCCCGGGCAATGGCTGAGCCTCTGGCTTACCATGGGCCCCGAAGGAGTCCGCATGAACCACCCGTTTGACAGCAACAACAAAGACCTGGCCGAGCGTTGGTCGCAATGGCAGCCGGACGCGCCGCTGCACAACGATGAAACGCAAGCCAACGGCCTGCCTGAACGGCGCAAGGCCGGCAAGCACCGGCGCACGGTATCGCTTTCGGACTTCGATCCGTCAGCCAAGCCTTTTTCGCTGGGCGACAAGCTCAAGGACAAGGCAGTCACAGAACTGATCGCGCAGGAGCTGGACACACTGCAGAACCTGTTCTACGCCGACAAGCGCTACAAACTGCTGGTGATCCTGCAGGGCACCGACACATCGGGCAAGGACGGCACCATCCGGGGCGTGTTTGGCCGCATGAGCCCGCTGGGCGTGCACGCTGTGGGCTGGACTGCGCCCAACGAGGAAGAGCGCGCCCACGATTACCTGTGGCGCATTCACCAGAAGGTGCCCAAGGCGGGTGAGATCACGGTATTCAACCGCAGCCACTACGAGGATGTGCTGGTGCCCGCAGTCAACGGCTGGATCACCAAGGAGCAACACCACCAGCGCTTTGGTCACATCAACGATTTCGAGCGCATGCTCACGCACACCGGCACCATCGTGCTCAAGTTCATGCTGCACATCAGCGCTGAGGAGCAACGCGAACGCCTGCAGGAACGCCTGGACGACCCGGCCAAGCACTGGAAGTTCTCGATGAGCGACATCGAGGCACGCAAGCAGTGGAGCGAGTACCAGAAGGCGTACGAAATGCTGCTGGCGGCCACGCACACGCCTTGGGCGCCATGGACCATCGTGCCAGCCAACTCCAAGACACACCGCAACCTGATGATCGCCACACTGGTGCGCGAAGTGCTGAAAGGGCTGCAGCTGCGCTACCCCGCGGGCGACTCGGCGCTGGAGCATTTCACGGTGGAGTGACCGGGGGCAAGACGCCCCCCAGACAGAACCGCCACCCCCTCCGCTGGGTGGTGGCGGCAACGGCTTACACCAGCTTGTGGCCGCAGTGTTCGCAGAAACGGTCACCGGCTTGCACCGTGCCGTGGCACTGGGGGCAGGCCGGTGCAGCGGCAGGTGCCGCAGGGGCTGCTGGTGCGGAAGGATCGGCGGCTACCGCCGTCGTAGGCGCGACCGGCGCAGCAGGCGTGGCTTCGGAGGGCTGCTCTGCCGCAGGGCTGGCAGCGGGGGTCTTCTGCGTGGCCGCGGTGGCTGCAGCCGCCGCAGCGGCGGCCTGGACCTGGGCTTTTTCCTTCAGGTCGGCCATCTTGTTGTTCATGTCCTGCAGCTTTTCATCGGCCGCCTGGCGAATGCTGTCCAGATCGACCTTTTCAGAAAACTCGCACCAGGTGAGCACGCCCACCATCAGCGGCAGCAAGAAGACGAAAGCCGAAGCCAGCGCAAACACCAGGCTGAAGCCCACGCCCGCGCCCATCACGTGGCCCGAGGCGCCGCCCATCATGACGGCCAGCGGATTGAAGCCGCCACCCATGCCGTGGCGCATGCCATAGCCCATGCCACCGCCAAAGTCGCCACCCATACCGACCACGGCAGCAAACAAACCGCCCACCGTGAACGAGGCCGAGGTGATCAGGCCGAACAGCATCGAAGCAAAGATGGCCGACAGCAGCATGCCGCCCACGATCTTGCCGATGGCAGCAAACGGGTACTTGCGGGTGATGTGCCAGGTGATCGACAGCGAGTGCATCACGCGCTCACCATCCCACAGCGCGGGGCCGACGATGGACGAGGCCACGTACAGCGCCAGCATCAGCGCGGCCATCGCCAGCACGGCCACGGGCACCACCACCACCAGCAGCAAGGGGCCCAGCACCGGGATCTTGCAGATGAAAAACACCACGGCCAGGGCCAGGAACAGGGCCAGCGCCGCCAGCATCATCAGCAGCCCGGCGCCCAGCAGCTTGGGCAGGCACAGCAACCCGGCGATGAAGTAGCCCACCAGACCCCGGTAGGGGCGCTTGCGCGCCAGGTCTGACAAGCAGGCGCCAGCGCCACTGATGCCAGCCAGCCCCACCACGATGGCCACCAGTGCCAGCAGCACCGTGAACCCCATCCACACGCGGGCCAGGGCCCCGCCCAGCGCAAACACCAGGGCGGCGACCAGGAAAGAGGCCGCCATCACAGAGACGGCAGGCCAGCAGGTCAGTGCCTCGGGCAGGCGAAAAATGGAATACGGGTTGTCCGCTCGGACAAGTGGTTGGCTCATGGTTTTTCCCTCGGTTGGTTTGGTATGCATGGCGGGCCCGCTGCAGCGGGCCCGTTGTGTGGACTCGACCCGATCAGTTGCTGTAAGGGTCGTTGTTGCGGTTGCTCATGGGGCACTCGGGCACCTTGCCCCAGTTGCTGCCGCAGTGCTGGTGGCGCGCACGCACCACGCACACGCCCTTGCTCAGCATGTTGTCCTGGCTGTCGCACTGGCGCAGGGCTGCACGCAAAGGGCCCAGGCCTTCGCCCGCAGGCGCGGGGGCTGGCGCCGCACTGGGCTGCGACAGCGTGGCCGGTGCGGGGCCGCGCGGGCCGTCATGCTGCCAAGGCGGCTCGTTGGCGGCGGGCGCCTGGGTCTGCGCATTGGCGCGAGGCTTGGGGGCTGGCTTTGGCGCTGCGTCGGCCGTCTTGGGTGCGGGCCGCGCAGCTGGTGCCGCCTGGGCTGGAGCCGCAGCGCTGCCCACCGCGGGCGACGCCACGGCAGGCCCAGCAGTCACGGGTGCCACCGGGGGCGGCGGCTCTACCGCGGCGGCGGGGGGCGCAGCGGGGGCCAGTGGCACCGCTGCGGGGCTGGCATCGGCCGGTGCCGCGGGGCTGACCTGGGCCGCCGGTGGCTGCACGCTGGCCGATGGGGCCGCAGGCTTGGTGCCCAGCAACCACCAGGCCAGCCCGGCGACCACGGCGATCCCCCCCAGGCCGAGCGCTGCATATTTGGCAGCGGTGCCGCGCGTTTCGGGTGCTGCAGGCTCTGGCGGCAAAGGCCAGGGCGCTGGTGCCGGGGCTTTGGATGACGGGGCAGAGGGAGCCGACGCCTCTGGCGCCGCAGGAGCGACTGGTACGGCAGGGGCTTGCGCAGCTTCAGGGGCAGGCACGGGTGCGGCTGCTGAAAGAGGCGCCGTGTCACTTAGTGCCACGCTGGGCGCGGCGGCCTGCGGCGCAGGCACGACGGGCTCTGGCTCTGGCTCTGGCTCTGGCGCAGGAGCAGGAGCTGTCTCCTTCACTTCCGCTACCTCCACCGCAGTGGTCGCGACAGCGCCAGCGACCGCACCCAGAGTGGTGTCCTGCGCGGGCGCAGCGGGCTCCGCGGGGGTATCCAGCAGCAGATCCACCTCGTCTGAAGGGCTGTCGGGCGAGGGCTCCAGCGGGGCCGGGCGGGTGTCGGCCTCGGGATCGGCTGGGCCGTCCATATCAAAATCGAAATCCAGCTCCTCTACCGGTGCTGGGGCAGGAGTTGCTGCCACTGGAGCGGCTGCCGCAGCCGCTGCCGTGGCGAACGCATGGCCGCACTGCCCGCAGAACTTGGCACCCAGCTTGCACGGCGCAGCACATTCGGGGCAGTGTTGCACCAGCGGGGCACCGCAGTCTTTGCAGCACTTGGCACCCTCGCGGTTTTCGGTGGCGCAGGCGGGGCAGTTCAAACTCATGGGCTTACCTTGTTGAATAGAGGAGCGGCTGGTGCGCTGGGGTGCGACGGTGCCGAGGGAGCGCTTCGGCGGCCGAGTTTATCGGCCAAATATGAAGCGCGGCCACAAAAGCAGGCATCTGGCGCCAGCGTTGCCCCACCGTTCTGCAAAACCGCACAAAAGTGCCGTTTTTGTTTTGACGCAAACAACCGCATCCTGGCGCCCCTGCGGTTATGCAACGAATGCATAAGGGGCATACACACTGGCCTTAGACACCGCTCGACCACAGGCATAAGCTTCGCGGCTTGAATCGATCCCACAAGGAAATTCCCATGTCGAATCCCTCTGGCACACCCGCCGCATCTGCGCATCCGCTGCCTTCGTACCTGCAGGCGGACCACCTCGGCCCCTGGGGCAACTACCTGCAGCAGGTAGACCGCGTCACCCCTTACCTCGGCAGCCTCGCGCGCTGGGTCGAAACACTCAAGCGCCCCAAGCGCATCCTGGTCGTGGACGTGCCAATCGAATTGGACAACGGCACCATCGCCCACTACGAAGGCTACCGCGTGCAGCACAACCTGAGCCGCGGCCCCGGCAAGGGCGGTGTGCGCTTCCACCAGGACGTGACGCTGTCTGAAGTGATGGCCCTGTCGGCCTGGATGTCGGTGAAGAACGCGGCGGTGAACGTGCCCTACGGCGGCGCCAAGGGCGGCATCCGCGTGGACCCCAAGAAGCTGTCCAAGGGTGAGCTGGAGCGCCTGACGCGCCGCTACACCAGCGAGATCGGCCTGCTCATCGGCCCCACCAAGGACATCCCGGCACCTGACGTCAACACCAATGGCCAGATCATGGCCTGGATGATGGACACCTACTCCATGAACGTGGGCGCCACCGCCACCGGCGTGGTCACCGGCAAGCCGGTGGACATCGGTGGCTCGCTGGGCCGCGTGGAAGCCACAGGCCGTGGCGTGTTCACCGTGGGTGTGGAAGCCGCCAAGCTGACCGGCCTGGCGCTGGACGGCGCCCGTGTGGCCGTGCAAGGCTTTGGCAACGTGGGCGGCATTGCGGCCAAGCTGTTTGCCGAAGCGGGCGCCAAGGTGGTGGCTGTGCAAGACCACACCGGCACCATCTTCAACAGCAAGGGCCTGGATGTGCCCGCGCTGCTGGCGCATGTGAAAACCCGTGGCGGCGTGGGCGGCTTTGCTGGCGCCGAAGTGATGAAGGCCGAAGAGTTCTGGGGTGTGGATTGCGAGATCCTGATCCCCGCCGCGCTGGAAGGCCAGATCACCAAGGACAACGCCGGCAAGATCAAGGCCAAGCTGGTGATCGAAGGCGCCAACGGCCCCACGACCACCGAGGCCGACGACATCCTGAACGACAAGGGCGTGCTGGTGCTGCCCGACGTGATCGCCAACGCTGGCGGCGTGACGGTGAGCTACTTCGAATGGGTGCAGGACTTCTCCAGCTTCTTCTGGAGCGAGGACGAGATCAACGCCCGCCTGGTGCGCATCATGCAAGAGGCCTTTGCGGGCATCTGGCAGGTGGCGCAAGAGCACAAGGTGAGCCTGCGCACCGCCACCTTCATCGTGGCCTGCCAGCGCATCCTGCACGCCCGCGAAATGCGCGGCCTGTATCCATGAGGCCTGCCCTGGTCTGATTTTTCGCAGCGCTGGCACATCGCCAGCGCCACGAACCCAGGTGCGCCACAAGCGCCCGGCAAAGCCGCCCCCACCACGGGGCGGTTTTTTTATGTCCATGGCATGGGCGCACCAAGGTGGATTGTTACGGTTTTGGATTCAGCCGAATCACTAGGCGGGAAGCCGCAGACAGTGCTGTAGCACGGCAAGGCGAACCAACGACGTGATACGGTTGAAGGCAAATCCGTATCACACCCCGCCCACCGGGGGCACGGCCTGCACGGGCACCACGCGCATGGCCAGGCAAAAGGGTTGCTCACAGGGCGCACGGCCTGCGTAGGGGCAACCGGGCGTGTCGCAATGGCCGCGCGCACGGCGGCGCTGGTCAGCTTCTTCCTCCTCGCGCCCGTAGCCGCTGGCCTGCAGCGCCAGCATCTGCAGCCACGGGTCGTTGCGGGCCTGGAGCTGGTCGCGCCCGTACACCACGCTGGCGGCGGCGCCCTGCCAGGGGGCCAATTCGAGCGACAACAGGGCACTGGTGGCGGCCGCTCGCTCACCCGCCCCCACACCCGGCTGCAGCACCAGCGCAAAAAGCCCGCTGGTGAGCGCCTGGCTGCGCCCCGCCAAAGCCGCCTGCAGCGTGCCCGATGGCGTGGGGCTGGAGGGTGACGAAGCGGCGGGCAAACTCTGCAGCCACGCAGCAGGCACCCGCAGCGTGGCGGTGAATGCGCGTGGCCCTTGTTCGGTGTGCAACAGGCCCTGGCCTACCAGCCAGGTTTGCAACGGGGGCAGGTCGGGGTCTGCAGGCAGGCCGCCAGCGCCCCCCAGGCCCGCACCCCAGGGCTGCACCGCCACCACACGCTGGGGTGCAGCAGGGGTCAGTTGCTGCACCAGCGCATCCAGCAAACCCCGCATGGCGGGCGACACCCCGCTGGCAGCCCACGCCGCACCCGTCACGCCCCCGGCACCCGCAGCAGCCAGGGTAGGGATGGCCGCTGGTGGCACCGCCACGCCCCGCCCTGGCGGGGCCGCCCCAGTGGGCGGCGCAGCGGCGGGGGTCTGGCCCTGCGCCTGCAGCGCTTGGCTGGCGCGGGGTGAGAGGCTGACGCGATCCGCCAGCGCAGGGTCACTGGCGCCCTCGGGCAGCGGCGGGGGAGCCAAAGGGGTGGCGGGATTTGGCGCGGGTAAAGGTGGAACACCGCCCGCGGGGCCACCAGCGCCGGGCACCACTACGCCGGACGCCCCCTTGTCCGCGCCCAGCAGCATGTTTTGCCGCTGCAAAGCGGCTTCGGCCAGCGCCTGCGCCACGGCGGGCACAGGGCTGCGGGGGGGATCCATCTGGATGGACATGGTGGAGCGGTGAACAGTGGCGTGGCCCACCTGCGACCGGCGCCTTTGCAATGTGCAACCGCGCCTGGAGGTGGGAACTGAACGCATTCTGGCCCTGATCCGCCCCGGTGAACAGGGGGCCGGGGCAGTTCAGGCTGCGGGCAACCGTCCCGCCGATTCGCTATCAAATAAATAGCTGGTTGCGCTTATGGGTTGTGCGCTGGAGGCACTTTTTTCCTAAAACCTTCCAGCACTGACCCCAAGCACCTTAGACAGCGAGTGCAGGCTCTGCGGCCGCCGCAGGCGGTTGCGATTCGATGACCCGCGCCAGCAGCGCACCGCTATAGCGCGCAGGCAGCGGAATCCACACACGCACGGGGCTGCCCTGGGCCACTTGCACGGGCTGGCCTTCCACGTTGCGCATCTGGTCCAGCCGCACTTGGGTGTTGCCGCTGGGGTGCACCACCTCGATCAGGTCGCCCACGGCGAAGTGGTTCTTGGTTTCCACCAGCACCCAGTCGCCCGACAGGCCCACATCCGCCAAACCCTCAGTGCCCAGCACCTCGCCCACGTACTGGCTGCGCTGGGTGACGGAGTGGCCGCTGAGGTAGTTCTGGTAGTCGTTGCTGGGGCGGCGCTCCAGCAGGCCGCCGGTGTAGCCGCGGTTGGACAGGCCTTCCAGCTCGATCAGCAGCTCGGGGTTGAAGGGGCGGCCTGCCACGGCGTCGTCGATGGCGCGGCGGTACACCTGGGCGGTGCGGGCCACGTAGTACAGGCTCTTGGTGCGCCCTTCCACCTTGAGCGAATCGACACCGATGGCCGTGAGCCGCGCCACATGCTCGACAGCGCGCAAATCCTTGCTGTTCATGATGTAGCTGCCGGGGCCGTCGTCCAGCGCCGACGCACGGGCGCTGGCCGGTGGCGCAGCCGGGGCACAGGTGCGGCAGCTGCTGGCCGACGAGGGCGTGCTGCCGGTGATCGGCACCAAGGAGGCGATCGCCGGACTGACGTCGATCCTCGGGATCGGTGCCGGTGAGACGGTGGTGATCCCGGAGGTCGCGTACCCGACGTACGAGGTCAGCGCACTGCTGGCCGGGGCGACTCCGGTGCGGGCGGACTCGACCGTGCAGCTCGGTCCGGCCAGGCCGGCGCTCATGTTCGTCAACTCACCGTCGAATCCCACCGGCAAGGTGCTGGGCATCGATCACCTGCGCAAGGTCGTGCAGTGGGCGCGCGAGCGCGAGGTGATCGTGGCCTCCGACGAGTGCTATCTGGGCCTGACCTGGGAAGCCGAGGCGTACTCGATCCTCGACCCACGGGTCTGCGACGGCGACCACACCGGCCTGCTGGCCATCCACTCGCTGTCGAAGGTGTCGAATCTGGCGTCCTACCGGGCCGGCTTCTTCGCCGGCGACCGCGACCTGATCGCCGAACTGCTCGCCGTCCGCAAACATTCGGGCCTGATACTGCCGTTCCCGATCCAGTCGGCCATGACCGCTGCCCTGAACGACGACACCCACGTCGATGCCCAGCGCGAGCGCTACCGGGCCCGCCGCGACGTCCTGAAGGCGGCCGTCGAGAACGCGGGCTTCACCGTCGATCATTCCGAGGCGGGCCTGTATCTGTGGGCCACCCGCGGCGAGGATTCCCGCGTCACCCAGGGCTGGCTCGCCGAGCGCGGCATCCTGGCCGCCCCCGGCGACTTCTACGGACCGGCCGGAACCAAACACGTCCGCATGGCCCTCACGGCGACCGACGAACGCATCGCCGCAGCAGCCGCCCGCCTCTGACGGCGGGCGGCGCAGCCGTCAGTCGTTCTTGTGCAGGATGTCGTTGAGGGCGATGCCGTCACCCTTCCAGGGGAGCACCTCCACGGCGCCGGTGATGCTGTTGCGGCGGAACAGCAGGTTGGAGGCTCCGGCGAAGTCGCGGGCGCTGGCCCGGGTGCCGTCGGGGCCGGTCACCTTGGTGCCCGCAGTCACGTACAGCCCGGCCTCGATGACGCAGTCGTCGCCGAGGGGGATGCCGCAGCCGGAGTTGGCGCCGAG
>ERZ650300.1594-NODE-1594-length-12737-cov-26.805709_pt1 | contig 12737 bp, 10 predicted proteins | sample MGYA00376236_ERZ650300 | MGnify/ENA primary metagenome ERZ650300 (study PRJEB26733, sample SAMN07839303) | wastewater metagenome | biome: urban; feature: wastewater treatment plant; material: waste water | place: USA: North Carolina | collected 2016-04-28 ... | reverse complement strand
AACGTGTTGGCGGTAAGCTTCTAGCACGGTGTTATTCCTCTTTTTTAAAAAATTATTTACGTATTCCTGCTTTAAATAAAGCTACGTAAATAATATGGACTGCTTAATTTTACTAAAATTCCAGTTAAAAGTTAATGCGCTACAAGTGTTTCTTCGTGATGCCCATTATTTTCTAACTAAATGATGTTCATATCGATTGCACATAAAAACAGCAATATAGTCAGATCGTTTGGAATTGTTTCACATTAACTTTGAACTGCCATTTAAAAACAAAAAAGGCAACCTATGTTGCCTCTTTTTACGCAATATAAATATTCAACCTTAGTGTACTGTTGTGGCTTGAATATATTGTTTGAAACTTTCACGACAGCCTTCAAATTTCATCTGAATTTCATCCTCATGTAAATTTTGATGTGCAGAGCTTGCAAAAGAAATTTGTACTGAAATTCGTGTAGGTTCATGGTCAAGTGCGTGTTTGAAGTATACATGGTCACCCAAGCTAAGGACATAATGACCACCGCCAATTACGGCCACACCATTTTCATCTTCCAAGAGTAAATCTGCGTGATTTAAATAGCCAACAACTTCCATTTTCTGCTCCTCTCGTTTTTTATTCTATGTTCATTATTCTTTATTTTTATATGCTTTGCTATATATATGATTTAGAGTTTTGTCACAAAAAGTTCCATGCAAAAAATAAAAAACCGTTCCTTAGAACGGTTTGTAATCTGGCATTTCAGTATGCGGTGTTGCAATACATTTTTCAGTATATTTCACACGAACTTTTTCACGCGCACCTTCAATATCGGATTTAATTTCAGCCTCAGGTAAAGCATAAACATCTTCAATAATTTCTAACGCAAATGCCTTAGTCATTTCGTCTTCAACTTTATTGGCATGCTCAATCGCTTTATCTTTTTCAATGGCATTTTGACGGTCTAACATAATTGAACGTGCTGCATTACCAATACTTTTACAATAGCCATGCCATTGCTCTTCTGGTGTTAACGGTTTTTTTTCAGCACAACCCACCAGTGCAATCACAGCAGCCAAAGCGAATAACTTTTTCATTACAACTCTCCTATTCGCCCTATCATAATCAAACTTTTTCAAATGAAGAACCATTACCCACTTTAAATAGTATAAAAGCCCAAATTTGGGCTTTTATACTTAGAAAAATTAACCGCAGCTTGCTTGAACTACTTTATTGGTTTTCGGATCGACTGTTACTGTCACACGGTCTTCGCGATAATCCATAGTCACAGGCTGCCCTGGTTGTACTAAGCGTACCATCTTCGCACTGGTTTTTTGCTTAATCTGTGCTTCAGTTAAATTTGACTGACCAATCAAAGCTGTCGCTTGCTCAGCAACACATTTGCTTTGACTAGCACGGAAAAGCGCCCATTCTTCAATGATTTGACCATTCGGCAAATGGCAATAGCCTACTTCACCATTGGCCTCTTTTCGAATCTCTAATTTACCACCCTGTTCAACACAGTATGTACTGGCAGGATTAGCCATACCTAAAGTTGGCTTTTCAGTTTCATTCTTTTGCGCAGTACTACAACCCGAAATAGCAGCAACCATTAATCCAAGCATTACGATTTTTTTCATAAAAAATATTTCTTTAAATAAAAGATCAACATAGCAAATATATTTTTAAAAAACTGTGCGAGTTTTGCAAAATTTAAGATTGCATAAAAAAGCCCATCACTTGACGGACTTTTTATTTTGAAAAGCTAGATTTTCAGGTCAATTTTAATTGACTGAGTGAATATCAAGCTCTTCATTTTTCGCTAAAACTACAGATGCTAGAATTGGAGTACCTAAAATGAACGGCATAGCAAAGATCCAAAAGACCACGGTATAGTGCGGATCAAAGAAAAACTGAATAGCAAGCGCCACTAAAATTAAAACTGAAAATAAAATCACTGCAAAGCGTATTACAAAATTGATCGGCATAGGGATCATCACTCTAAATTTAGCAAGTCCATTTACTATACACCTACTTTCATTATGGTTTAATTGATTTTAAGTATCTAGTGTCTGTTATTCATAGGTTTTCTTCATCTATCAAATAAAAAGTTTTAACAAATGGCAGATTAAGCTTTTTTTAACCCCTAAAAATAAAGCCTACATGATGTAGGCTTTATTTAGCAGAAGAGTGGCTTTAGAACTTCCAGTTATAAAAGACGTCGATGGCACGCTCTAATGACTGACTCGCTTCTAAGTACATACGTTTGTTCATTTGATAACGCAGGGTCAGTTTATTAACTGGTGTAAAGACACCCACGCCATAACGGATATATAAGTCAGGTGTAATATAACCCGTCAGGCTGACTTGTGTGTCATCCCCTGTGCCTTGCGCATCCAGCGCTAAACCGCTTAAACCAAAAGTACGTCCAATTTGGTTAGTAAAGGCGCGTGTCCCGCCTAAACCTAAACTAATCCCTGCGGCAGCAATGGTGTTATTGACATCTGACTTAAAGCCTTCCGTTTGACTTAAACCAGTTGTACCTTCATTAATGCGGCCTGTAATTAATGCATTCAAAGCTTCTTGCTCGGAAAGCCCTGCATCGTTATAGACTTGAATATTGGGTGATGTTGCCGTACCCGTCACACGGAAACCCACCGTGCTGCCTTGTACATTTTTATTTGCATCGACATCCAGTGTTGGATTGCTCAACACACCGTTAAAACGCGCAATGGCACGGTTTAAGTCCAAACTCTGCCCATAGGCTTCAATTTTAACTTTCTGACTTACCCCAATTGCACCATTGGCACGCATTGCGGTTTCAGCACCGCGCTGCGATAGATATAAACGACCTAACAATGGAATACGACTATTAAACCCTTGGAAGACAACTTGATTACCTAGTCCGACCATCAGATCGGCACGAATGTCCCAAGGTTTGGCGCTATTTAAAATCGCCAATTGGTTTTGGCCTTCTCTGACTACGCGTACATCAGACGATACATTCACCACAGGTACAGATGCTTCAGGCATCGAAATAAGCGCACGAGGAACTTGAATTTCACCGTTTAAGGTCAACTTCCTACTCAACGGCAAAACATCCAGTGTGATTTTCGGTGTCACTAGCGCGGTAATTAATGGCGCTTGGCGAATCAGTAAATTTTCTCCATTCAACTGAAGCTGAATGCGTGGATCATTCTTCCAATCTACCGTCCCTGTAAGTGTCCCCACACCACGACCACTGTTAAAAGCACCATTGATGGTGGCTTGGTCTTGGCGTATAGCGGAATACAGCTGAATATTGGTCAAATTGACTGGCAGTGAAATCATACTAATCGAACCGTCTTTCAGGCGGACATCGCCTGTAAGTAGTGGTGCTTTTAGCGTTCCATTAATTTTACCTGCATACGAAAGTGTTCCGCCCATTGAGCGTACATCCGCAATGAAAGGCTTAAAGACTTTGAGTTGCACCTGATCAAATGCAATTTCACCGCGCATAGGCATGTTGTCTCGATACGGATCAATAACGACATTGGCATAGCCCACGCCAATTTCAGGCGTTTTGACATCCAAACGAATTTGTAACCCTTCTGCGATGCTTTTGGCAACCAAAGCCACTTGTTCGTATTTTAAGGTTGAACCCATATCTTGTGGGTCATCCGCCGCCAAGCCAATCACACCATTTCGGGTGACTAAACGCGCATCAATTTTTGGTTTAGACCCTTGTGCCCAAACCGCTTTAGCATGACCATTTAACTTACCTGTAATTGCTAACCCTTCAGGCATAAAGGCAGCAAAGTCGTTTAGGTCGAGGTTTTGAGTCAAGAATGAAATATTGCCACGTGTTTTACTGACACGAATCGGCTGGTCAAAACACAACTGACTTTGTTGACTCATCCAACAATGCGCGCCAATCAACAAATCTGCTTTGGCACTGTTATAGACCACGGCTGCACTTTGGCGCTGTACCAAACGTGCGCGCAAAGAGTCAAAATCACCTTTTTGGATCTGGCCTAACCAATCATTTTGCGCATTAAAACCACCTGCCAATTGCACATAAAATTTCGACTTTTCGTTTTGTGCAGAAACTTTTAATAAATGGGCTTTGCGAATACCTGCCAGTGAAATTTCACCTTGTTGAATTTCACGATTACCACTTCTTAAACTTTCCATTTTTGCAGTCAATAATGACGGTGTTGTTTCCGATGTCGGTAATTGCCCGACAATGCGTAATTTACGCATATCAATCAGATCTTTAAAGCCAAAATTATCCACTGCTAAGTTTGCCGTAGCCCTTAAGCGTGGTTGAGATTGGATATTTAAATAGCCGTAGGCACGGCCACGTAAGCCCGCATAAATTTCATACAGAGTAGGTGCATTAATATTCAGTCTTAAATTTTGCGCATTACCTGTCGCTTGCACTTGGTTTTTGGCATAAGCCAACAGTAGGTTATTCGCTTCAAACTGTTGCGGTAAAAAGCCCTTTTCGCTGGAGTTGAGCACCAAAGCTAAATTACCTGTGCCACGCACTGGCTTATTGTTCAGCGTACCCGCTAGGTTTAAGCTCTCAATGTTAATGCGTTTTAAAGCATCCGACCATGTGCCTTTGGTTTTCACTACACCAGACAATTCGCCTTTAACACTAGACGCAAAATATTGAGGTTTAAAACGAATGAATGCTGCATTCACATCCCAAGTGATGCCGTGAATAAAATGCACCAAACCGCTGGCATTAATTTGACCTGCCACACCATTGTGTTTCAGCTCAGTCACTTTAATAAATTCAGGCGTTCCTGAAAGTTTTAGGTTTAATGTGCCCTGACTGGCTTCAAACTGGCTGGCTTTTAAAGCACCATCGTAGTTCACTGCATAGCCTTTGAAAGCACCACCCGCTTTTTCATCATTAAACAGGAGTGCCGCAGTTGACTGACCAGTTAAGTGAACCGTTTCATTATTACCCACCAACTTTCCAGTCAGATCAATGCCTTGTAGCTGAATGATCTGTTGATTCGGTTTGGCATAACCACTTGCTTGTAGCTTTCCATTTAATAAATTAACCGGTGAAGCTTCTGCTACCATTTGCGGGTTAAAATCTTTCGCGTTTAAAGCGGCCTTCCACTTCAGTTGACGTTTCTCATCTGGTAGCTCAACCACCGCATTACCACTTAAGCTTCCCTTGCCTGCCACATAACTAAAACTCGGCACATTTAAATTATTATTTTTAAAATTTAACTGTGCGAGGTAATTACCCGCAGGTAACGTCGCTTTTTCGTGTTGACTCACAACAGTGGCAACATGAATATCTTGCTGACCTTCAACTAACGCCAGTTTTACATCCCCTGAAGCACTACTTAACCAGCCGATATAAGGCACGGCGCGGTCAATATTTTTCCAAGAGACATCCATCAACATTGGCTGGACTTTGTTATTTTTCTCTGGGTTTTGGTCTAGTGCGAGATGCCATGCTTCATAACGATCAAAGTCTAGATCTGCAGTTAAGTGTAAACCTTTTTCAAGCGTGCCTTGTGATGCAATTTTTGCATCCAAACTTGGCGGTAGAAAGTCAGAAACCACTTGTGGCAGTACATCGTCTTTAGGATTGATTTTATCTAAACGACCTTGTACATCCCATGTGACATGATCTTTCCAACTCACCACACCACCCAGATTGACCGAACCTTTCATCAACTGAGCATTTAAGTTATCAATGTCAAGTTGATGAACCAAATCGGTATGCATCAAAGCGGTATATTGACCTTTTGGAATATCTTTACCACTCAGATCTGTATTTAAGTCGATATTTAAACGTTCGATATCACCTGAAAATTTAGCAACGCCTTTTTCAGCATAGAGTTTGTAATCGGTCAACAGCGGTAAGTTGTAATGATTAAATTTGAGCTGACCTTGCATCGGTACATGCTTACGTACAGGGTGCAAAATGGCCCAACCCGTCAACAGTTCAGGTGTCCGCGTTGCAAAACCCGCTTGGATAGTGTCCAGTGTCCCCGTTGCGTGTACAGCAATATCATGCACATTTAAACTATCACGCAGTGCCGGTAAGTTTGCAATGGCGGTCGCTTCAAGCGGATATTTCCCTGAGAATTTCATTTTCCCAGTTGCTTTACGAACTGCTAAATAGCCCATGTCCATACGAGAGTCTTCAAACTCAAGTTCCGTCCCCGACCAGAGGGCATTATTTAAATGCACATCATAAAAATCTACTTGGGCATCGGATGCAGTCCGGATATTTAAATGATCAATATCTGCTGTATCTAAACGTAAAACAAAGGGTAATTTAATTTCGCTGAACTTAAACGGTTCATCACTCGGTTCACCTTTGGTAATGATGCGCAAATTGCGCACATCGGCTTCACGTAAATGAATTTCTTTATCTAAGATGGCGCGCCAGCCCAAACTCACATCAGCACGGTCAATTTTGACATCAACAGGCTTTAAGGTGACCACCACATTTTTAAGAATAATGCCTTTCCACAGATTACCGCCTTCATACTCATATTGGATAATCTGCTGACGTTGTAAAACTTGGTCAAGTAAGAACTTACTGCCTTTATCGGTAGAAAACATGACCGCAAGCGATATCACCAACAAGATGAGCGTCAACAACAGCGTCAAAATGACACTTCTAAAAATACGTCGCTGCTTGATGAGCGGCGCAGGTGGTGTTGGTTCTTGCTGCTGTTCTACTTCAGCCATAGTCTTCCCAAAAAAGTGTTAAATTTTATAATAATGAGCCAATAAAGAAATGCACACGTATCGGATGACTATCATCAGAAATACCTGAAGCTACATCAATCCGAATGGGGCCTATCGGTGATGCCCAGCGCACACCAAGACCGACACTGTATTCGGTGTCATTGCTAAAATCGGTATCATAAGCATTACCAAAGTCGCTGAATACTGCTGCACGCCAGCCTTCTTTAAACTGGTAATTGTATTCCATGGAGCCGACAGCTAAGGCTTGACCACCCACTTTAAAACCATCGACCACAGGTGACAGACTCTTGTAGTCAAAACCACGAATGCCTTGGTCTCCACCCGTGAAATAACGTAAGTTATAAGGGACTTTATTAAAGTCTTCAGTAAAGATATAACCGAGATCGCCACGTCCGACAAATTGGTGATTGTCATTTTCACCCAAGGAATAGATAAAACGCCAACCCGCGTTTACGATGGCCATATCTGCATCTGAAAGTAGGCTTTCGCTCCCCAATTGAATTTTATAGGTTTGTTTAATTCCTTTGCTTGGGTTGACCCGTTTATCACTGTCAATTCTAGAAATTTCATAACCCAATAAAAGTGACTCTTGCTCTGGGTCATCATTGGCAATAAATGCATCAGGGATATCTGTTGCACTCGCTGTACCTTTTTGCGTTAAGCGGTCTAAACGGTAACGCACCCCATAAGTATGTTGCCAGTTCCCCATTGGGTTTTTAATGACACGGTCAGCCCCTGCAACTGCTGATTCTGTGAGTAAGTTTACGCCCTGTCCCACATCATCACGCACTTCACGCTCATAACCCCCCACGAGACTGATATAATCATTCAGTGGATGTTTATAAGGAATATTATAACGACCGTCGATAGACTGACGAATTTCTGAAAGCTCAAAGTTGGCGTCAAAAGAGTGACCACGTCGGTTTACAATGGCACGACGGTATTGCGCACGTAAACGCGCACCAGAGTCACTACCATAACCTGCGCCGACTTCTACACTGTTTAACTGGTCCGCGTTTAAAGTAACTTTAACAGGAATTACTTTTGTTTCTCGAGCTTCCAGTTTTAAACGTTCTTCTTCACTTTCTTTGGTTTCTTGTGCGGTGCGAAGCGCTGCTTGTGCTTTGTTCTGCTCGGCATCATTGACACCGGCGAACTGTGCTTCGCTCACCACAGACTGTGTTACTTCACGATTTGAAACAACTTCTTTCCTCTCTTGGATCAAAGCATCTTGACTAGAAAGCTGTTGTTCATCGACCAACTGCTGTAAATCAGGGGGTAACTCGCGAATTCTTTCAACAGGGTCCGGTCGAACGGCATCTACCAAGCTGTAGTTAAAGTAACGTGAGTTGGTCAAATTATTGGCCAAACCATTAACACGCCAAAAGGTATAGTCCGCGCCAGGCTCCCAAGTCACTAAACTTTGCAAAACATCTAAATCAATAGGCAGTGGTTTACTTGAGTCACTCATCACAAACTCAACACCGCCGAGTTTATAGCGTTCACCTGTTTCATAACGTAAGTTAATGTCTGCCGTATTTTGCGGCTGTTCCACTTTCACATCATGTAAGCGCCAGTAACTGTCAAAGAAACCGTTATTGCTGGCCGCTTCATTAATTCGTGCTTTGGTCGACTCGTACAAACCATGATGCAATACATCACCGACGTCTTGTTCAGGTAAGACTTTAATCACTTGGAACTGCGGTAAGTACTGACCTGCACCACTAAACTCGATGTTTTGTTCTTCAATCCGCACAGGTATATTCGGCACCACTTGAATGCGCACACGGTTATTGCTGGTTTTTTCAAACTTAAATTCCGCATTATAAAACCCGACGGCTTGTGCGGCTTGGTTTGAAATTGAGCGTAGCTGCGGCAATGCCGAAGGAAAATCTTCAAAAGACTCTTGTGTAAAGCTTGAAACTTTACCTTCAATATTTTCTTTTAAATTAACCAAAGCGGCCTGATACGCTTTATTGGATATTTCGCCTTCATATTTCGCATTGATGATTTCAACATCCGCACTGATCCGCGGTACTTTTGCAGTATCCAGTTCTCTTGGTGGTCGAATTTTATAAAGCATGCGCTTAAAGAAATTGGGTTCTTTGGCAATTTGCTCTTCAGCGCTCATGCCAAAGTCTAAGGTATTGCCTTCCGTGTTGGCTTCTACAGAAATTTTACTGTCTGCTTGGATGCTTTGCATCAGTTGATCAACATTGACTGGAGCTTGATTAATTTCCGCCATTTCCTGTTGAGTGGCATCACTCACCACCAGCTCTTTCGTTTGGCCACTACGATAAGCTTGTGCTTCTGCTTTCGCTTGCTCAGCCACCTGATAAATATCATTGGCCATGCCTTGATCAACTTGCACAGTTGGAAAATCTTCAAGATCATCAAACTCAATCGGTGCAAATTCAGGTAAATTTTTTAAAGCCGTCTGCTGCTGTTGCAACATTTGCATACTGTCTGGAACCGTGGGCTGAACTACAGAATTTTCAACTTTTTTTAATTCGTCCGCGCTGCCCATACCTTGGCGAATTGCTTCTTTTTTAATGTCTTCAGTGAATTGCGTAGAAGTTTGTGGCTCGACTTGTGCGTTACTTGGTTCAATCGCAACGGGCGTTTCAGCCAAAGCGGCTTGTGACAAAAGCGTTAAAAAGATACTCAGACACAAATATTTATTGTTATGATGCCACGGTATGAAAGAATTCATACTCAATGAAAGAGTCGACTTTTTAAATTGTGTTTTGGCAAGCATAGAAAACTCTAAATTTATTTAATCGTTATGGATTTGCTCTAATGAATTGTCACAAAAGAACTGAAATCTATTGATTATTTTACCCAATTTCAGGTTTTAAATATCTTACATGATTTTATTGAACGTTTGAGCAATTAGTCACATTTCTTAATAAAACTTAATGCAGTGCAAAAAGCATGAAAAACAATGAACATCTATTAAGTACCCGTCGTTTTCTTCCCATGTTTATTACCCAATTTTTTGGTGCTTTAAACGACAATGTCTATAAACAAGCTTTGCTTTTAGTCATTACTTATGGATGGATTAATCAACAAGCCGCGGATGTCAGTACCTTAAATAATTTAGCCGCGCTGTTATTTATTTTGCCTTACTTCATTTTTTCTGCAACCGCAGGACAAATTGCCGATAAGTTTGAGCGCTCACAACTCATTCGTGGCATCAAAGTTCTAGAAATTGTGATTATGCTCATCGGTTCCGCGGGTTTCTTATTGGGCAATTTATGGCTGCTGCTCTTGGCTCTATTTATGATGGGCACACACTCCACCTTCTTTGGCCCCATTAAATACGCCATTTTACCTGAGATTCTAAAACCAAATGAACTCATGTCGGGCAATGCGCTATTTCAGTCGGGCACCTCCATTGCTATTTTAATCGGGATGATTTTGGGTGGCGCAGTCATTTCGGTTTCTCAAGGCAATCTTATTTGGATCAGCCTGACTGTCGTCATCATTGCCGTTTTGGGTTATCTCTCCAGCCGATTTATCTTAAAACAGCAAGTCAGCTCACCCGACTTAAAAATTGACTGGAATTTCTTTAGAACCAGTTTTCAAACACTCAAATATGCCAAAAGCCTCCCCCTCATCTTTATGATTTTACTGGGAAATTCATGGTATTGGTTTTACGGTGCAACCTATCTCACCCAAATTCCACAGTTGACTCAACAAAACCTACATGCATCAGAAAATGTCGTCAGTCTTTTACTCACGTTCTTTTCTGTCGGGATTGGAGTCGGTTCACTGCTGTGTCGTAGAATTGGTGGCTCTGAAGTGAATATTAAAATGGTGCCTATCGGTGCGATTGGGCTCACCCTATTTGCCTTTTACTTGGCTTTGAGTCTGGCTTTTGTACCTGAGCGTACAGGCGCGATGATGAATGTCGCGGATATGTTTAACCACGGTGCAATTTACTACCATGTCATGCTTGCGGTGACCTTGCTCGGCATCAGTGGTGGTTTTTATATTGTGCCGCTATACGCCATGATGCAAGCCTATTCACCGCGTTCACATCGTGCACGTGTTGTTGCCGCAAACAACATATTAAATGCGGTGTTTATGGTGTCTTCTGCTATATTTTCGATTATCATTTTAAGTGTTTTGAAGATTGATATTAAAATACTTTTCAGCATTACTGCTGTATTAAGTGCGGGCTTTACGCTGTGGTTGTTATATCGACTCAAACCCATGCTAAAAACTGTACAACCTGAGTTAGAGGACTAAAGTTATGCGTCATTACACTGGCATCGATAAATTTATCAATTCTTTTGATCAAGCCCTGCGTAGCTTAGTTCCAGGCACGACGTCTGCTCAACGTGAAAACCCAGGCAAGGCGGTAGAAACCCAACTCGCAGTGAGTGAAGCACGTCATGTTGCAGGTCTAATGCGGGTCAACCATAGTGGTGAAGTGTGTGCACAAGCGCTTTATCATGGGCAAGCTTTAACGGCAAAACTGCCAAATGTACGCCGCGAAATGGAACAAGCGGCGATTGAAGAACAAGACCATCTTGCATGGTGTGAAGACCGCTTAAAAGAGCTAGACAGCCATACCAGTCTGCTTAATCCAATTTGGTACGGTTTATCCTTTGGTATGGGTGCAATCGCAGGCATTGCAGGCGATAAATATAGCTTAGGTTTTGTTGCAGAAACTGAACGCCAAGTGAGCCTGCATTTACAGCATCACATCAGCCAACTCCCTGCTCAAGATGACCGTTCACGCAATATTCTTGTGCAAATGAATGAAGATGAATTACACCATCGTGATACAGCACTGAATGCTGGCGGAGTCGATTTGCCAATTCCTGTCAAAATTACCATGACGGCTATTTCAAAACTCATGACCAAGACCAGTTATTTTATTTAAGCAAACATACTTTAGCCCAATAAAAAGCAGTGGTTATGCCACTGCTTTTTATTTACTCCAATTTGCTTATTCCGCTGATATCGGCAGTAATAAGGTATTACCCGCTTGCTTTAAATTCGCCGTATATTTTGATGCTAGTGATGGATTGGATGGATAGCTTTTCCCATTGTACTTCAGTACAACTTGCCCTAAACCTCGGGTATAGACCGATAAATCACGCCAACCTTGGGTTTGGGTACTTAAGGCATAAATCGGTGTAGATGACACGGTCATTTTGCTATGCGGTTGAAAACTTCCATTTGCAAGACCTTGAAAGACCAGCAATGTACAGCCACCAGAACCACACCACTCCATCCCACTTAATAGCACCACGGCGTCATCGATTCCGTCTTGGTTTAAATCATATAGGCTAGTTTGATAATCCGATTGATCTTGGGTATAGGCCTGAACAGCTAGTTTTAACCCTTGTTTTTCAGTCGTTTGAGATACACTCGTTATATCCATAGCAGTTGTCGCTGTCGTTTTGGACGGAGTTGAATAACAACCCGCTAAAAACACTGCTAAAGAAAGAGCACTCAAAATTTGTATTTTCATGAAAATAGCTCGCTGCGAATTATATTTTATAAGCATGTTAAGCCAGTTCAAGTGTCAATCACACTTCGATATGTTACTTGGCTTCCAAGCAGCTCACCGTTGGAAATGCATGTGTTTGATGCTGAAATGCAGCATCCTTCCACACATCAAACATTGGAATTTTAACGTCTAAAGCTAAAGGTAATTTTTTGGGATTGAACTGCATATGTTCTAAGTCACTCCCCCATGCAATCAAATCGACATCCAATGAAATCTGATGCGATGGGCGGATACGCCCAGATGCGACTTCCATATTTTTCAGCAATACCGAAATATCGGTAACCGAAAAAGATGATTTCAGCAAGCAGGCTGCATTCCAATAATCTGCCCCAACCCCATCACGGCATGGAATTAAATAAATATTCGAAAATTGCAGTTGCCCAATTTTAGCAAGTTGCTCAGAGGCATATAAAAAATGTTGCTTTGGATTATTATTACTCGCCAGAGCTAGGGCGAAAATCGTTTCGGTGGCGTTCAAGACGAATTCCTACAGAATTTGCT
>ERZ650300.1593-NODE-1593-length-12741-cov-7.207236_pt1 | contig 12741 bp, 10 predicted proteins | sample MGYA00376236_ERZ650300 | MGnify/ENA primary metagenome ERZ650300 (study PRJEB26733, sample SAMN07839303) | wastewater metagenome | biome: urban; feature: wastewater treatment plant; material: waste water | place: USA: North Carolina | collected 2016-04-28 ... | reverse complement strand
AGTCTGTTCGTCTTCTTCCAGATAATAATCGCGTTGTCCCATTCCGATACCACCCTGATAGGTCTGTACTATATTCATCGAACTGTTCATATCATCCGCACCGACAAACATCGTAAAGTAAGGCCGTATACCTTTCTTCTGACTTTCGGCAATGTATGCGTAGATTTCGTTCTTGTCTTTCAGCGCATCGATAGCGGCTTGTGAGTCGATCAATGCACCACGACTGGTGTTAATAACCATCACGCCGTTTTTCATTTGCTCAAAGGCTTCGTGATTGAGCAGATGATAATTCTCCGGTGTTAACGGGCAGTGCAGAGAGATGACATCGGACTCGGCAAATAGCGTTTTAAGATCGACATATTCAACGCCTAACTCCAGCGCAGCAGCGCTTGGGTAGGGATCAAACGCCAGCAGGCGCATACCAAAACCTTTCAGGATCCGCAGGGCCGCAATACCGATTTTACCGGTACCGATCACCCCAGCCGTTTTGCCATACATGGTAAAGCCGGTCAGCCCCTCAAGAGAGAAGTTGGCGTCACGCGTACGCTGATAAGCACGATGGATACGGCGGTTCAGCGTCATCATCAGGCCGACGGTGTGCTCGGCCACCGCTTCGGGGGAGTAGGCGGGCACCCGCACCACTTTCAGACCCAGCTCCTTGGCGGCGACCAGATCCACGTTGTTGTAACCGGCGCAGCGCAGGGCGATGACCCTGGTGCCGTACTGCGCCAGCTCGGTCAGCACTTCGCGGTCGGCATCATCGTTGACGAACAGGCAGACCACGGGGAAGCCGTGGGCGAGACGGGCCGTCTTGGCCTCCAGCCGCACGTCGAAGAACTCCAGATCGAAACCGTACTGGGCGTTGGCCTGGTGGAAATGTTCCTTGTCGTAGCTCTTGGTACTGAAAACGGCGACTCTCATGGTGCGCTCTCCGTAGATAATGATGTGGTTAAATTACAACAAATAGTGACCGTCATCACGGGATAAATGGTGGGGATTCAGCCCCAGGGCATGATGGGGACGGCGCTCACTGCGCTCTTGTACGAACCATCCACCAACTTGGTGCTGTAAGTCAGATAGACAAGGGCATTGCGCTTCTCGTCGTAAAAACGCACCACCTTCTGCTCCTTGAACACCAGCGAGGTGCTGACGTCGAACACCTCTTCCCCCGCCTTCAGCTTGGCGGGCAGGGTGATGGGGCCGATCTGGTGGCAGGAGAGGGAGGCGTGGGAGGGATCTTCCGCCAGCCCAAGGCCACCCTTGACGCCGCCGGTCTTGGGGCGGGCCAGATAGCAGGCGACACCGGCGATTTTAGGGTCGTCGAACGCCTCCACCAGGATCTTGTGGTTGGGTCCGAGCAGCTTGAAAGCGGTGCTCACCTCGCCGACGGGATCGGCCTTGTCGGCCAGCACCGGGCCGGCCATCAGTGCCCCCAGCAGCAGGGGCAGGGTGCGAGCAAGGGTCTGAAGATGTCTCATGGTCTCTCCTGTTGGCCTCCCTCAGAAAGGGATGCCCAAACGACGATAGAGGCTGGCCAGCACCCAGGCGGGGCCTACCAGCAGAAATTGCAGGTCGGTGAGAAAGGAGGGGCGTTTCCCCTCGATATGGTGACCGACGAACTGGGCTATCCAGAACAGCACGAACCCGATGAGGGCAGGCCACAGCAGCGGCCCCTGCCAGACGTGGCAGAAGGCCAGTCCCAGGGCGGTCAGGGCCGTCATCCCCGTAAAGATCGTCAACGACAGCCGCAGGTAGAAGACCAGCACCGGGATGGCCACCAGCCCCGCCCAGTTGAAGGACGCTGGCAGGGGACCGGCGGGCAGGCACCAGAGCAGTGCCAGGATGCAGAGGTAGATGCCTGGCACCGCCACCTTGTGGATGGCCACATTGACGGGGTGTTGATGGCTCTGGCCGTAGTCGCGAAACCAGTCATCCAGTCGTTTCATGGCACCTCCCTGGTGCGCGTATTGAGGCCGGGCGACCTCGCGTTCCTGTGCGTCTGCGGCGGGCTGCGCCCACCGGATGGGATGACCCGCGGCTGATCACGCTCCCGGCGGCGGATATTCCCAATGCCGGGATACCGTGTCCGTTCATGCTCGCAGCGGTGGATATTCTCAACGCCGGATATCGTGTCCATTTACTCCTGCGACGGTGGATACTCCCAATATTGGGCCGGAATGCTTTTGAGCAAGGGGGTCATGTCGGGATTGGGCAGGGCGATGGTGACTCTCTGCTCCAGATTGGCGCTGGCCAGGGCCTCGCGGATCTTGGGGTTCTCCCGAAAGAACGCCATGAAGCTGCCGTCGGCATAGGCACGCTCGAGGCCGGTCTGGATCGCCTTGGCCAGCTTCGGCGACTCCGGGCTGACGAAGAAGAACTCGGCGAAGGGGTAGCGGATCAGCAGGTGCTGATCGATCACCAGGTTGGGATATTGTGCCGCCAGCTCGCTGCGTTCGGCGAAGATTTCCACCAGACCACGGGGGAAGAAATCCAGCTTGTCGCCGTCATTCATCAGGCGAAACAGGTTGCTGTAGCGCCCGGCATAGGTGGGAATGCCTGCCAGTTCCAGGATCTTGTTGTCGGCCCAGCCCACCCCCTGTGCGGCTTTCAGTTTCTTGAGGTCTGCCAGGGTGTTGATCTGGTTGAACCGCTCCTGGGCATCGGCGTGGATGAAGGAGAGGCGCAGCCCTTCCAGGCCACGAAACAGCGGGATTGGCACTGCGGTGAGGGAGGATTCCAGCGCGCTGGAGGTACCCATCCAGAACACATTGATGACCTTGCCCTTGGCAAGCGCCTGCTGGAGGCTGTACTGGTTGAGATTGAGGTCGACCCGCTCCAGCTTGTAGGGCTGCCCAGCGTGGTTGAGCGCCAGTTCCAGCAGCTTGAGCTGGTATTCGTTGTCGAGATCGTTGATCGGTCGGCTGGGGACCTTGACGGTGAGCGTCTGTGCTTGTGCCAGCAATGGCAGGCACAAGCACAGCCTGATGAGCCATTTCACGCTTTGATCTCCTGTAGGATCCGGGACTTGCCCGGAGTCTAACAGAAGTTGTCACGCTCTTGCTGTGAAAGGGGCCGGGGATCACCCGGCCGCGTCATCTTCGGGCATGACCTGCCCTGTGCCCGGCTCGTACCGAGGCCGGGCTTGTTCGCCGCATCAGGCGACGCGACGGAACACGTGAGTGTCGTTGAATTCCTTGGTGCTCTGGCATTCAACACAGAAGCGGGACTCGGGACGGGCCTGCAGCCGCTTGAGAGAGATCTCGTCGCCACAGGATTCGCAATAGCCGAAATCCCCTTCATTGATCCGCTTCAACGCCCCTTTCAGCTTGCGCAGGTGCAACTTGTCGTGCTCGATGCGGTTCAGCTCCAGGCGACGGGCCTCCTCGACACTGGCACGGTCAATTTCATCCGCCATCTCGTTGGTATCGGTGGCGATAGCCTGGCTGGCCTGGGAGTTGAGACGTTCTTCGAGCTCAAGGATTTGTCGCTCGATCTGGCCTTTGTAGAAGGTCAGTTGGTCTTCTGTCATGAAATCACACATACGGTTTGCTACCAGTCAGTTTCCCAATGTTACCCATTGATGGGGGCTGTCTGTCGTCAGACCAAGCCCTTGTATCCCGTTTTGCACCAAATCCATGCAGGAGAGTGCAAATCAGGGCGGGCCTTGTACCAAAAAAATGCAGACATGCAAAGGAAATTGGATAAGGAGTGTGCGCCCTTGCAAAGAAATGGGCCTTCTCCGACAGGGTCTGACTGAGTATCGAACGAGATCCCGCCGCCGTTGGCATCGAGCTTGCAGTGGGCTGATCGTGACACAAAGTGTTTAGTATTTGGTGCCGCGCTGGTCATTATACAGGCCGTTGTTTATAGTTTTTTAAACACCGCTGCTTGACAAAGGCCTTTATCACGGGCTTTTATGGTGTGGTCGATTACATTTTCTTAACAAGGGTGTTCCTTATATTAGACACCCTTGACAATGGCAACCGTAAAGTCGGGGTTTAACATGGACAGTATCAAGGGCTGGATGGAGAGCAATCGCATCACGGAAGTGGAGTGCCTGTTCCCGGATTTCACCGGCAATGCCCGAGGCAAGATCATTCCAGCCAACAAGTTTCTGCGCGAAGGGGGCATGCGGCTGCCCGAGGTCATCTTCACCCAGACGGTGACCGGCGAGTACCCGGATGACGACAGCATGATAGACCCGCTGGAGCGGGACATGCAGCTCTATCCCGATCCCAACACCATTCGTTTCGTACCCTGGGCGCTGGAGCCCACCGCCCAGGTGATCCACGACTGCTTTGACGTCAACGGCAAGCTCATCGACATCGCTCCCCGCTCCGTGCTGCGCCGGGTTCTGTCATTCTACGAGAAGCAGGGCTGGAAGCCGGTGGTGGCGCCGGAGCTGGAGTTCTACCTGGTGACCCGCAACGAAGATCCCGACTATCCGCTGGTGCCGCCGGTGGGCCGCAACGGCCGCCCGGAAACGGCCCGCCAGTCGTTCAGCATCGATGCGGTGAACGAATTCGACCCCATCTTCGAGGACATGTACGACTACTGCGAGGCCCAGGAGCTGGAGGTGGACACCCTGATCCACGAATCCGGCGCCGCCCAGATGGAGATCAACTTCCTGCACGGGGATGCCATCGATCTCGCCGACCAGGTGTTTCTGTTCAAGCGCACCATGCGCGAGGCCGCCCATCGCCACGGCATCTATGCCACCTTCATGGCCAAGCCCATGAGCAACGAACCGGGTTCCGCCATGCACATCCACCAGAGCCTGGAAGACATGGATGGCAACAACCTGTTTGGTACCAGCGAAGGGGGCAACTCCGATCTGTTCATGCATTTCATCGCCGGCCTGCAGAAATACACCCCGGCAGTGACCGCCCTGCTGGCGCCGAACGTCAACTCCTACCGCCGCCTCACCTTTGGCGAGAGTGCGCCGCGCAACGTGCAGTGGGGGGTGGAAAACCGCACCTGCGGCCTGCGGGTCCCCTTCTCCGAACCGAGTGCACGCCGGGTCGAGAACCGCTTCGCCGGGGCCGATGCCAATCCGTATCTGGCTCTGGCCGCCACCCTGGCCTGCGGCTACCTCGGCATGCTGGAGAAGCTCGAACCCATGCAGGAGATGAAGGCGAGTGCCTATGACCTGCCCTACAGCCTGCCCCGCTCGCTGGAGGAATCGCTGAGCCACCTGGAGCAGTGTGAACCCATCAAGGACATGCTGGGGGAGCGCTTCATCCGCGCCTTCGTGGCCGTCAAACGCAAGGAGTACGAGACCTATTTCGGCGTGATCAGCCGCTGGGAACGGGAATTCCTGCTGCTGAACGTCTGATCTGTCCCCGGGGGAGGCGAGGCCTCTCCCCGTCATATCGCAAGCAAGGGGCTGAAGGCCCGTCTCGCGGCGGCGCCCGCGACCCGGAAGGCACCGAGTAAAGGTGAGGCCCGCTCCCGCAATGGAGAGGGGGTCACCTGCAATCAACTGGCGACGATGTTCGCCCCATGGAAAGGCATCGAGCAGGCAAGAGAGTGCCAGCCCCGTGAATGGCAGTGACCGGGCAGGCCACCCGTGCCCTCATGAATGGCGACAAGATTCGCCGAATCGAAGGAACCGAGGAGCAAGCAATGCAGCACACCACCCGTGAGTGGCAGCAACTGGAAGCCAGCCATCATCTGCATCCGTTTACCGATTTTCAGGCCCTGAACAAGAAGGGCAGTCGCATCATCACCAAGGCCGAAGGCGTCTATCTGGAAGACTCCGAAGGCAAGCGCATTCTGGACGGGATGGCGGGTCTGTGGTGCGTCAACATGGGCTACGGCCGTCAGGAGCTGGTGGATGCCGCCACTCGCCAGATGCAGCAACTGCCCTACTACAACCTCTTCTTCCAGACCAGCCACCCCCCTGCTGCCGAGCTGGCCACCCTGCTGGCCGAGATCACGCCTTCCCACCTCAACCACGTCTTCTTCACCGGCTCGGGTTCCGAGTGCAACGACACCGTGCTGCGCATGGTGCGCCATTACTGGGCCAGCAAGGGACAACCTGACAAGCAGGTGATCATCAGCCGCCACAATGCCTATCACGGCTCCACCGTGGCGGGGGCCAGTCTGGGGGGCATGAAGGGGATGCACGCCCAGGGCGGCTTGCCCATTCCGGGCATAGTCCACATCGACCAGCCCTATCACTTCGGTGAGGGAGAGGGCATGAGCGCCCACGAGTTCGGTCTGGCCCGTGCCCGCCAGCTGGAAGAGAAGATCCTGGCACTGGGGGTGGACAAGGTGGCCGCCTTCATCGGCGAGCCTATCCAGGGTGCGGGGGGGGTCATCATTCCGCCCGAGAGCTACTGGCCCGAGATCCAGCGCATCTGCGACCAGTACGGCATCCTGCTCATCGCCGACGAGGTGATCTGCGGCTTTGGCCGCACCGGCCACTGGTTTGCCAGTGAAGGTTTTGGCATCAAACCCGATCTCATGTGCCTGGCCAAGGGCATTACCTCCGGCTATCTGCCGATGGGCGCCGTGATGGTGGGGGACAGGGTCGCCAGGGTGCTGGTGGAAGAGGGGGGCGAGTTCAACCATGGCTTCACCTATTCCGGCCATCCGGTCGCCTGCGCCGTGGCCATTGCCAACATCCAGCTTATGCAAAGGGAGAGCATAGTTAAGCGAGTTCATGATAGTATCGGCCCCTATTTGCAGCGCCGCTGGGCTGAGCTGGCGGACCATCCGCTGGTGGGGGAAACCCGTGGAAAAGGCCTGGTCGCCGCGCTGGAAATAGTGCAGGACAAGCAGACGAAACGTCGCTTCCCGGCCGAGCTCCATGCCGGGATGACCTGTCGGGAGTTCTGTTTTAACAATGGCTTGGTGATGAGGGCTGTCGGCGATACCATGATCATATCGCCCCCCTTGGTGATCACCGAGGAACAGGTGGATGAATTGGTCAAACTGGCCAGGCTCAGTCTGGACCTGACGGCTGCAAAGCTGCGGGAATAGGCGGGAACCGGGCAGGTTGGCTTACGCATACAATTTGCTTAGGAGACAAGGACTATGTCTTTTAAAAAGGGAATGATGGCTGCTTCCGTGGCGCTGGTCATGATGAGTACCGGGGCGATGGCCGACGAGAAGGTGCTGCACGTCTACAACTGGAGCGACTACATCGCGCCGGATACGCTGGAAAACTTCCAGAAGGAGACGGGCATCAAGGTGGTCTACGACGTGTTCGACAGCAACGAGGTGCTGGAAGCCAAGTTGCTGGCGGGCAGTTCGGGTTATGACATCGTCGTCCCGTCCAACCCCTTCCTGGCCAAGCAGATCAAGGCAGGTGTCTTCCAGAAGCTGGACAAGTCCAAACTCTCCAACTGGCAGAACCTGGACGTCGACCTGCTCAAGGCGCTCGAACCGAGCGATCCGGGCAACCAATACTCCATCCCTTACCTGTGGGGCACCATCGGCTATGCCTACAACGCCGAGAAGGTGAAGGCCGTGCTGGGGGCCGATGCCCCGGTGGACTCCTGGGATCTGGTGTTCAAGCCGGAGAACATGGCCAAGCTGAAGGAGTGCGGTGTCTCCTTCCTCGACTCGCCGACCGAAATGCTGCCGGCCGCCCTGCAATACCTGGGCTTCAAGCCGGACAGCCAGAAGCCGGACGAGCTGAAGAAGGCAGAGGAGTTGTTCCTCTCCATCCGTCCCTATACCGCTTACTTCCACTCCTCCAAGTACATTTCGGATCTGGCCAACGGCAACCTGTGCGTGGCGGTGGGTTACTCCGGTGACCTGCAGCAGTCCAAGGCGCGTGCCGCCGAGGCCAAGAACGGTGTCAGCCTGACTTACACCATTCCGAAAGAGGGGGCAGGCAGCTTCTTCGACATGATCGCCATCCCGGCGGATGCCAAGAACGTCGAGGCGGCCCACACCTTCATCAATTACCTGATGAAGCCGGACGTGATCGCGAACATCACCAACGTGGTGCAGTTCCCGAACGGCAACAAGGCGGCCACGCCGCTGGTGGACGAGGCGATCCGTACCGACCCGGGTATCTACCCGACGCCGGATACCCTCAAGAAGATCTACACCTTCCCGGATCTGCCGGCCAAGGTGCAGCGTCTGATGACCCGCAGCTGGACCAAGATCAAGTCAGGCAAGTAAGAGTGACGAGTACCCCTCCCGGTCCGCAGTTCGGCCGGGAGGGTGGTGACCACCCGACAGGTTGGACGGCGCGTATGGATGCGCGACTGGCAAAATCACACAAATGAGGACTGATAAGTGCACATGACCAAGATGGCAACGCTGGCCCTGACCCTGGGGTTTGCAAATCTGACCCAGGCAGCCCCTGTGGTTCATTTTTACAACTGGTCCGATTATATCGGCGAGACCACCCTCAGTGACTTTCAGCAGAAGACCGGGATCAAGACCGTCTACGACGTGTTTGACTCCAACGAGACGCTGGAAGGCAAGCTGCTGACCGGACGCACCGGCTACGATCTGGTCGTGCCCTCCAACAATTTCCTGGCCAAGCAGATCAAGGCGGGGGCCTTCCAGAAGCTGGACCTCACCCTGCTGCCAAACCTGAGCAACCTGGACCCCATGCTGCTCAAGCAGCTCGAGAAGGTGGATCCGGGCCATCAGTACGCCGTGCCCTACCTCTGGGGCACCAACGGCATCGGCTACAACGTCGACAAGATCAAGGAAGTGCTGGGTGTCGACAAGATTGACTCCTGGGCGACCATCTTCGAGCCGGAAAACATGAAGAAGCTCTCCCAGTGCGGCGTGGCCTTCCTCGATTCGGCGGACGAGATGATCCCGGCTGCCCTCAACTACCTGGGGCTCAACCCCAACAGCCATGAGCCGGCGGATATCAAGCGGGCCGAAGAGCAGCTGCTCAAGGTGCGCCCCTACGTGGCCTACTTCCACTCCTCCAAGTACATCGGTGACCTCGCCAACGGCAACATCTGCGTGGCGGCGGGTTTCTCCGGCGACATCCTGCAGGCGGCGTCCCGGGCCGAGGAGGCGGGCAAGGGGATCAATATTGCCTACAGCATCCCCAAGGAGGGTGGCAATCTCTGGTTCGACATGATGGCGATCCCGGCCGATGCCACCAACGTGAAAGAGGCTCACGCCCTGATCAACTACATTCTCGAGCCGCAAGTGATCGCCAAGGTGAGCGACTACGTGGGCTACGCGAACCCGAACATCAAGGCGGGAGAGTTCATGGACAAGGCCGTGCGCGAGGACGAGTCAGTCTATCCCCCCCAGGCGGTGCTTGAGCGTCTGTATGTGCAGGAAGCACATCCCCGCTCGGTGCAGCGCCTGATCACCCGGAGTTGGACCAAGATCAAGTCCGGAACCTAACCTTGGCGCCCATCCCGGGGCGCCAGATTGTATTGATGGATCGGCCCCGGCCGGTATCACCTTTGGGAGTTTGGTAATGGCGATAGCCTCCAGTGCCTACAAGAAAGCCCTCGAGGGCAGCCAGCAGCGTAAAGAAGTGCTGGTCAAAATAGACAGGGTAAGCAAGCAGTTCGACGAAACGCTGGCGGTCGACAACGTGTCTCTCAACATCCACAAGGGCGAGATCTTCGCCCTGCTGGGTGGGTCCGGCTCCGGCAAGTCCACCTTGCTGCGGATGCTGGCCGGGTTCGAGCGACCCACGGAAGGACGGCTGTTCCTCGACGGCGTCGACATTACCGACATGCCGCCCTATGAACGCCCCATCAACATGATGTTCCAGTCCTACGCCCTGTTCCCCCACATGACGGTGGCCCAGAACATCGCCTTCGGCCTCAAGCAGGATGGCCTGCCCAAGGCGGAGATCGATGCCCGGGTGGAAGAGATGCTCAAGCTGGTGCAGATGACCCAGTACGCCCGCCGCAAGCCGCACCAGCTCTCCGGTGGTCAGCGTCAGCGGGTGGCCCTGGCCCGTTCCCTGGCCAAGCGTCCCAAGCTGCTGCTGCTGGACGAGCCCATGGGGGCGCTCGACAAGAAGCTGCGCTCCACCATGCAGCTCGAGCTGGTCGAGATCATCGAGCGGGTCGGCGTGACCTGCGTCATGGTGACCCACGATCAGGAAGAAGCCATGACCATGGCCGAGCGGATCGCCATCATGCACCTCGGTTGCATCGAGCAGATCGGCAGCCCGATGGACATCTACGAAACCCCGGCCAGCCGGCTGGTGTGCGAGTTCATCGGCAACGTCAACCTGTTTGACGGCCTGCTGGTGGAGGATGAGCAGGACCACGCCACCATCGCCTGCGCGGATCTGGAGCAGCCCATCTACGTGGGCCACGGCATCAGCTCCCGTGCCGAGAACAAGAAGGTGACCTACGCCCTGCGGCCGGAAAAATTGCTGATGAGTCTGCACAAGCCGGAGGAGATCGAGCATCCGGACTTCAACTGGACCAAGGGTGAGGTCTATGACATCGCCTATCTGGGCGGCCACTCGGTTTATCACATCCAGCTGCCCTCGGGCAAAATCGTTCAGGCTTTCATCGCCAATGCCGAACGCCACGGCAAACGGCCGACCTGGGATGACCAGGTGTTCCTCTACTGGGAAGATGACAGCGGCGTGGTGCTGCAATCATGAAGGCATTGAGACGACTCAAGCAGATGGGGGGACGCCAGCTGGTGATCGGCATCCCCTTCTTCTGGCTCTTCCTGTTCTTCCTGCTGCCCTTCATCATAGTGGTGAAGATCAGCTTCGCCGAAGCGGATGTGGCGATCCCGCCCTACACCGATGTGGTGACCTGGGCAGACAGTCAGCTCACCATCTTGCTCCACATGGGCAACTACCTGCTGCTGCAGGAGGATGAGCTCTATATCGCGGCCTATCTGGGCTCCCTCAAGATGGCCTTCATCAGTACCCTGCTCTGCCTGCTGATCGGCTATCCCATGGCCTACTCCATCGCGCGGGCCAACAAGGAGACCCAGACCGTTCTGCTGCTGCTCATCATGATGCCGACCTGGACCGCCATCCTGATCCGGGTCTACGCCTGGATGGGCATCCTCAGCAACAACGGCCTGCTCAACAGCTTCTTGCTGGGGATTGGGGTAATAGACGAGCCCTTGCAGATCCTCAACACCAACCTGGCGGTCTACATCGGCATCGTTTACTCCTACCTGCCGTTCATGGTGCTGCCGCTCTATGCCAATCTGGTCAAGCACGATCAGAGCCTGCTGGAGGCGGCCTCCGATCTCGGCGCCCGCAACCTGACCCGGTTCTGGCAGATCACGGTGCCGCTCTCCAAGAACGGCATCATCGCCGGCTGCATGCTGGTCTTCATTCCTGCCGTAGGTGAATTCGTGATTCCCTCGTTGCTGGGCGGTGCCGAAAACATCATGATCGGCCGCGTGGTATGGGACGAGATGTTTGCCGCCAACAACTGGCCGCGCGCGTCGGCCCTGGCAGTGATCATGATCCTCATGATCCTGGTTCCGCTGGCTCTGTACTATTACTACAGCGGCAAGCAGGATCAGTTACAGGCGCAGAAGGGACGGTGAATATGGCGGCTGCACTGCAACGTTTTACGGAACGGCACATTGGCAAGGCGTGGATCGCTGCGATTTTTGCCTTCTTGTACCTGCCACTGGGCTATCTCGTCCTATTCTCTTTTAATAGTACTCGGCAGGACACGCGCTTCACTGGCTTTTCCCTGCGCTGGTACGAAGCCCTGTTCAATGATTCGCGGTTGGTCGAGGGTTTTCTGCTCTCCTTGCGCGTAGCCATGGTCAGTGCCACGCTGTCGGCCGTGCTGGGCACTTTGGCTGCTTTCGTGCTGGTGCGCTACAAGAAATTTCCGGGGCGCTCGGTTTTCTCCGGCATGATCAATGCTCCCCTGGTCATGCCGGAAGTCATCATCGGCCTGTCACTGCTGCTCATGATGGTGGCGATTCAGCGTTCGGTGGGTTGGCCGGATCGCGGCACCGTCACGATTGTTTTCGGGCACACCCTGCTGGGCATGGCCTACGCCACCACGCCGCTGCTGCTGGCCTTGAGCGCCGGGGTGCTGATTGGGCTGGCCCAGGCAGGCACCACTTATGCGGTGATTTATGGCGTCATCGGGCGCAACGTGGCGGCCTCGCGGCGCTCCTGGGCCATGGGCATTGCCGCCGCAGCGGGCTCGTTTGGCCAGTTTTTGATGGTGCCCACCGAAGGCCTGCTCATCAGCCACTTTGGCTGGCAGCAGGCCCTGGTGCTGCTGGGTATGGCGGCCTTGCTGATGGGGCCGCTGGCCTGGGGTCTGCGCGAACCACAGCACACGGGCGGCGCCCACTTGCAACGCGAACAAACCATTGTGCAAGCGCTGCGCGAGGCCTTCCACTACCGCAGTTTCCAGTTGCTCATGGCGGGCTACTTTGTCTGCGGCTTTCAAGTGGTGTTCATTGGCGTACACCTGCCCAGCTACCTCAAAGACCAGGGCCTGTCGCCCCAGGTGGCCAGCTACGCCCTGGCGCTGGTGGGGCTGCTGAACGTGGTGGGCACGTATTTCGCAGGTGCGTTGGGTGAGCGTTTTGCCAAAAAGCACATCCTGGCCTTCATCTATTTCACGCGCTCGGTGGTCATCACAGTGTTTTTGCTGGTGCCACTCAGCCCGGCCAGCGTGTACGTGTTTGCGGCATGCATGGGAGTGCTGTGGCTGTCCACGGTGCCACCCACGACTGCGCTGGTAGCGCAGATTTTTGGTGTGGCGCACTTGTCCATGCTCGGCGGCTTTGTGTTTTTCAGCCACCAGCTGGGCAGCTTCATGGGCGTGT
>ERZ650300.1588-NODE-1588-length-12754-cov-13.604221_pt1 | contig 12754 bp, 12 predicted proteins | sample MGYA00376236_ERZ650300 | MGnify/ENA primary metagenome ERZ650300 (study PRJEB26733, sample SAMN07839303) | wastewater metagenome | biome: urban; feature: wastewater treatment plant; material: waste water | place: USA: North Carolina | collected 2016-04-28 ... | reverse complement strand
AGGCAATGATCGGCATGATCAGATCAGTGACCACCGAATCGACAATCTTGCCGAAGGCCCCGCCGATGATCACACCGACGGCCAGATCCATCACGTTTCCCTTGATTGCGAATTCACGGAATTCTTGCATCATGCCCATAAGCAGTTCCAGTCACTGAGAGTTTGAGATAGCGCAGTATTGCGTGACTTTGGCGGTTGTCAACGTCGGACTGGGGCTGGAATAACCATAACCCCACCGCTAGAATTTGCAGTTGACCCCAAATCAAGCGATGTACTTCGAGGAAATCCATGAGTGACTCTCCAGTCGACTCCAGCAAGCGCACGTGGATCATCACGTCAGCATGTGCTGGTGCCGTGGGCGGTATGGCAACGGCCGTCCCTTTTGTGAGCTCCTTCCAGCCTTCTGAAAAAGCCAAAGCAGCAGGTGCTGCGGTAGAGGTGGATATCTCCAATCTCAAGGATGGTGAGAAGCTCACCGTCGAGTGGCGTGGCAAGCCGGTGTGGATCATCAACCGCACCAAGGAAATGCTGGATTCCCTCAAGAAGACCGAGGGCGAGGTCAGCGACCCCAACTCCGACAAGCCGATGCAGCCGGAGTACGCCAAGAACGAAACCCGCTCCATCAAGCCGGAAATCCTGGTGGCGGTCGGCATCTGCACCCACCTGGGCTGCTCCCCGTCGAGCGCCTTCGAGGCCGGCAACCCGGCCCTCGGCGCCGACTGGCCCGGCGGCTTCCTGTGCCCCTGTCACGGCTCCACCTTCGACCTGGCCGGCCGTGTCTACAAGAACAAACCGGCGCCGGACAACCTCGAGATCCCGCCGCACAAGTATCTGGCCGACACCAAGATCCTGATCGGCGACGACGGAAAGGCATAAACGATGACCACCAAAGCTCAAGCCGTACTGGACTGGATCGACGCGCGCTTTCCGCTGACGTCGACCTACAAGGCGCACCTGTCTGAGTACTACGCTCCCAAGAACTTCAACTTCTGGTATTTCTTCGGCTCCCTGGCGCTGCTGGTGCTGGTGCTGCAGATCGTTACCGGCATCTTTCTGGTGATGCACTACAAGCCGGATGCTTCCCTGAATGCGTCCGGGGTGCCGGTGGCCTTTGCGTCCGTCGAGTACATCATGCGCGACGTGCCGGGTGGCTGGATCATCCGTTATCTGCACTCCACCGGTGCGTCGGCGTTTTTTGTCGTGGTCTATCTGCACATGTTCCGCGGTTTGCTCTACGGTTCCTACCGTAAGCCCCGCGAGCTGATCTGGATTTTCGGCACCCTGATTTTCCTGGCGCTGATGGCCGAAGCCTTCATGGGCTACCTCCTGCCGTGGGGGCAGATGTCCTTCTGGGGTGCTCAGGTGATCGTTAACCTGTTCTCCGCGATTCCCGTCATCGGTCCCGATCTTTCCATCGTGATCCGTGGCGACTTCGTGGTGTCCGACGCGACGCTGAACCGTTTCTTCTCCTTCCATGTCATCGCCGTGCCGTTGATTCTGATCGGTCTGGTGGCAGCCCACATCGTTGCTTTGCACGAAGTCGGCTCCAACAACCCGGATGGTGTGGAGATCAAGAAGAAGAAGGGCGCCGATGGTCATCCGCTGGATGGCATCCCGTTCCATCCGTACTACACCGTCAAGGATATCGTTGGCGTGGTGGGCTTCCTGATCGTCTTCTCCTTCATCGTATTCTTCGCCCCCGAAGGCGGCGGTTACTTCCTGGAGTACAACAACTTCATTCCGGCCGATCCCTTGAAGACGCCGCCGCACATCGCTCCGGTCTGGTATTTCACGCCGTTCTACTCGCTGCTGCGTGCGATGGTGTGGCCGCTGTTCGGCCTCGATGCCAAATTCTGGGGCGTGGTCGCAATGGGTGGCGGGGTTGTCATCATTGCGTTCTTGCCCTGGCTTGATCGCAGCCCTGCAAAGTCGATCCGCTATCGCGGTCCGATTTTCAAGACGCTGCTGGCGATCTTCATTTTCGCCTTCGCGATCTTGGGCTTCCTGGGAACGAAGCCGCCTTCCTATGCCTTCTTCGGCGTCATTCCGGGCGCTCCGGTGGCTCAACTGTTCAGCCTGTACTACTTCCTCTTTTTCCTCACGATGCCGGTGTGGTCGAAGATCGACAAGTGCAAGCCGGTGCCTGATCGCGTGACCGGTTAATGAGAATGAATGCCATGAAAAAACTTTTGACTGCTCTGTTGTTCGCCCCGCTGCTTGCTGTGGCGAGCGGTCCCGAACTGCATCTGGACAAGGCGCCGGTTTCCACCGAGCCGGCGGCCCTGCAGAACGGTGCCAAGCTCTTCGTCAATTACTGCCTGAACTGCCATGGCGCAAGCTACATGCGCTACAACCGTCTGCTGCAGATCGGTTTGTCCGAGCAGATGATCAAGGACAACCTGATGTTCACCGCCGACAAAATCGGCGAGCCGATGCGCATCGCAATGCAGCGTGACGAAGCCAAGGCTTGGTTCGGTGCAGCTCCTCCTGATCTGACCGTGGTCGCTCGCTCCCGCGCTTCCGAGTTCGGAAGCGGAGCCGACTGGCTCTACACTTACCTGCGCGGTTTCTACCGTGACAGCGAACGTCCGACTGGCTGGAATAACGTGGTCTTCGAAAACGTCGGCATGCCGCACGTTCTCTACGAGCTCCAGGGCGAGCAGATCGCCAAGATCAGCGAGCACGACGACGGTCACGGCGGCAAGACCAAGGAAATTCATATCGAGCAGGGCAAGCCCGGCAAGATGTCGAAGGAAGAATACGACAAGGCGGCAGCCGATCTCGTCTCCTTCCTGACATGGATGGGTGAGCCGATGGCGGAGACCCGCAAGAGCATCGGCACCTTTGTTATTGCATTCCTTGGCCTTCTCTTTGTCCTTTCCTATCTTCTGAAGAAGAATTACTGGAAAGACATCCATTAATCGGTAGGTCCTTTTTTGCCGATGCAGTCTCTTGCTGCAACTGAGCAAGACGCACCACGCGCCCGGCGCGTGGTGCGTGATTCAGAGTATCCGTGGGGTAACACAACGATGATGAATTTGTATTCCGGAACGACAGATCCTTTTAGTCACCGGTGCCGTATCGTGCTCTTCGAAAAGGGCATGGATTTCCAGGTGATTGACGTTGATCTTTTCAACAAGCCGGAAGACATCGCTGTCATCAACCCGTACAACCGGGTTCCGGTACTGGTTGATCGCGACCTCGTTCTTTACGAGTCGAACATCATCAACGAGTATATCGACGAGCGTTTCCCGCATCCGCAACTCATGCCGCCCGACCCCATCATGCGTGCTCGGGCCCGTCAGTTGTTGCACACTTTCGAACTGGAGTTGTTCTCTCACATCGAAGCCCTCGAGAAGAATCCGAAGGGCGCCGAAAAGGAGCGCGCTCATGTGCGAGACCAGCTTACCCAGCTGGCGCCGATGTTTACCAAGCAAAAATTCCTGCTGGGTGACGAGTTCTCGATGCTCGACGTGGCCATCGCGCCGCTCCTTTGGCGTCTCGACCACTATGGCATCGAGTTGCCGCGCTCAGCGGCGCCACTCATGAAATACGCTGAACGCATTTTCTGCCGTCAGGGGTTCATCGATGCGATGACTCCGTCCGAGAAGGTAATGCGGCGCTGATTGCAATGAAGGGGTGCTGACTTGCGCACGGTCCCGGCGGTTTTTGGCCGTGCGTCAGTCGCCTCCTCAACCCATACCCGGTTCTGTCCTTGGGCCGTATTTTCGGCTTTTACCGGAAGGTTCGCCCCCATGAGTGAAATCTCTACCAAGCCCTACTTGATCCGTGCCATTTTCGAGTGGTGTACCGATCAGGGGCTGACTCCTTATCTTGCCGTTGCGGTGGATAGGCACACGATGGTGCCGCGCCAGTTCGTTCAGGATGGTCAAATCGTCCTCAACATCAGTCCCGATGCAACTCAGAGTCTTGCTCTGGGTAACGAGTTGATCGCCTTTCAGGCGCGTTTCGGCGGCGTGGCCCAGAACATTTCGGTGCCGGTCGAAAACGTTTCGGCTATATATGCGCGAGAAAACGGGCACGGTATGGCATTCGAGGCGTCCGTGCAGTCGTCCGATGAGGTGGAGCCGGAGGTTCATCGCGAGACGGCACTTGAAGCCCCCGCTTTGCAGCCCCAGTCCAGCGAGTCGACGGAGCCTCCGAAAGGCGGTCGAGGCTTTTTGAAACTCGTCAAATGAATTTCGCTGGCCCGCGTTTCGCTTGATCTTTCTCAGGGGGCGGAATTGCGTGTTGGGCGTAAAGTTCTGCGTTATTTGAAGCTTCGAGGTGTATCGATATGGCAGCCATGGAATGGACAGACAAACTCGTTCTCGGTCTTGAGCCGATGGATCGGACCCACGTCGAATTCGTGGATGCCTACAATCGTTTGCTGAACGTTTCGGGGGCAGCTTTGCTTGACGAGATGGACGCTTTCATCGCCCATTCCGTCGAACACTTCGATCAGGAGAACCGCTGGATGGAAAAGATCGGCTTTCCGGGCTGTCACAAGGCGGAGCACGATCGGGTTCTGGCGGTGTGTCGGGACGTGCGTAAGCGTATGGAGCGCGGCGACGACGCGCTTGGCAGGCAACTGATCCAGGAACTGCCATTGTGGTTTGACAATCATGTGGCGACGATGGACGCGGCCCTGTCCGCCTACATCGAGTCGATCGGCTTCGATACGGTCACGGGTGAGGTTCGCAATCCACCCGTTGTTGGATGCGAGGAAGAGGCATCTGCCTGTTGCACGCCGCAAGCAGCCTCCGCGTCATCGGCCGAACCGACCGCCGCGTAGCCGGGCAGGTTCGGCGCGTATCAAGGACGGCGCTGGTGCGATGAGCATTTTCGATCATCTCGCCGAAGCGCGCATTTCCAGGGCGATTGCCCAAGGGGAGTTGTCCGGGCTGCCCGGTGAGGGCAGGCCGCTCGAGTTCGAGGACGATTGCCTCGTTCCTTCGGAGGTTCGGATGACCAACCGGATCCTCCGCAATGCCGGATACGTTCCTCCTGCGCTTGTCGAGTTGCGCGAATTGCGGGCGCTGGCCGATGCACTTATTGCCGCGCGCGGCACTGCCGAAGCGCCGCAACTTGTGCGCCGGATGACTCGCTTATTACTGCGAGTCGAAGCCGCAGGCCTTTCTCATGTTTCTGCGGCCATCGTTGCGCGTTTTCTTCCCGCTGCGCAAAAGGCTGCCGAGGCAGCGCTCGGGACGGTAGCGCCCGAAAACAAAACACATCTTCGCTAAAGTCGTGATGTCCTGGTGACGATATCCCGTCACTTGCGTTCACGAGCCGGGTAGAAGATGTCATTTGTTCGAGTCAATAGTGGCGAAGTCGAAATCGGCCGCCCGGTGCCGTGGGCGCTTTATGACGATCGTAAGCAGCTCCTGCTGGCGCGGGGAGTGGTTGTCGAATCGGAAAATCAGAAGAAGGCGCTGATGGAGCGGGGCTTGTTCCGCAAGCTGCCGATCAGCGACACCCGCGTGAACACCGAGAGCGGCGAGAAATCTGCCGAAGATCAGTGTGCTTTTGACGAAATCAAGCTCGATATCGGCGACACCATGCAGCTTCAGGCCCAGGGCGATACCGGGCAGGCGCGTTACTACGTCAAGCTGATCGGCTTTCTCAAAGGCAAAAGCGTCATTGTTTCGACCCCGACCCAGGACGGCAAGGTGCTGTTGATGCGGGAAGGGCAGGGTTTTGTCGTGCGGATGTTCTCGGGGAAAAGCGTCTATGCCTTCGGGACGACAATTTACAAGGTGGCCAACGTTCCGTTTCCTCACCTGCACTTAAGCTATCCCGCGCAGGTTCGCGGATTGGTGGTGCGGCGCGGGGCGCGGGCGAGAGTGAACCTGATTTGCGCGGTGACGGGGGCGGATGGGCGCCCCCATGCGGCGTCACTGGTTGATTTGAGTACAGGCGGTGCGATGCTCACGGCCAAGGCGCCAATCGGTGTCAAAGACGACCGCATTTCGATCAAGTTCCGCGTAGTGGTCAGCGACGTCGAGCAATACCTGACCGTTCCTGCCGTGTTGCGCTCGGTGCATGCCACTGCCAGCACCGAAGGGGAGCCTTCGCTTGTGACCCACGGTGTGCAATTTGATAATCTGCCGCACGCAGAAGAGGTTGTATTGTCTGCGTTTGTCTATCGAATCCTCTTCGAAGAGACCGCCGAAGGTTGAAACCTAGGGATTGGGCTCGATCAGAAACGGAAAGTCCGGTTCGGGGCGCAGCCCGGTGACGATATCGGCGATCGCCTGCCCGGAGCCGCAAGCAAGCGTCCAGCCGAGGGTGCCGTGACCGGTGTTGAGGAACAGGTTGTCGATGCAGGTCCGGCCGATCAGCGGTACGTTGCTCGGTGTGGTCGGACGCAAACCACACCAATGCTCGGCGCGCGAAAGGTCTCCGACGCCTGGTAGGTGATCCTCCAGCCATGCAGCAATGGCTGCGCTGCGGCTTGGGTTCGGACTCAGGTCAAAGCCGTTCAGCTCAGCAGTGCCGGCTACGCGTAGGTGATTGCCAAGGCGGGAGCAGACGACCCGGCGGGATTCGTCGGTGAGACTCAGGCGTGGGGCGCGTTTCTCGTCAAGGATCGGCACGGTGATCGAATAGCCTTTGACCGGATAGATCGGCAGCTTGATTCCGAGCGGCCGGACGATTTGCGGGCTGTAGCTGCCCGCCGCGATCACGAACGCATCTGCACGCAACATGCCGGCACGCTGCTCCGCATCGAAGACGCGCACGCCGGCGATTTTTCCGTGAATGACATCAAAGGCCTGAATCGAATTGTTCAGACAGAACTGGACGCCCGCTTCCTGCGCCTTCTTGGCGAGAGCCTTGCAGAACAGGTGCGCATTGCCTGTTTCGTCATCAATCCCGTGGAGCGCGCCAACCAGGCGGGGACGTAGCGCTGCGAGGGATGGCTCGAGCGCAATCGTCTGGTCGACATTGAGAATCTGACTGGCAATGCCGAACTTCTGGAGAAGTTTGAGCTTGGCGGGGAGGTGATCGAATTCCCGTCGGGTTTCGAAAAGATGGAGGATGCCGCCCTCGGCTGCTTCATATTCGATGCCGGTGCTCGCTCGGAGGGCGCGTAGTTCCTGACGGCTGTAGGTGGCGAGGTGGGCGATGGCGGCGGTATTGCGGGCGGTACGTCCGGGGAGGCACTCCCGCAGGAAGGACAGAGCCCATCGCCACTGTTCCATCTCGGCGCGAGGGCGGAACAGCAGCGGCGCGTCATTGCGGCCCAGCCAGCGCAGTATGGTGGCCGGGGCCGATGGATTGGCCCAGGGTTCCGGATGGCTGACCGAGATTTGTCCCCCGTTGGCAAAACTGGTTTCCAGGCCGGGGGCGGGCTGGCGGTCTAACACCGTCACGTTGCAGCCAGCCTGGGCGAGATACCACGCGCTTGTGACGCCGGCGAGGCCGGCGCCGATTACCAAAACTTCCATGATGCCCTGCAAAGAATGATCCGGATCGAGCGGCGATAGGCCGCTTTTGAATCGAGGTCGCAATCATAAACGACGGAAGACCCTGATCCGGGCGATAATATGGCCCACTTTTACAGCCTTTTCCGGAGGTCCGATCCATGCGTCGAGTTACGCTCACCCAATTTCTCATCGAGCAGCAGCGCAAAGGCCTGATGGGCGCCGATCTGCGTCTGCTGATGGAAGTCGTTGCCCGCGCGGTCAAAGCCATTGCCGTCAACGTCTCAAAGGGAGCCCTCGCCGACGTGCTCGGCGAAGCCGGCAGCGACAACGTGCAGGGCGAGGCCCAGAAGAAACTCGACGTCATTGCCAACGACATCCTTATCCAGGCCAACGAATGGGGCGGCCACCTTGCCGCGATGGCTTCCGAGGAAGTAGAGGAAATCCGCCCGATTCCCAACGACTATCCGCGGGGCGGCTTTCTGCTGCTGTTCGATCCCCTGGACGGTTCGTCCAACATTGACGTGAACATTTCCGTCGGCACCATTTTCTCGGTTCTCAAGTGTCCGACAGGCGGAGCGGAGCCCACCGAAGCCGATTTCATGCAGCCGGGCACCGAGCAGGTGGCTGCGGGCTATTCGGTGTATGGCCCGTCCACACAGCTGGTTTTTACCATCGGCGACGGTGTGCATGGTTTTACCCTCGACCGCGAGATGGGCAGTTTCATCTACACCCATCCCAACATGAAGATTCCCGAAGACACCAAGGAATACTCCATCAACGCTTCCAACGCGCGTTTCTGGGAGGCGCCGGTGCAGCGCTACATCGGCGAACTGCAGGCCGGCAAGGAGGGACCCCGCGAGCGCGATTTCAACATGCGCTGGGTGGCCTCGATGGTTGCCGACGTTCACCGCATCCTGACTCGCGGCGGCATCTTCCTCTATCCGCTGGACAGCAAGATCAAGGCGCAGGGCGGCAAGCTGCGCCTGATGTACGAAGCCAACCCGATGGCGATGATCGTCGAGGAAGCTGGCGGCGCCGCCACGACCGGCCGCGAACGCATCCTCGATATCAAGCCGACCAAGCTGCATCAGCGCGTACCGGTGATGCTCGGCTCGAAGAACGAAGTCGAGCGGGTCACCCGTTATCATCTGGAATCCTGAAGCTTCGGATTTGCTGGCATGGGGCAGGTAGAATCCGCCCCGTGCCACTTCAAGCTTTCGTCCTTCGCATCGTCTTTTGCCTTCTGTCGCTATCGCTTGCCTTTACTTCGGTGGGCGCAAGGGCGGCGGGTGGAGTCGAGCTTGTCGTGCCGGACGAGTTGCGGCCGTTGCTCCTCAAACACCTGGGTTTCCTGGATCGTCATCCTGAAGGAATCGACGCCGCAGGCCGGGTTGCCTTACTGCGTCGGGCGCGCAAGGAAATCGGCGAGATTCTCGCCACCGAAGGCTATTTCTCGCCTGCCATCGAAGGCGAGGACGGTGGCGACCCGACATTCCGCATTGTCGTCACGCCGGGCGTCCGCACCACTATCGCCAGCGTTCAGCTCGACTTCTCCGGAGATCTGACCCGCGACGAAGGCGATCGCCCGGCTCGCCTTGCTGCGCTGCGGGAGGCTTGGGGGCTGCCGGTGGGGCAGCCTTTTCGTCAGGCCGACTGGGATGCCGCCAAACAGCGGCTGATCGATGCACTGAGCGCTCGCGATTACGCTGCAGCGTCGATCGCCGACAGCAGCGCCATCATCGATCCGACCACGGCCAGCGCCAAGCTGAGTGTCGAAGTGGATTCCGGCCCGGCGTTCCGATTCGGTCCCCTCGAGATCAGCGGGCTCGTGGATTACGACCGCAGCTTGATCGAGCGTTATCGTCCGCCGACCCCCGGCGAGCCTTACAGCCTGGAGCGCCTGCTGCGGATCCAGACCGCGCTGCAGAACACCACCTACTTCGCGTCGGTCGTCGTCGATATCGATCGCCAAAGCGCCACGCCCGAAGCTGCGCCAGTGCGGGTTCAGATCACCGAGGCCAAGCCTCGGAGGGTCGGCTTTGGCTTTGGCGTCAGCAGCAACACCGGCTATCGCGTCGAAACCAGTTACCGCGACGCCCATTTTTTCAATCAGGCTTACAACCTGGTCAGCGGTTTGCGCATCGAGCAGCGCCGCCAGCTCGGCTACGCCGACGTCTTTCTGCCGCCATCGCTGGATGGTTCTCTGGATAGCGTTGGCGTGCTTGCCGAGCACACCAACATCGCCGGCCTGCAGACGCAGCGCCAGTCCGTCGGGGTGGTTCGCACCATTCCGCGTGGCAAGATCGAAAGCCGCTATGCGCTCAATTACCAGCACGAAATCCTTACCCCCGACGGCAGTCTGCGTACCAGCCGCAGTGCGCTGACCGCCAATTGGTCGTGGACCCACCGAAGCGTCGACAACATTCTCGATCCGCGTCACGGCCACGTGCTCAACCTGCAGCTTGGCGGTGCGTCTCGGGCGCTGCTGTCGGATCGCAATTTTGTTCGGCTGTACGGCCGCTACCAGCTGTTCCTGCCGGTCGTCGAGCGGGATGTGCTGATCCTGCGCGCCGAAGGCGGCATGACCGTTGCCGAATCCCGCGACGGAGTCCCGCAGGATTTTCTTTTCCGTACCGGCGGGGCTCAGACCGTGCGCGGTTACGCGTATCAGAGCCTCGGCGTGAAGGATGGGAGCGCCACTGTCGGTGGGCGCTACCTCGCAGTGACCAGCGCCGAGTATGTTCATTGGTATCGAGGCGACTGGGGCGTGGCGGCCTTTGTCGATGCCGGCAACGCCAACGACGAGCGCAAGCTCTTCAAGATGAATCTCGGCTACGGCTTCGGGCCGCGCTGGAAAAGCCCGGCAGGCCCGATCGCTGTCGATCTTGCCTACGGTCAGGCCGATCACCGCCTGCGTCTGCAGTTTGCTGTCGCCATCGCATTCTGAAACGTATCGGCACAACTTTTGACGTGGCAGGGGCTCCAACTCGGAACGCGAACGATAACAATTACATTTCAAGGAACCGGGAGTCCCCATGCCCAATCGCCTCCAGCACGAAACCTCCCCCTACCTGCAGCAGCACGCAGACAACCCGGTCGACTGGTGGCCCTGGTGCGATGAAGCCCTGACCCTCGCCCGCCGCGAAAATCGGCCCATCCTCCTGTCCATCGGCTACTCCGCCTGCCACTGGTGTCACGTCATGGCCCACGAATCCTTCGAGGACGTGGAGGTCGCCGCGCTGATGAACCGGCTCTTCGTCAATATAAAGGTGGATCGCGAAGAGCGCCCCGACCTCGATCAGATCTACCAGTCGGCCCATCAGCTGCTCGCCCGACGCAACGGCGGATGGCCGCTGACGGTGTTCCTGACGCCCGACGGCACGCCGTTCTTCAGCGGCACCTATTTCCCCAAAACGCCGCGCTACCAGTTGCCTGGATTTTCCGACCTGCTCGAACACATTGCCGGCGCCTTCCATGACCAGCGTGCCGCCATCGATGAACAGAACGCCAGCCTGCGCGCGGCGCTCGCCTCGACCGGCGCAACCGGTCGCACCCACCGGTCGGATTTCACCCCCGCTCCATTGGCTGCCCTGCGCGATGCGCTGGCGTCCACCTTCGACGCCGACTACGGAGGTTTTGGGGACGCACCCAAGTTTCCCCATCCCGCCGATCTCGATTTCCTGCTCCGAAACGACAACGCGCAAGCGCGTTCCATGGCGCTCACAACTCTGCGTCGGATGGCCGAAGGCGGTATTTTCGACCAGCTCGGCGGCGGCTTCGCGCGCTACAGCGTGGACCGGCGTTGGAGCATTCCCCACTTCGAAAAGATGCTCTACGACAACGGCCCGCTACTCGCGCTCTATGCCGACGCCTGGGTTCTGACCGGTGATCCGTTGTTTGCCCGCGTCGCCGAACAGACCGTCGAATGGGTGCTGCGTGAAATGCGTCTGCCGGAAGGTGGCTTCGCCTCGTCGCTGGATGCCGATTCCGAGCACGAGGAAGGTCGTTTCTACGTCTGGGACAAGGCCGAGGTGCGTCGTCTCCTCGATTTGCGGGAGTTCCACGTTCTGTCCCGTCATTATGGTTTGGCGCGCCCGCCCAATTTCGAGGGGCACCGCTGGCACTTTCACATCGCCGAGCCGCTGGCCGATGTGGCCGCCAACCTCGGCATGGACGAGGCCGAAGCCGCTGGTTTGCTCGCCAGCGCCCGTGCCCGGCTCATCGCCAGTCGGAATGCCCGCGTCCGACCCGGTCGGGACGACAAGTTGCTGGTCAGCTGGAATGCCCTGATGATCCACGGCCTGATCCGTGCCGCGCGGGTCTTCGATCGCCCCGACTGGCTGGCTGCCGGTACTGTTGCCATCGACTTCATCCGCGACACCTTGTGGCGCGACGGACGTCTGCTCGCCACCTATAAAGACGGTCGGGCCCATCTCGACGCCTATCTGGACGATCACGCCTACCTCATCGCGGCCCTCATCGAAAGCCTCCAGGCCCGATTCCGCTCGGTCGACCTCGAATTCGCCGAGGATCTTGCCGATGCACTGCTCGATGACTTCGAAGATCGGGCCGGCGGCGGTTTCTACTTCACACGTCACGACCACGAAGCGCTGATCCATCGTCCGAAAAGCGGGCACGATGGTGCCATGCCTTCCGGCAACGGTATTGCGGCCCAGGCGCTTGGCCGGCTTGCCCAACTGACCGGAGAAACGCGTTATCTGGCCGCCGCCGAGCGAACCCTCCAGGCCTACTATCCGGCGCTGAATGCCAGCCCTACCGGCTTTGCCAGTCTTGTCGGCGCGCTCGCTGAACAGCTTATGCCACCGTCGGTCGTGGTGCTGCGTGGACCTGCGGTCGATCTGCCCGAATGGCAGCGGATGTTCGACGCGGCTTATCGGCCCGGCGTTCTTGCGCTGGCCCTGCCAGTCGGCTTGCGCGGCCTGCCGCCGACACTCGACAAAGCTGCCGGCGACGCCGTCAACGCGTGGCTCTGCAGCGGCGTTAATTGCCTGCCACCCGTCTTCGCCTGGGCAGACCTTGAAGCGGAACTGAATAGAATTGGCAAACCCGCGGGCGCGGTCTAGACTCCGCACCAGCTTTACCTGCCACACAACCCGAGAGGATCACCATGAAGAAACTCCTTGCTGTTGCCGCCATCGCCGGTCTGATGGGCTCCACCCTGGCACTCGCCGATGCCGGCGCCGATCTCGCCAAGGGCAAGAACTGCCTGGCCTGTCACGCCGTCGACAAAAAGGTGGTCGGCCCCGCTTACAAGGACGTCGCCGCCAAGTACAAGGGCGACAAGACCGCCGAAGCCAAGCTGA
>ERZ650300.1581-NODE-1581-length-12790-cov-8.470200_pt1 | contig 12790 bp, 13 predicted proteins | sample MGYA00376236_ERZ650300 | MGnify/ENA primary metagenome ERZ650300 (study PRJEB26733, sample SAMN07839303) | wastewater metagenome | biome: urban; feature: wastewater treatment plant; material: waste water | place: USA: North Carolina | collected 2016-04-28 ... | reverse complement strand
TATAAAAAATAGTTACGGTAAATATTTTAACATATTAAAGAATAATTTTAATAATACAAAATATTATAAAGAATTAATCCAGGAATGTGCTAATTTAAAAATATATGAAAAATACTCAAAATAAAAATAAGCAAGGTATTTAGGAAGATTTGATAATATTATAGTTAATAATAAACAAGGGATTTTAATGCAATATTTTGGAACAATTGAAACTAAATACGAAGAAGTTTTTTTAACTGAAAGTTATATGTATTTTAATAGAGAAGATGAAGAGTTAACTGCACGAGATTTAAAAGAAAAAATCAAAACGGCAAAAGATAGAAAGAAAAATATCATAGGAACTGTATTTTTATACAATCCTGTTGTAACTCCTATGGGATTTGATGCAAATAAATATTTACTAGAACAAGATTTTGAAGATTTTGGAAAACTGGTTGAACTAAAAGCAGAAACTTATATTACAGTTTTCAAACAAGCTATGAGAAAAACATGTGAAGGGAAAATTGTAGAAATCAAAAATCTTTTTAATTTAATTGAAGAAAATATAGATGCTTCTACACTTTTAATGAAATTTAATGAGGATTTAGAAAAATATAACTCTTTCCAAAATACAGAATTTGACAGAGATATTATGTATTTAGATGCTGCTAATATAATACCAAATGGTAAATTTGTATTCTTTTGTTGGGGAGATAAAATAAAAGAAAAAGAATTCCCATACATCAATGAATATGCAAAAACAATCTACGAAAATACACTAAAACTTGGTAAAAAAGTAGTTTATGTTTATAAAAAAGAAAAAACTGAACAAGGTGCAATTGAATATTTACAATTTTCAAATCCAATGCAAAATCATAAATATAAAAACTCTATTTCAAGCTCAATAAAAAAAGCTTTTGAAGAGTTTCCACCAGTTCCAACTCCATATGAATAAAAGGTTTTAAAGATGTTAACACCTGATTTTTTAAAAAACCAAACTGTACTTTTTGTTGAAGATGAAGAATTAGCAAGGGAAAAGTTAGCAAAGTTATTAGGCAAGCTTTTTAAGGAAGTTATTTTAGCTTCCAATGGGCTTGAAGGTTTGGAAAAATATGAAAAATCAAAAATTACAAATGAAAAAATAGATTTAATTATCTCTGATATTAATATGCCTATTATGAATGGGCTTGAAATGTTAGAGAAAATAAGAGAGATAGACTCTTTTGTTCCTCTAATTTTTACAACTGCTAGAAGTGAAACTGATAATTTATTAAAAGCAATTGACTTAAATGTTAGTAACTATATTGTAAAACCAATTGATACAACTGTTTTAGTAAAGAAAATAACTGAAGTTTGTGAAAAAAACTTTTTTGAAATGGAACTACAAGATAAACAAAAAGAGTTTCAAAAATATCTTGATGCAGTTGATAGCGTAGCACTAATCTATAAAATGGATGAAAATGGTGTTATCTCTTTTGCAAATAAGAGCCTACTTGAAGCTTCAAGATATACTCTTGAAGAGTTAAAAAGCATAAACTTCAATGAACTAATTCATCCAGATGCTCCAAAACAATCAATAGAAAATACTTGGAAAATATTAAAAGAAGGTAAGATTTGGACTGGAAATACTAAATTTATTACAAAAGACAAAGAAGCTTTTTACCTAAAAAATACAATTTTTAAACTTGAATCAAATCATAAAGATGAGTTTATAACTATTGGTTTTTCAACAACTAAAGAGAATCTTGAAAAAAGAGAATTCCAGAAAAAAGTTATGAAAAGTATTCAAGAATTCAACAAAAAAGAGTATTCATACAAAAAACTCATTATTGAATTAAATGATAAAATAAAAGAGTTAGAAGCATTTATTCCTAAATTACAACTAGAATTAGAAGAACAAAAAGCAAAAACATTAAGTAGACAAAGACAACTTGACCACTATGAAATGCAAATGCATAATGTAGATGAAAAATATCTTGATCGTTTAAGTTTGAAAAATAAAGAGGCAGAAGAGTGTTCAAAAACTCTTGCTATGATAAAACAAGAAAGAGGTCATCTTTTAGAAAAAAATAAAGAATTCAATGAAGAAATAGTTGCTACAAAAAAAGAGTTATCTCTTTTAATGCAAACTAATAGCGAAAAAATCAGAAAAATAAATGACTTAAATGATGTTATTAAAACTCTGGAAAAAAGGCTTAAAGATTTAACTGAATAAAGCCTCTATCCAAGCTACTACTTGATTTAAACTCTCTTTATCTTTTCGTGAGATAAAAACAGAGGGTTTATTTTTTCTATTATTTGCCACATCACTTCTCATAAGTTCTAAATCCACATCCACATAGGGTGCTAAATCTATTTTATTTACCACAAGTAAATCACTAAAAAGCAATCCTGCACCTTTTTTTCGTGGAATATCAGCCCCTTGGGCAACATCTATAATATACATATAATAATCAATCAACTCATAAGAAAAAGTAGCACTTAAGTTATCTCCACCACTTTCAACAAATACAATATCAGGATTAAATTTTTCTTCTAGCTCAATAACAGCCCTTTGATTCATTGATATATCATCTCTAATTGCAGTATGAGGGCAACCACCCGTTTCTACTCCTATGATTCTATTTTCATCTAAATCAAGGTGTTGTTTTAGATAGTTTGCATCTTCTGTTGTATAAATATCGTTTGTTACAATTCCCAAAGAGTATTTATCTTTTAACATATTTGTTAAGCTTTCAATTAGTGAAGTTTTTCCACTTCCAACTGGTCCTGCTATTCCGATTTTTAATGCCATTTATAAACTTCCTTTTTTATATTATCGATTAAGATTTTTATTCTAGTTCAAGGCAGAAATTAACGAAGTTTACTATAAGTAAATGAGTTAATTTTTAACGCTGAAATAGGATAAAAAGATAATCGAATTATGTTGTGAACATCTTTGGTTCTAAATTCTTGTGTGAAAATATAATTTCCTCAAATAGTGGATTAAAATTTGTGATTTTATTTCCTATGTTTTCAAAATCTAAATTTTCTAAAATCTCATCAAATTCAAACAACATTTGTTGAATTTCAGAGGGTTTTATCCTTGAAATTTTTAGACTTGTAGCTGCTATATTTATAAGGTTTTTTTTACACCACATAACTATAAAATCTTCCATACAAATATCCAAATCATAGGCATAAACACTTAAAACGATTATTTCATTTGCACTTGTTTTTTTATTTTCTATCAAAGAAAAGTACTCTTTTACTATATCTTTTGTAGTTTGATTTTTTATATGTGTATAATAATTATTACCTATATTAATAGATGATTTTGTATATTCATAAGTTAGATAAGAATTATATTCTTTATCCAATTTGTTAATCAAATTAAGTTTGTTATTTCTTAAAGCCTCATACACTTTTTTTATACATACAAACTCAATTTTAGAGTATTGGTCAATTATTAAATTTCTTAAATAAATGTTTAAAGTATTTATATCTTTAACATTTTGTTTAATTATGTGTGGTTCAAGACCAAAAGAGTGTACAAATACACCAGATGGAAAAGTTCCATCAAGTATTTGCAAGAATCTGCTTAGGCTTTTTAGACTTGTTTTTTTGTTCATATTAGTGACTATGATGTGCTTTACCATTTGGTTTAAAATAGCTTTGAGTTTTTTCCACTTTTATAGACTCATTTGTATAACAATCTTTGATAATATCAGAAATTGAAATATCATCTAAAACAGTTATTTTAAACTCTTCAATCATAAGTGGTTGATGTCTATTTCCAATCTCATAAGCTGTTTTTGCAAAAGTTAATGCATCACTAAATTCTAAAGTAAAAACTTCATCCATACTTCTACTAACTTTGATAGCATATCCATCTTCACAAACTAAAATATCATTTTCATGAAGATGGGTAAATTTTGCTTTTACAATTAGATTTACATTTTTTTTACTAACAGCTGTTAGATTTGGCTTTTGCATATCAAACCAAGATAATTCTACCTCATCGATTGCTTCAATATCTTTTTTAATTTCTACTACTTTTTTTATTACGCTAAATGTCACAACTTTTCCTAAAACATAAAATATTTTTTAGCCATTGGCACTACTGATACATAGTTTGACTCTATTAGTTCGCCGTTTACTGTAACATCATAGGTTTCTGGATTTACACTTATGTCTCCTATGAAGTCATTTAGCTTCATATCTTTTTTACCTATGTTTCTAGTATTTTTTACGGGCAATACTGTTTTGTTTATTCCTAGATTTGAAGCTAAGCTTTGGCTTGCTACTTTTGAAGTGAAGATTACACTTGTTTTTGCTGATGCCTTTCCAAGACTAGCAAACATTTTTCTATACATACTTGGTTCTGGTGTTGGTATTGAAGCATTTGAATCTCCCATTAGTGCAAGGGCTATAAATCCACCTTTTATGATGATTTCTGGTTTTACTCCAAAAAATGCCCTATTCCATAAAACTAAATCAGCAATTTTTCCAACCTCAACGCTTCCCACATACTCATCAATTCCAGATGCGATTGCAGGATTTATTGTATATTTTGCTATATATCTTTTGATTCTATTATTATCGCTTTTTTCATCATCGCCTTCAAGTATTCCACGTTGTTGTTTCATAGAATCAGCCACTTGCCATGTTCTTATTAGAACTTCTCCAACTCTTCCCATAGCTTGTGAATCTGAGCTTGTTATACTTATTGCTCCAATGTCATGTAGTACATCTTCAGCAGCTATTGTTTTTCCTCTAATCCTGCTTTCAGCAAAACTAACATCTTCAGGAATTTTAGGACTTAAATGATGGCAAACCATAAGCATATCAAGATGTTCTTCTATAGTGTTTTTTGTATATGGTAGTGTTGGATTTGTACTTGATGGTAATACATTTGCCATACCTGCAACTTTTATAATATCAGGGGCATGTCCACCACCAGCTCCTTCACTATGAAAGGTATGTATAGTTCTATTCTTAAAACTTCCAACTGTTGTTTCCACAAATCCAGATTCATTTAGTGTATCTGTGTGAATTGCCACTTGTATATCATACTCATCTGCAACACTTAGACATGTATCTATAGCATTTGGAGTACTTCCCCAATCCTCATGAAGTTTTAGTCCCATAGCGCCTGCAAGTATCTGCTCTTCTAATGCTTCTTTACTTGAGCTATTTCCTTTTCCCATAAATCCAAAATTTAAAGGTAAGTCATCTACACTTTGTATCATTTTAGAGATATTCCACTTTCCAGGGGTACATGTTGTAGCGTTTGTTCCTGTATTTGGACCAGTTCCACCACCTATCATAGTTGTAACTCCTGAAGAGAGTGCTTCATCTATTTGCCCTGGACTTATAAAGTGTATATGTGTATCTATACCACCAGCAGTTATTATTTTACCCTCAGCTGAAAGAATCTCTGTATTTGCTCCAATTTCAAGTCCAGCAGTTATTCCATCACATAGGTTTGGATTTCCTGATTTTCCAATAGCACTAATCTTTCCATCTTTGATACCAATATCAGCTTTATAAATACCTGTATAGTCAATTATAATAGCGTTTGTGATAATCAAATCAGCCACATCAACAGCAGTTGGACTTTGTGCCATTCCATCACGGATAGTTTTTCCACCACCAAACTTACTCTCTTCTCCGTATATAGTATAATCTTTCTCTATCTTTACAATCAATGAAGTATCTGCAAGTCTAAATCTATCCCCAACTGTTGGTCCATACATAGAAGCGTATTTTTCTTTTGAAATTTTCATCTTACTCTCCTAAAAATTTTGCTAAATTTTGCATAGCTTTTTCTTTTGTAGCAACATCGTCTAAAAAGCCTTCTACTAAGCCATTAAAACCACTTACATATCTTTTACCACTATAAGGTATTAGATTTACCTTTTTGCTTGAGCCTGGCTCAAATCTCACTGAAGTTCCAGCTGCAATATCTAGCCTTTTTCCATAAGCTTGACTTCTTTCAAAATCTAAACCACTATTTACTTCAAAGAAATGATAGTGTGAACCAATTTGAACTGGTCTATCCCCTTTGTTTATAACTTCGATTGTTGTAAGTTCTTTTTGGCTATTTAATTCTATTTCACCCTCATCTACTATATACTCTCCTGGAATCATAGAAGTTTTAGAGTAAGCAATTGGATTATGAACAGTAACAAGTTTTGTACCATCATCAAATGTAGCTTCCACTTGTACCATATACATCATAGAAGCCACTCCTTCCATAACATCATCTTCTTTTAATACCTTTGTGGCATCAACCATAAGTTGTGCAACACTTTTTCCATCTCTAGCACCTTCAATGATATATGAACTTAATATTGCCGTTGCTTCTGGAAAGTTTAGTTTTAAACCTCGCTCTTTTCGCTCAAGGGCTAATTTTGAAGCGGTGTAAAGCATAAGTTTTTCTTGCTCACGATTTGTTAGAAACATGTTTATTCTCCTTTTGTATAAGATTTTAAAAATATATTTTAGAAAACATCTGCAATTTTAGGGTCAAAATCTTTGATTTTGGGGTACCCAAAATGAAGCCGTTTGAAAAAGTATTATTTTTAAATTTTATTGTTTACCTAAAATAAACTCTTTTTTATTTATATTACTTCTATATATTTTCCAAATATTCATAATCTTAGATTTTAAATCACCCATATTATTTGAGCTGATTACTCCGATTATAATTTTCTTATTTTGAGAAAAAGAAAAAGACTCAAAACCTGATTTATGAATAATATTTATAAACTCTTCATTGTTTTTTGTTTTTATATAAAACTTAGCAAAAATAAAATTCTCACTATTTTTTCTATTTATATAATCTTTTAACTCATCTCCTACTATCTCAAACTTTTCTATATATTCTAATTTTTCATCACAATAAAATCTATTTTTAATCATCATTTTTGAAAAATCAAAATTCTCAAAACTTCTTCCACGACTTAAAATATCTGTGTAAAAAAAAGTTGAATTTTCATCGCTTTTTAGATTAAAAAACTGAATATATCGAGAGTCTTTGTACAAAATCAACTCATCATTTATAAACTCTAAATTTGAGTTGTTTAATAGTTGTATGTCTATTTTATTTATACCAAATTCTTTTTTTGATGGATAGATTTTTGTAGCTGATTCGGTTGTAAGTATTAAGTTTGAATTATCAAGAATTAAAGATGTTCTGATTTTATCCTTTGGAAAAACTCCTTCTCCAATATTTAGTAGCTTTATATAGTTCTCTTGCTCACTAAAATAGTAGTGTCTTGATGGAAGTTGTAATTTATCTAAAGAAAATTTATCATCTTTAAAAGCAAATCTAATACTCATTTTTCTCCTAAAAATAACTCTTTAATCTATAAATATTTTATCAAAAAAACATGGATTACTTTTTCTTCAGCTGTATAAATTATATATAGAATTTGACTCTTGTTTTTTGCTTATTGAAAGAAAAACAACACTAAAGCAACAATCTTATTTTTTTAAATAATCCAATATCTTTAGATTTTCTATTTCAAACTTTGAAAAAGCAAACCACTTTTTACCTAAGTCTTTAAGACTTGCACCTAAATAATAAACTTTCTTTTTGTCTATGATTAGAAATCTATCGTGAGAGTTTTTGAACTGGATCAAGTCTATATTTTGATATTGATTTTGATATTTTTCAAAATCTAGTTTTAGTTGCTTAGTGATATTTGATGTATAGATTTGAACTTTTATATTTGAATATTTTGAAAAGAGTGTAAATACTGTTTCATCTATGTAATTATCTATTAAAATTATTTCAGTTGTAGCAAGTTTCAGTAAATCATTTACAAAAACATAAGCATCAAAGATTTGCCCATCGTAGAATATTCCTTGTTTTGGTTTTAGGGTTTTATCTTCTAAAGCATTTAATATTTGATTTATTTTTGTATCTGTTTTTATTTCATAAGAAATTTGTCTTTTTTCTAAAAAATCAATTTTATAAAATAAAGCATTATCTGAATTAATTATCTTTCTCATTTCAACAAATGCTCTTATGATTTTTACACTTATATCAACGGCTATCTCACTTTTTAAAACTGCACTTAGCATAGAAACACCTTGTTCTGTAAAAGCATAAGGCGGTCTTCTTAGTCCCATTTTATCTGAATTGGAAGTCACAATTTGTGACCTCCAATTTTCAAACTCTTCTTTTGACAGTTGAAACATAAAATCTTTTGGAAATCTTGTTTCATTTCTTTTTACTGCTTGATTTATATGTTTTGTTTCAACTCCATAAAGTTCTGCTAAATCTCTATCTAGCATTACTTGATGGTTTCTTATTGTGAGGATTTTATCTTTTATACTATTTTCATTTATTATCAAATTTTGCATTTTTTAGCCTTTTGAATTTATATGAAGAATTATATAAATTTTTTTGATTAACAACTGAAAATATTACAATTTGTTATTTATTTTCTTTTATCATTAAGATGAAGTTATATGCGTTCTCAATGAGGACATTAGGAACAATAAAAAATTTTATTTTAAAACATTTATCTGTTACAATATATAAAATTGTTTATAAAGGTGTCTGATGAGCATTATAATTTCTGTATTAATTAAAGGTAATATTTTTATAGCTTCTGATAAAAGAATCTGCCATATTAATGGCACTGTATTAAGTGATGATTTTAAAAAAATTTTTCAATTAGATGAAAATAAATTTGGTTACATTGGAATTACAGGAGATACAAAAGAGGGTTTAAGATTAGTAGAAAATATAAAGTCATTATATGTGTCTAATAGTGATTTAATCAAAATTTCTAATGATGTGTTTAAACAAAGTAAAATAACAAATACTGTAAATATAGTTGGAATTAATGAATCAAATCAATTTTTTATTTGGCAAAAAAATAATTTAGGAGAAAGTATACTTCAACTAGAACCAGAAATTGAAGGTAACATAATTTTTAGTATTGGCTCAACACATAATATAGATTTATTTAATGAATATTTCACTAAAAATATACAAGAATCTGGAGATATAATAGAATCTATTAAAAAAACTATTAATGAAGCTTCTTTAATAGATAATTCAATTTCAGCTGTATGTGATATATACTTTTTTCAAAAGTAAATCTCAAACTGACATATACTTCCTAATAATCTCATCACTAAGTTGCCCTATTTCCCCATTTGCAACAACACTTCCCCTATCAATTACATAAAAATCATCGCCATGTCGTCTTGCAAAGGGTAGTTTTTGCTCCACTAGTAATACTGTGATTTGTTCTTCTTTTGTGAGATAATCAATAACTTGTCCTATTTGAGCTACTATATTTGGTTGGATTCCTTCACTTGGTTCATCTAAAATCAAAAAGTTTGGGTCTATACACAAAGCTCTTCCAATTGCCAACTGCTGTTGTTGCCCACCACTTAAATCTCCACCTTTTCTATTTGCCATATCTTTTAGAACTGGAAATAAATCGTAGATTTTATCTGGGATTTTTTTGATTTTATTTCTATTTGTCATCACTCCAATTTCAAGATTTTCTTTAACTGTTAGTTGTGAAAAAATCTCTCTTCCTTGGGGAACATAACCAATTGCTATTTCTGCTCTTTGGTAATCTGAAAGTTTTGAAATATCATTTCCCTCATAGATGATTTTTCCATCTTTTATTGGAAGTAAACCCATGATTACTTTACTAATAGTCGTTTTTCCAACTCCATTTCTTCCCATAAGACAAGTGCATCTTCCTTTTTTTATCTCTAAATCCAAATCCCATAAAGTGTGGCTTTGTCCGTAATATTGGTTTATTTTTTCTAGTTTTAACATCATTATTCTCCTAGATATACTTTTCGCACTTTTTCATTGTTTTGTATTGAGTCCATAGAACCCTCAGCCAAAACAGAACCCTCATGTAAAACTGTCACTTTTTTTGCAATACTTCTTATAAATTCCATATCATGTTCTACCACTACAACTGCATTATTTACAGCTAAACTTGTCAAAATCTCTGCTGTTTTTTCCACTTCTTGAGGTGTCATACCTGCAACTGGTTCATCCACAAGTAGAAGTTTTGGCTCTTGCATGATTAACATTCCTATTTCTAACCACTGTTTTTGACCGTGTGATAAAATTCCTGCTTCAAGATTATAAAGCTCTTTTAAACCTATTAGTTTCATGGTTTCTTCGATTTTGTCTTTTTGCTCTGAATTTAGTTTTGAAAAAAGTGTTTTGAAAAATCTTTTATCATCTTTCATTGCAAGTTCTAGGTTTTCAAAAACTGTATGATTTTGAAAAACTGTTGGTTTTTGAAACTTTCTTCCAATTCCAATTTGTGCAATTGTTGGCTCATCTAAACTCAATAAATCAACAGCTTCTCCAAAAATCACACTTCCTGAATCTGGTTTTGTTTTACCTGTTACCACATCCATCATAGTTGATTTTCCAGCTCCATTTGCTCCGATGATACATCTTAGTTCACCGTAATCTATGGAAAAACTAAGATTATTTAAAGCCTTAAATCCATCAAAACTAACACTTACACCATCCACAAGAAGAATTCTACTTCCGATTTTTAAATCTCCGATATTATCTTCATTTCTATTTCTTAAAGATACCATTATGAAGCCTTTCTTTTTTCATTTATCACAGCTATTAACCCAACTATTCCCTTTGGAAGATACAGCGTAACTACTACAAACAATCCACCAAGAGCATATAACCAAACTTCAGGAAGTGCAGAAGTAAAATATGTACTTGCAAGACTTACAACAATAGCTCCAATAATCGCACCATACAAAGTTCCACGCCCACCAATAGCAACCCAAATTACTAACTCAATAGAAAATAGTGGAGAAAATACATTTGGATTTATGATTGCAACTTGTGGCACATATAAAGCTCCTGCAATTCCTGCTAAAACAGCTGAAACCACGAAAATAAAAAGCTTGTATTGCTCTACTTTGTAACCCAAAAATCTAACCCTACTTTCAGCATCTCTTATTGAGATTACAACTCGTCCAAGTTTTGAATTTATAATAAATCTGCAAATCAAATATCCTAAAACCAAAGCAAAAAAAGTGATTATCAAAAGCCCTACTCTTGTACTATCAGCTGATAAATCAAAGCCTAAAATATCTTTGAAATCTGTCAAACCATTGTTTCCACCAAATCCCATATCATTTCTAAAAAATGCCAACATCAAAGCATAAGTTAAAGCTTGAGTTATGATTGATAAATAAACTCCTGTTACCCTACTTCTAAAAGCAAACCAACCAAATACAAAAGCCAAAATTGCTGGAACTACCATAACCATCAAAATTGCAAATATTGGATTATCAAATCCATACCAAAACCAAGGAAGCTCTTTTAGGTTCATAAATACCATAAAGTCTGGAAGTTCAGCATTTCCATAAACTCCCCTGTCTCCAATTTGACGCATCAAATACATGGCAAAGGCATATCCACCAAGGGCAAAAAATGCCCCATGTCCAAGTGATAAAATCCCTAAATATCCCCAAACCAAATCAAGTGCAAGTGCTAAAAGTGCAAAAGCTAAATATTTTCCTAAAATCGTTACTGTAAAAGTAGAAATATGAAAAATCGAGCTTTCAGGAATAAACAAATTACAAAATGCAACCACAAACACAACAACTGCCAAAGATGATAAAACTATTTTTCCACCTTTGTCATTTTCTAAGATTCTTAAAATTATTGATTTTCTTTCCATCTCTTAATCCTGTGCATCTCGACCTTTTTGAGGGAATAATCCTCTAGGTCTTTTTTGTATAAATAAGATAATAAATACCAATATGATAACTTTTGCCAAAATCGCACCTGCAAGTGGTTCGATAAATTTATTTATTTCCCCAAGTGTAAATGAAGCGATTAAAGTTCCCCATAGATTTCCAACTCCACCAAAAACAACAACCATAAATGAATCCACAATATAAGCTTGTCCAAGATTTGGTCCCACATTTGTTAGTTGTGATAAAGCAACTCCTGCAACTCCTGCAATTCCTGAACCAATTCCAAAAGTAATTGCATCAATCTTGCTTGATTGGATTCCCATAGCTCTTGCTATTGGTCTATTTTGTGAAACAGCTCGAACTTTTAGTCCTAAAGATGTTTTTTTCATCACATAAAGAATCGCAAAAAATACAATAAAAGCAAAAATCACAACATACAATCTATTATAAGTTAAAGATAAAGCTCCGTTTATTTCCAAAGCTCCACTCATCCAAGATGGTGTTTTTACCTCTTGATTTAGTGGAGAAAATATTGTTCGCACCACTTGTTGTAAAATCAAACTTATTCCAAAAGTTGCAAGTAGTGTTTCAAGTGGTCTTCCGTATAAATGACGAATAACCAATCTTTCAATGGCAATTCCCACTAATCCACTTATTATAAATGCAGCAGGAATTGCGATGATTACAGAATACTCAATCAAATTTGGCATTAATTGTTGGATTGTATAAGTTGTATATGCTCCAATCATTATTAGCTCCCCATGAGCCATATTTATTACTTTCATAACCCCAAAAGTAATCGCTAATCCAATAGCAGCCAAAAGTAAAACAGAACCTTGTGAAAGTCCAAAAAATGCTGTTTCAATAAATGAATAAATAGATTTACTAAACTCTATTTCATTTAAAGCATTTTTAACTGCCTCTTTTATTTTTTCATCATTTGACTCTTTTAAACCAGTTAAAGTTTCTAATGATTTTGCAGATAAAAACCCACCAAGTTCACTTATAGCTTTTAGTTGTTTTTCACCACTTGAAAACTTTGCAGTTATGTTTGCAAGGCTCTCAAGTAAAATATCTTTTATTGAAGATTTTT
>ERZ650300.1577-NODE-1577-length-12792-cov-4.701421_pt1 | contig 12792 bp, 7 predicted proteins | sample MGYA00376236_ERZ650300 | MGnify/ENA primary metagenome ERZ650300 (study PRJEB26733, sample SAMN07839303) | wastewater metagenome | biome: urban; feature: wastewater treatment plant; material: waste water | place: USA: North Carolina | collected 2016-04-28 ... | reverse complement strand
CGGCCGGCTGGCCGATGATCCGCGAAGCCCTGCTGGAGATGGGCAAGGGCCACCTCATCGGTAACGGCCCCGACTGCCTGGTGCCGCCGGAAGGCCGCGGCGAGGCCAAGGCCGAACGCAGCCGCAGCAAGGGCCTCAAGCCCGCGTTGACCCGTCATAGCAATATCGTGCATCAGCGCGGCAATGGTGCTGGCAACAAGGCCGGCAATGGTAAACCGGTGGGCACCCAGCTGCAGAAAGGCTCGGGCAACGGCAAGTCTGCCGCACAGGGCGCAAGTCAGGGTAAACCGGCAGGGCAGGGGAAACCCGCTCACAAAGGTAAGGCCCCGACCCGCGCAGGCTCTGCCAAGCAGGGTGCCAAACCTGCCACTCAGGGCGGCAAGCCAGCGGCCAAAGGAAATGGTGCCAAGCGACCGGCAAGGTGAGTTTCCTGATTGGAAAGAGATAGAAATAGAAAAGGCGACCGGATGGTCGCCTTTGTTTTATTGGTTTGCTGGTTGATCTTGATATGTTGTGTCTACCCACAGAAAGTGGGGTCCCCCCCGTTTTCTGCCCTGAAAGTACATAACAATTAAGCTCGCTAGAAGGTGAAGATCATCAAGCGAGGAAAATGGTGAGTGGGCATCAACTCAATGAATTCATTTTTTTAATGCTTTCGCCAATTCGATAGCAAGGTCTTTAACCGCAGCAGCATCCAAAGGATTATCCGCAGTATGTGCCTCCACGGCTTTTCCGAAGTATGAGGGGGTAAGTTGCTCGCGAGTTTTTACCTTTTTATCTTCTGGCATGAGTTCAATGAAAGGCCCAATTGATGCAAGTTCGAGTTCAGTTTGTCTCGCTCGGTCGGAGTTAGTCCGATGGCGGGCTGATTCACGAGCCGTATACCAGGCTGGAGCTGTGATCGCGATAGCGTATAGAAGGCGAATTGCAACAGACCACGCGTTTTCGGACGAGAAAGGTTGTCCCCAAAATTTAATGAATGTTGCGCCAGCGACAAGAACACCGGCACCAAATATTGCGACAGTAACCCAGCGCCAGAAATTGGCTTGCGTTGCTTCGGTATTTGCAATTTGCTGATAGTTTCCGGTGACGCCAATATTACCGACGACTTGAACAAGGCGAGCAGCTTGATTGCGCTGATTCTCTAGGTAGTCAATTAGTGCATCGCTCTCAATTTTGGCGTTAGCCTCGAAAGACTTGAACTCCTTTTTCAGTTCAGTAAGGGCTGTTTCAAAGATGGTTGCTCGATCCGTTTCCTTCTGAGCAAAAAGCTGCTCAAGCTTCGCAACAGTGGCGGCGGCTTCAGCTCGTTCCTTGGCAGCCCCTTCAGTAAGCGCACCAAGCTGAACCACTTGTTCTTCGGTTTTGGTAGTAAGTTCTTGAAGCTTGCTGGCTAGATGATCTCGCTGTGCTACGAGCTGCCTAACGGATTCGCGTGATACAGTAGCTTGAGCTTCGAGCAAACTAGAGAGCGAGTCCTGAGACAGGCTCTGAAGCTGCGGTACAAAACCCCAAAGATAGGGAAGTATATTCTGTTCGAACTGTGTGGCTGCATTAATCAAGTGACCTGCATTCTTATTCGAAAGAAATGCAGTCAGCTCACTCAGAGGGGCTTGGATATTGCTGTTAAGTTGACTAAGTGCTTGTACGCTGGTGAGCTCCGCTGGGGTATGATGGAGTAAAGCATCAATTGCGTGGCTCATTGCAAAAACCTTGTCTCGCGCAAACGCGAACTGATCGTTTTCTGCTATGTTCGGCTCTGCGAATTCAGGCTCGCTTTGCATTTGAAGAATGCGAGATAACGATGCTCTTATCGGGTGGTCTTTATAGGCGGATATTGACACTTAGCGTCTTCTCTATAGGCACTGGATACGTAGCGTAAGACAAATGAAACCACTTATGCTAGCAGTCAATCTGATACGACTATCAGAAAATTTTCGTTATTTGAGCCATGTCATCAAAGCGCTTGCATGCGGACGATAAAGCGGCTTGGTAGGGGCTGCTCTGTTAGAGATCTGGGAGGAGAGATCTGGGACACCCACCTTTTGGAGAAATCTGGGACACCCACCTTTCTGTATGGGGCGTAATGTCACCAAATCCCACGCTACCGCCCATGGATTACAGCTTCCAATATGCTCCATTGACCAGCGAGGGCAGTGACCCATCGCAGTTCAACAGGTTCCAGATAGCCACTGTAAGACAAACGAAACTACCCAAGCGAGCCTTAAAATGATGTAACCATCGGAATCACATTGTTTTTTGAACTTGATCAGCAAATTGTGAAATTTGGGGGTATCTGGGAAATCTGGGACACCAACAAAATCTGGGACACCCACCTTTTTGACAGCGGCGTAGCCCTGTACTTGGCTTGAGGTGTCACTGCCCAGGGGGTGAGCCATGACCATTGCCCGTTCACGTCAAATCAGTTTGCAGGATACGCCTTACTATCATGTGGTCAGTCGCTGTGTGCGGCGGGCGTTTCTGTGCGGGGAAGATGCCCACTCCGGCCAGAGTTACGAGCATCGGCGCCAGTGGGTAGTGGACAAGTTGGGCCAATTGTCGCGACTGTTTGCCATCGGTGTGTGTGCCTATGCGGTGATGAGCAATCACTATCACCTGGTGCTCAAGGTCGAGTCGGATAACGCTGCCAATTGGAGCGAGCGGGAGGTGGCCGAGCGTTGGGGGGCGCTATTCCAGTGGCCGCTGCTGGTACGACGCTGGTATCAGGGGGAATCCCTGATTGAGCCTGAACTCGCTGTGGTGCAACAACTGATAGGGCAGTGGCGGGAGCGGTTACATTCCATCAGCTGGTTTGTGCGGTTGCTCAACGAAACCCTGGCTCGGCAGGCGAATCGGGAAGACGGCTGCAAGGGCCATTTCTGGGAAGGGCGCTTCAAGAGCCAGGCCCTGCTCACCGAGTCAGCCCTGCTGGCCTGCATGACGTACGTTGACCTCAACCCGATACGAGCGGGATTGGCCGATCGGCCTGAGCAGAGCGATTACACCAGCCTCAAGCAGCGTCTCGATGGCGAGCAGCCCGCAGCTCCATTGCCACCCTTGTTGCTGCCGTTTGCCAACCAGCGTACATCGAATGGTCTGCCTTATGCCTTTACCGATTATCTGATGCTGGTGGACTGGACAGGTCGTGCCATCAGAGTGGACAAACGGGGCCATATCCCGGCATGTCTTGCCCCCATCCTGGCGCGGTTGGGGCTGGATGAGATTCGCTGGCTGAAGCAGGTGACGCTGTTTCGGCGCCGGGGCATCAGAGTGGTGGGTGACAGAGACCATTGCCAGCAGTTTGCCCGGCACTGTGGTCAGCGACGGTGTTATCAGCCCTCTTTTAAACGGTCACTGCTTGCGTCATACAAGCTCTCGGTATTGCACCTGGTACCCTGTGTGAGTGCGTCCGGATTAGTCCTCTTTATGCCAGGACGCTTTCTTTAATTCCCTAATTTCACAAGAGCCATCGCCAATGCTCGGCGGCAAGATGCACGGGCTGCTGGATTGCAGCTTGCTCCAAAAGATGGCTGTCCCAAACAGGGAAGGCTTTGTTATCTTGCCGGATGTGTCGGCAAGGGGCGCGTCCCCCTGCATATCTTCCTGCACAGGAGTCATCAGATGACGATCAAAGCAAGATCCAATCAACAATATGAACGCATTCAGAAACAAAGAAAGCCAATATTGCCAAAACAGAATTTCTGCAAAGAATGAGCCATGATATCCGGACACCGATCAATGGAATCTGCGGCATGATCAATGTGGCAGACCATTATGCAGACAATATGGAGAAACAGACGGAATGCAGGGCAAAGATCAAAGAGGCATCTCATCTGTTGCTGGAACTGATAAACGAGGTTCTGGACATGAGCAAGCTGGAGTCAGATGAAGTGGTTCTGGAAGACATCCCATTTAATCTGAACAGTATTTTTGAGGAAATACTGGGTGTGATCGAACATATGGCTGCGGAGCAGAACATCCGGATCATTTGGGAAGAGAAAGAAGTTACACACTGGAATCTTATTGGAAGTCCGGTGCATGTGAAACGGATTCTGATGAATATTTTGTCCAATGCGGTGAAATATAACAAAGAAAACGGATATGTCTATATCAGCTGTCGGGAAATCCCATCGAAACAGACAGCAATGCCCACATTGGAATTTGTCTGCAGAGACACCGGAATTGGAATGACAGAGGCATTCCAGAAACGCATTTTTGAACCATTTGCACAGGAACATGCAGGAAGCCGCACAAAATTCGCCGGAACAGGGCTGGGAATGCCAATCACAAAAAAACTGGTGGAAAAAATGAGCGGAACCATTTCCTTTGAAAGTAAAGAAGGCACAGGGACTACATTTGTGATCCGGATTCCATTCCGGATTGACACAGATATGAAGGACAGGACTGAAGCTGAAGAAAAAACGGAAACTTCTATCCATGGACTCCATGTTCTTCTGACAGAGGATAATGAGCTGAATATGGAGATTGCAGAATTTGTGCTTCAGAATGAAGGCGCTGTGGTGACAAAAGCATGGAATGGACAGAAGGCTGTTGACATATTCAGAAAAAACAGACCTGGAGAATTTGATGCTATTCTTATGGATATTATGATGCCTGTCATGAATGGATATGAAGCAGCAAAGATGATCCGCTCTCTGGACAGAGAGGATGCAAAAGTGATACCGATCATTGCCATGACAGCAAACGCGTTCACTGAGGACAAAATGAGAGCAAAGGAAGCAGGAATGGATGAACATATTGCCAAGCCTGTTGATGGGAAATTATTAGTAAAAGTGATCAATGAGTTAGTAAAACGCGATCAGAGGGAGAAGTTATAATGAAAAAGAAAAAATGGAACAAGTTAGTTTCTGTGCTTTTGGCGATGGTGACAGCCGTATCACTTCTGTCTGGCTGCGGCGGGAAAAGTGCGGAAAAAGAAGATGCAGAAACCATCACAGTGTATTTATGGAGCACAAAGCTGTATGAAAAATATGCGCCATACATCCAGGAACAGCTTCCGGATATCAACGTTGAATTTGTAGTAGGCAATAATGATCTGGATTTCTATCGTTTTCTGAATGAAAACGGCGGATTGCCGGATATTATAACCTGCTGCAGGTTTTCCCTCCATGATGCAAGCCCCCTGAAGGACAGTCTGATGGATCTTTCCACAACCAATGCTGCAGGTGCTGTCTATGATACCTACCTTAACAATTTCAAAAATCAGGATGGCAGTGTAAACTGGCTTCCTGTGTGTGCAGATGCCCATGGCTTTGTAGTGAACAAAGATCTTTTTGAAAAGTATGATATTCCTCTTCCAACGGATTATGAAAGCTTCGTTTCTGCCTGCCAGGCATTTGATGAGGTGGGTATCCGTGGGTTTACTGCAGACTATTACTATGATTATACCTGTATGGAAACACTGCAGGGTCTGTCTGCATCAGAGCTGTCTTCTGTGGATGGACGTAAGTGGCGTACCATCTACAGTGACCCGGACAATACAAAGAGAGAAGGTCTGGACAGTATTGTCTGGCCGGAGGCTTTTGAACGTATGGAGCAGTTTATTCAGGATACAGGGCTGAGCCAGGATGATCTGGATATGAATTATGATGATGTGGTTGAGATGTACAAAAGTGGTAAGCTTGCCATGTATTTCGGCAGTTCTGCCGGTGTAAAAATGTTCCAGGATCAGGGCATTAACACAACATTCCTGCCATTCTTTCAGCAGAACGGCGAAAAGTGGCTGATGACTACACCATATTTCCAGATAGCTTTAAACCGTGACCTGACAAAGGATGAAACACGTCGGCAGAAAGCAATGAAGGTACTGAACACAATGCTTTCAGAGGATGCGCAGAACCGGATCATTTATGATGGGCAGGATCTGTTAAGCTATAGCCAGGATGTGGATTTCCGGCTTACGGAATATCTGAAGGATGTGAAACCTGTGATCGAAGAAAACCATATGTATATCCGTATTGCGTCAAATGACTTTTTTTCCATTTCCAGGGATGTGGTGTCTAAGATGATCTCAGGAGAATATAATGCAGAGCAGGCTTATCAGTCATTTAATTCCCAGCTTCTTGAAGAAAAATCCACTTCTGAGGATATTGTGTTGGATTCAAAGAAAACTTATTCCAATCGTTTCCATACCAGCGGAGGCAATGAAGCCTATTCTGTTATGGCAAACACTTTGCGCGGTATTTATGGGACGGATGTGCTGATTGCAACAGGAAACAGCTTTACAGGAAATGTACTGAAGGCCGGTTATACAGAAAAAATGGCAGGCAACATGATTATGCCAAACGAGCTTTCCGCTTACAGCAGTGAGATGAGCGGGGCAGAACTGAAGGAAACGGTCAGAAACTTCGTAGAAGGCTACCAGGGAGGCTTTATCCCCTTTAACCGTGGCTCTCTGCCTGTGTTCAGCGGTATTTCTGTAGAAATCAGGGAAACGGATAATGGTTATACATTGAGTAAAGTTACAAAGAATGGAAAACAGATTCAGGACAAGGATACTTTTACTGTGACCTGCCTTGCAGCACCACAATATATGGAAGCTTATCCGGCAGAGGAAAATATTGTATTTGATGGAGGGGATACCTCTGTGGAAGATACCTGGACAACATATGTTTCAGATGGTAATGCCATTCTTGCAGAGCCTGAAGACTACATTACTCTGAGGTGAGAAGAATGGATGTTAAGAATCATAATACAAACAGAAAGAAACGGGTTGTGAGAAAACGATGGAATGCAGCAGTTCTTATTGCCCTATTTGTTGGAATCCTTTTGACTGTTTTCCAATATTTGGGGTTTGTATCGAAGACTGTTTATGAGGAAAGTGTTTCTCACCTGACAGAAATTTTTCATCAGTCTGATAATATGCTAAGTGAGCTGACAAATAAGAATCTGACTTATCTCCATATATGGGGGGAATATCTGCAGAACACTTCCGATGAAAGTGAAATTCGTGAGTATATAGAGAAAGCACAGGAAGATGCAGGCTTTTTAGATTTTTATTTCCTGTCAGCGGACGGGAACTATAAGATGGTAACAGGTGAAACCGGGTATCTGGGATTACAGGAAAATATTGAAGATGAGATCCGGCAGGGAAATGATGTGATAACCAATGCAACAGTTCCCGGAAAATCCCAGCTCCTTGTTTTTGCCACTCCCAGGCCTCATGGAAGTTATCAGGGCTTTGAATATGATGCCATTGCCATTGCCTATGAAAACTCTGATATCGTAAATGTGCTGAATATTTCTGCTTTCAATGGAAATGCCCAGAGTTATGTGGTTCATCCGGATGGCCGTGTTGTTGTGGATCATTCTTCTGAGTCATGGGGAGAGGTGTATAATTTCTTTGGGATTCTGAGAGAACATTCCAATATGTCTGAAAAAGAGATCCTTAAACTTTCAGAAGAGTTTAAGGAAGGACATACAGATGCAATGCTGATAAATCTGGATGGAGAGGATTACTATCTGGTCTATGAGAAATCCAAACCTCAGGACTGGATCTTTCTGGGACTTGTCCAGGCTGATATCGTCAATGCAAGTATGAATGTTCTGCAGCGTAGCACTGTGCTGCTTGTAAGTGCAGTAGCGGTGTGTATTGCCGGTCTTTTTATTGGAATTATTCTCCGGAAAAACAGGGTAAACCTGAAGAGAAAGGATACGGAGATCCTGTACAGGGACGAATTGTTTCAAAAGCTGTCAATGAATGTAGATGACGTTTTCCTGATGCTGGATGCAAAAACATATCAGGCAGATTACGTCAGTCCCAATGTGGAAAAACTGCTGGGAATTACAGTAGAACAGATTCGTAAAGATATTTGTGTCCTTGGGAAACTGCATCCCGGGGACGTTGAAGATCCGGAGAAGAAGTATCTGGAAGAAATCCAGGTTCATGAGCAGCAGGAATGGGATCTTGAATATGTTCATCAGAAAACAGGAGAACACCGCTGGTTTCATAACGTTGCAATGGGCAGCGAGGTAAACGGAAAAAAGAAATATATCCTGGTTCTGTCAGATCGTACCTCTGATAGAAAAATGAATCAGGCCCTTTCTGAGGCGGTCCGCGCTGCGGAGACTGCAAACAAGGCAAAGAGCACCTTCCTTTCCAATATGTCTCACGATATCCGTACACCAATGAATGCGATCATTGGTTTTACCACACTGGCTGTAAGCAACATTGATGATAAAGAAAGGGTTCGGGATTATCTGGGTAAGATTCTTTCCTCCAGTAATCATCTGCTCTCACTGATCAATGATATCCTGGATATGAGCCGTATTGAGAGCGGGAAAATCCATCTGGAAGAGACGGAAGTCAGTCTGTCAGAGGTTCTTCATGATCTGAAAACCATTATCAGCGGACAGATCCATGCGAAACAGTTAGAGCTTTACATGGATGTCATGGATGTTACCAATGAGGATGTTTATTGCGACAAGACCAGGCTGAATCAGGTGCTGCTGAATCTTTTGTCCAATGCGATCAAGTTTACTCCTGCAGGCGGAACCGTTTCTGTCCGGCTGAGAGAGTATCCGGGTACACAGAGAGGCTGTGAACTGTACGAAATCCGGGTAAAGGATAACGGAATCGGCATGAGTCAGAAATTTGTACAGAAGATCTTTTCTCCTTTTGAGAGAGAGCGGACTTCCACTGTAAGCAGGACTCAGGGTACAGGACTGGGCATGGCTATCACCAAGAACATCGTGGATATGATGGGCGGAACCATTGAGGTTCAAACAGAACAGGGCAAAGGTACTGAATTTATTATCCGTCTGCCATTGCGGATTCAGCCTGAGAACCACCGTATAGAGAAAATCGCAGAGCTGGAAGGTCTGAAAGCATTGGTAGTAGACGATGATTTCAATACCTGTGACAGTGTGACTAAGATGCTTGTAAAGGTTGGAATGCGTTCGGAATGGACACTTTCCGGTAAGGAGGCTGTTCTCCGTGCACGACAGTCTATGGAAATGGGGGATGCATTCCACGCTTATATCATTGACTGGCGTCTGCCTGATATGAATGGCATTGAAGTTACCCGTCAGATCCGCAGTCTTGGTGATGATACGCCGATCATTATCCTGACTGCTTACGACTGGTCAGATATTGAAGTGGAAGCCAGGGCAGCAGGGGTGACTGCGTTCTGTGCCAAGCCTATGTTTATGTCAGATATCAGAGAGACTCTGATGGCTGCTATCGGTCAGAAGCAGGCCGGGGCAGAGGATAATATTCTTCCGGCAGCAGATTCAGATTTCAGAGGCAGGCAAATACTGCTTGTGGAAGATAATGAACTGAACAGAGAAATTGCAGTAGCACTCCTTAGTGAATATGGTTTTCAGGTTGATACAGCGGAAGATGGAGCAGAGGCTGTGGAGAAGGTTAAGAATTCAAGACCAGGTGATTATGATCTGGTGCTTATGGATGTGCAGATGCCTGTAATGAACGGATATGAGGCTACTGAGCAGATCCGTTCACTGGATGATCCGGCACTGGCGGGAATTACGATCCTTGCCATGACTGCCAATGCTTTTGACGAAGACAGAAAGAAAGCACTGGCATGTGGTATGGATGGATTTCTATCCAAACCAATTGTTATAGAGGAACTGATCAGTACATTACAAAACAGTCTGGGGTAAGTTTAACTGAATCAGGTAAGTTTTCTGTTTGAACTGTGATAATGGGATATGAAAAGTGGTTTGATGAAAGCAAGGAGGAGCAACGAATGATTTGTGGAATGACGTATTTTCAGATATGTCTGTATTTTCTTATTTATTCTTTTGGCGGCTGGGTTGTTGAAGTTATTTTTCATGCAGTAGCGTTGGGAAAAGTTATAAACAGAGGTTTCCTGAATGGACCGGTTTGCCCGGTATATGGATTTGGGGTGCTTTCTGTTTTTGCTTTGCTCAATACAATTCAGGGCAGCGGGCGTCAGATGAGTGATGGAATGATTTTTGTGTTTGGAATTGTTCTGGCAACTGCGGTAGAGCTGGTTGCAGGCTGGCTGCTGGATGTGTGTTTCCACGCAAGATGGTGGGATTATTCAGATAAACCCTTTAATTTTCATGGCTACATTTGCCTGGAGTTTTCTCTGATCTGGGGACTGGCTATCGTTATGGTAGTAAAAGTTTTCCAGAAGTATGTAGAGGCACATGCGTTACATACACCTGCAACCTGGGAGTGGATTGTGATAGCAGTTTTGTATGCTGTGTATCTGACAGATTTTATTGTGACGGTAGCAGTGATCCAGGGACTGAATAAAAAGCTTACCAGACTGGATAAGGTTCGCTCAGATTTGAGAATTGTAAGTGATAAACTGAGTGATACACTGGCTACGACTACGATTGGCACAGCACAGAAAGTGGGAGAAGGAAAGGTTCAGGCAACTCTTGCAGCAGCAGAACTGCGTGATGCAACTGCCGCACAGCGAGAAAAATCTATCGAAATGCTTCGTATAAAAAGAGCGGAGCTTCAGGCTCAGTTTGAGGAACTGTCCAGTTCTATTACCAATCATACCGTTGTCGGTCAGGGGCGTATCATCAAGGCATTTCCGAAGATGCAGCACAGAGACTATTCCGAACTGATTCAGGAGCTGAAAAAGAGATTAAAATAGATTAAAATGCAGAGGGAGGCTTCAGGTGAACAGACAGGCAGTACAAACCTTAAAGACTTATTTTGGATATGATACATTCAGAGAAGGGCAGGAGAGTGTTGTGGAGTCCATTCTGGAACACCGGGATGTGCTTGCAATCATGCCGACAGGAGCCGGAAAATCCATCTGTTATCAGGTACCGGCACTGATGCTGTCAGGAATTACGATTGTAATTTCTCCTCTGATCTCACTGATGCAGGATCAGGTAAAGGCTTTGAATGAAGCGGGAATACATGCCGCATTTATCAATTCTTCACTGTCGGAAAGTCAGATTAGCAAGGCGTTGTACCTGGCAGCAGGAGGAAGATACAAAATTATTTATGTTGCACCGGAACGTCTGGAAAATTATGAGTTTCTGGAATTTGCCAGACAGGTGGAGATTTCCATGGTGACAGTGGATGAGGCACATTGTATTTCACAGTGGGGACAGGATTTCAGACCAAGCTATGTCAAAATCGTAGACTTTGTAAAAAATCTTCCCGGTCGTCCGATCGTCAGTGCTTTTACCGCAACTGCAACAGAGGAAGTAAAGAACGACATTCTCTGTACTTTAAATCTGGAAGATCCGAAAGTAGTGATCACCGGGTTTGATAGAAAGAATTTATATTACAGCGTGGAAAATATCCGGCGAAAAGACGATTTTGTGATGGATTACATAGACAGACATCCAACAGAGAGCGGGATTATTTACTGCTCTACAAGAAAAAATGTGGACAATCTTTTTGAACTGCTTTTCCAAAAAGGAGTTGCTGTTACCAGATATCATGCAGGACTGAATAATGAAACCAGAAAAAAGAATCAGGATGATTTCATTTACGACAGAACCCCCGTTATTATTGCAACAAATGCATTTGGAATGGGGATTGATAAATCCAATGTGAGATATGTGATCCATTACAATATGCCGCAGAGTATGGAGAATTATTATCAGGAGGCAGGACGTGCAGGGCGTGACGGAGAGAATTCCCAGTGCGTTCTATTGTTTTCTGCACAGGATGTTATAATCGACCGAATGCTTCTGGATAACAAAGATTTTTCCGATGTGGATGAAGAGGATGAATTTCTCATTCGTCAGCGGGATATACGAAGGCTTCAGATCATGGAAGGATATTGTAAAACAACAGGATGTCTGCGAAATTATATTCTGGAGTATTTCGGTGAAAAGACCTTCGGTCCCTGTGATAATTGTGGAAATTGTCACAGAGAATACCATGAGACAGATATGACCAGAGAGGCGAAGTGGGTAGTGAACTGTGTGGCTGAGACGAGAGGAAGGTATGGACTGACAATTGTGCTTGGTACTCTGCTGGGGGCTAAGAGAGCCCGGTTGAGGGGGCTTGGAGCAGATAAGTATAAATCTTATGGAGCATTGAATGATCACAGTGAGGCAGAACTCAGGGCACTGATCAGCCAGATGACTGAGATGGGATATCTCTATCAGACACAGGAACGTTACAGTGTGCTGAAACTGGGCGATATTTCTCCGCTAAGAGATGAAAATACTCACGTGATCATGCGTACTTACGAGGAAAAAGAACCGGATAAAAAGAAAAAGCCCCAGAAATCTGTCAGAAAACGCAGTACAGATGCGCTTACGGCAGCAGGTTACGATTTATTTGAAGCCCTGCGGAAACTTCGTCTGCAAATTGCAAAAGAGGAAGCCATGCCTCCATATATCGTGTTCAGTGATAAGACGCTGATAGATATGTGCATCAAATGTCCATCAAATGAAGAAGAAATGCTGGAGGTTTCCGGTGTGGGCGAGAATAAGCTAAAGAAATACGGTCAGAGATTTCTGGAAGAGATACAGAAGTTCTGCCTGGAACGTCCGAATGCGGTTTTGAGTATGTCGGAAGATGAAAATGGTAATCCCTGAGAACAAAGGTTGGAAAACAGATGAATATAGAAAAATATACGGAAGAATTAATCACATTGAGACATTACTTTCATCAACATCCGGAGCTGGCACTTCAGGAAGTGGAGACGTCTGCATATATCCGGAAATATCTGGAAAAACTGGGATATGATGTTACTTATCTGGAAGTGGACGGGGATGGACTGATTTCGCCGGAACAGGTAATGGATGCTATAAGACCGGATACAACGTTGATTTCTGTGATGTTTGCTAATAACGAAG
>ERZ650300.1573-NODE-1573-length-12800-cov-25.608866_pt1 | contig 12800 bp, 15 predicted proteins | sample MGYA00376236_ERZ650300 | MGnify/ENA primary metagenome ERZ650300 (study PRJEB26733, sample SAMN07839303) | wastewater metagenome | biome: urban; feature: wastewater treatment plant; material: waste water | place: USA: North Carolina | collected 2016-04-28 ... | reverse complement strand
CGCTGTTTAATGAGCGCACTGATCTCGGATGGATTCAGTTGTTGCATTGCGCTATACCTCAATCTTTTTAAAGTTCAGTCTTCATATGCAATTAAGCAAGAAGACGAGTCCGCATTTTTTCTAGCTTGTTAAGCGCAGAATCATCTATCACTTGGTCGCCTGCACGAATAACAACACCAGCAATAAGCTCTGGTTTAACTTCTACAGAAACATTTACTGCAGCTTCGAATTTTTTCTCTAAAGCATGTGCAAGTAATTGTTCTTGTACAGAAGTCAATGGGAATGCAGATTCAATCACTACATCCACAGTATTGTTATTCTGTGATTTGAGCTGCTCGTATTCAGCAGAAATTTCAGGAAGAAGCGCCAAACGGTTGTTTTCAGCAAGCAATGTCAAAAAGTTTGACACTGCTGCAGTTTGGTCTTCGCCTAATACTTTTGCAAAAAGACTTACCTGCTCAGCAGGAGTAAGCTCAGGGCGAGTTAAGAAAGCTGAAAATGCTTCGTCTTGCACCGCAGCACTGAGCAAGTTCAATGCAGATGACCAAGAGTCAGTTGCATTTTGCTCAGAAGCGTAAGCAAATGCTGCTTTAGCGTACGGGCGTGCCAACGTCAAGAGTTCAGCCATAATCCGCCTCTCTTAAAGTTTAGCAGCCAGCTGAGTCAGCATGGCATTGTGAGCTTCAGCATCAACTTTTTGGCTAAGAATTTTCTCAGCACCTGTTACTGCAAGATCAGCAACTTGTTGACGTAATTCTTCACGAGCAGAATTGATTTCTGTATCAACAGCTTCTTTTGCTTGTTGACGAATACGCTCACCTTCAGCTGACGCTTGAGTACGAGCTTCTTCTACCAATTGTGCACCGCGACGGTTCGCTTGTTCGATCAATTGAGCCGCTTGCGCTTTCGCTGCATCTAATTCAGCTTTCACTTGAGCTTGCGCATCCGCAAGATCAGCTTTTGCTTTTTCAGCAGCGTTTAAGCCATCAGCGATTTTACGCTGACGCTCACTAATCGCATTGATTAGTGGTGGCCATACAAATTTCATGCAGAATGCGACAAACATCGCAAATGCAATCGCTTGGCCAATCAATGTGAGGTTGATATTCATTGCTATTCCTCAATAGTTTAATTTAGGAATTAAGCTGATTAACCTACAAATGGATTAGCAAAGATGAAGAACAAGCCAATACCAACACCGATCATAGGCACAGCATCAAGAAGACCCGCGATTAAGAACATACGAGTTTGAAGTTGTGGAGCCAATTCTGGTTGACGTGCAACAGCTTCAAGGAAGCGACCGCCTAAAAGACCAAAACCAATCGCAGTACCTAAAGCACCAAAAGCGATCAAGATAGCAGATGCAATTGCAACTAGACCTAAAGTGAGTTCCATGATAATTCCTCAGAGGTTAGGTTTATACCAAATTAAATTAAAAAATTGTGCGCCCAACCATCCAGTGATAGTTGGGCATTACCATTAATGCTTTTCGCTTGCCATGCTCAAGTATACGATAGTCAGCATCATAAAGATGAATGCTTGTAGCGTGATAACAAGAATGTGGAAGATCGCCCAAGGCACAGACAACGCCCATTGGATCCAGAACGGTAATAATGCGATAAGGATGAAGATTAACTCACCTGCATACATGTTACCGAAAAGTCGCAGAGCCAATGAAACTGGACGTGCAAGGAATGTTACTAATTCAAGAATTAAGTTCACTGGAATCAATAACGCTTTTGCAACTGGGTTACTTGGGTTAAATGGGTTAAGTGCTAATTCGCCAACGAAACCACCAATCCCCTTTTCGCGAATACTGTAGAACAAGATCAGTACAAATACAGATAAAGACATACCTAGGGTAATGTTTGGATCTGTAGAAGGTACAACCTTGAAGTAAACGTGATGAGGATCCATACCAAATACACTTGCACCAATCAGTTGAGCTGTATACGGAATAAAGTCAACTGGGATTAAGTCCATTGCGTTCATGAGGAAAATCCACACGAAAATGGTCAATGCAAGTGGCGCAATTAAGCGTGATTTGCCATGGAAAGTGTCGCGAACACTTGAGTCCACAAACTCAATGATCATTTCAATTGCAGACTGGAACTTGGTTGGAACACCAGAGTTTGCAGCTTTCGCTACGCACCAGAACAACAAACAGAAAATCACACCAAGAGTGATAGACCAACCCATTGAATCCAAGTGAATAGCAGTGAACCCCATCTGTTGAGCTTCTTCAGCAGTCTCAGCCAACTTCCATGAACCGTCTGGCATTTTGCCATAAGTCATATTCGTCAAGTGATGCTTGATATACTCGGTCGAAGTAAGGGCATGTTCTTCAGCAGCCATAAATCACACCTGGTCAATGTCAAATACAAATAGAGAGAACGAACATCGCGTGCTGCTTGATATCTCGTCCATCTCCTAAAAAACTTTTCAATTTTTTGTAGTGCTTATTAAACTCGTTTTTGTTGACGCGACACCCAAAATGGAGCAACCCACGTCATGGTTTGAACGAGCATAAAACCACAAAACAACGCCACCGCTGACAACGGTTTGACATTGCTTAAAATTAAAATGAAACCAACAATCACAATTGCAAACTTACCCATCATGCCTTTATACATGTTCGCAAGAACTTGTTTAGAAGCGCGAGCTCCTGCTGCTCGAAACGACTGCCATGAAAAATAGCAAGTCGCAAGCCAACACACGAGCGCACCTAATGCTGCACTCAGGGCTGCGGTTGAGTCTTTCACGACCCAGCCGATCAAGGCTGAAACAGGAATCATACATGCTTGTAAGAGGACTAAAGCTTTCGCTAATCGTCGGTCAATCAAGCGACTAGTTCGGCTCATTATTTATTCACTCACAACAATCATGCTTGACAAGTTTAGCTGATGATTATTTTTAATCGCAGGCATTATAGAGTTACACCCCTGAACATGCAATCTTTTCCCGACCTAAGTCGAGTTTTTTTCTATGTTTAAATTGCTTTTAAACTAATCAATTATTGTTTAATTTTTGCGTCACTTTCGCGCATTTAGCACACATTTATGCACATGATCGGCCAATTGCTTCCACGCGCTGACAAAATCCCCTGCCCCAGTCATGCTTTCATCAACAGCTTGGAAAACCAATGGGTTCAACTTTTGATATTGTGCTTGACTGGCATGCACTTCGGCCAAAAGGCACATCTTTGAATAAGGGCGGCTGTCATTTAAGTATTTGATTTGCGCAACCGTAGGGGCAATATGTGGGTCATCTGTCAATGCGCCTGCAAAGCGTAAGTTTAAAGGTCGCTCAATGTATTGATAGGCATCATGAAAAGACCAATATGGGCGAGCTTGGGTACTTTGACTATATATAGCTGAGGCTTGCAACATTTTCTGAGCAAAGATTTTGGCATTGTTCCAGTAGCGCTCCTTATACTCAGGCATCTGCTGTGAACGCAGGCCTGCAATAAAGAAACCGATACGTACCGCATTGTTTGGGTCAAGCCAAACATGGGTATCGATGGTATTTTTTAAGGCATCACCACGGGTATTTCGTAGTGGTAAGGCATTGATAATGCCTGAATCTAAAATAGAAACTGCTTTATCATTGGGGGTCAGGAGTTTATCCAGCGGTGCTTCATGTGCTCGTCCCAACCAAATAACCAAGCCTGCATCCTGAATGATTTTACGATGCATTGGGGTCAAACTCACATCATGTCCAGATTGATCTGCCAACAATAAGGTTGGTTTTTCAATGCCTTTCGTCACTTCCTGTGCAATCAAGTAAATCGGCTGTGTAGAAACAACCAAGTCTTGCGTCCAAGCAACACTACTAAACAGCGCAAACGCAAAAAAAGCCAAGAAACGGGACATGGGGAGCAATCACTAGAAATACAATTAGTGTTATAATATAACAAATCGACAAAAATACCTATGCCTAATCGAAACTCTCTGCGCTTCATGTTAAGATTTAATGTCGTTTTTCTTTTATAAATTTTGCACTTGAGGTTTGTTATGAGCGCTTGTTCTCACGAACACCACCATGCTTTACATGATGTGCATGGTCATCACAACGTTGAGACGCGTTTGGCTGAAGCAGAAGTCTTGTGCGCAGCAACTGGTGCGCGCCTAACCCCCTTAAGAAAAGAAGTCTTGGCATTGATCCTGAATGCGACAGGCCCGATGGGTGCGTATGATTTGTTGGCTAAAATTAAAAGCAATGCCGACCGCCCTGCTGCCCCACCGACGGTGTACCGCACCTTAGACTTTTTATTAGAAAAAGGCCTCATTCACCGACTCACCTCGATTAATGCCTATATTCCGTGTTGCCATCCCCGTGAAGGCCATCAAGCAGCCTTTCTCATTTGCACTGATTGCAAATCAGTGACAGAGGCCTCTGCACAAGGATTATTACAACAACTCGATGCACTTTCCGCAGCCGATGGTTTTACGGCACAACATAGCATTATCGAAATTTCAGGAATTTGTCAGCAGTGTCGCCACAAATAAGCCTCGATCCTGTTCTGGTCGAACTCTCCCAAATTAGTGTTCGTATCGATGAACGCGACATTTTAAAGCATGTCGATTTTGTCTTACATGAACGGGAAATTGTGACCCTGATTGGCCCAAATGGTGCAGGAAAATCCACGCTCATTAAAGTGCTGTTGGGTATTGTGCACCCTAATGCTGGCGACATTAAAACAACAAAGCCACTCAAGTTTTCTTATGTACCACAAAAATTTAATCCCTCACATAGCCTACCGCTTAGGGTGAAAGACCTTTTGGCTTTGGAAAAATGCGATCCTGTAATCAAGCAAGAAATTATCCACGATACTGGGATCAGCAAACTTGAAAATTCTAAAGTACAGCAGCTTTCAGGTGGAGAACGACAACGCGTTTTACTGGCTCGTGCGCTGTTACGCCAACCCGATATTTTGGTTCTCGATGAACCGATGCAGGGCTTAGACATTCAGTCTGAGGCTGAGCTGTACGACTATGTGCGCAGTTTACCCGCCAAATATGGTTGTGCTGTGCTCATGGTTTCACATGATTTGCAGTGGGTCATGCAAGGAACTCATCGTGTGGTGTGTTTGAATAAACACATTTGTTGTAGCGGCCTGCCTGAAAGCGTGCAACAACACCCTGAGTATCAAGCCATTTTTGGTACCAACCGCGTGTTCTATCAACATCATCATGATCACTGCGCACATGGTGATAGTGCAACGCCTTGTCAGCATGACGCTCGCCCACACATTCACCCTGAACCGGAAGCTTAACTCATGATGGAATGGTTACAACTGCTGTTGCCTGCATGGATTATGGGCACGCTTCTGGTCTTTTTAACTGCGCCACTGGGCTGTTTGATGCTATGGCGCCGCATGTCTTTCTTTGCCGACACCATGGCACATGGCACGTTACTGGGTGTCGCGATTGCAGGAGCAATGGCGTTGCCCCTGTGGATGGGTGTGGCTTTTATTGCGGGCTTGTTGGTGGCGATCCTTTGGGTTTTGCATGATCCACGGTTACCGAATGACGCATTACTCGCACTCTGTTCTGCGACCTTGCTCTGCTCGGGTCTGATGTTTATTCAACATATTCCAAGCTTAAGACCTGAGCTACTCAGCTATTTATTTGGTGATTTGCTCACGATCACATGGGCAGACCTGCCCGTTTTTGCCACTGTTATTGTTGTTGCATTGGCAGTGCTTTATAAAAGTTGGCAAGCTCAAATTCAAATCGCGATCGATCCTGATATGGCCGTCAGTGAAGGTGTCAGTGCGAAATGGCAACGTTTGATTTTTATGTTGCTACTGGCTTTATTTACCATTTTAGCGCTTCGTGCAGTGGGTTCTTTACTGATGGGTGCCTTGCTTGTCATTCCAGCACTTACCGCTCGACTGCTTGCCCACTCTCCAAAACAAATGGTGATTTGGGCCTTTGTGATTGCGCAAATTGGGGTGACGGTTGGTTTATGGTCCAGTGCAGGACTGAATACCTCTACAGGGCTCAGCATTGTTTTAACCATGTCGATTCTGTTTGCGTTGATTTTTATCGCGCAGAAGTTTAAAAAACTGACATAACTAAATGAGCCATAAACGTTATTTTATCAGCGCATGTCTACTCGGACAAAAAGTCCGTTATGACGGCAAAGACTGCTTAGTCTCTCAGTTAGTTCAAGCTTTGCTCGATAAAAATTATGTCAGCTTATGTCCTGAAGTCAGTGCAGGACTTCCAACCCCGCGTCCCGCAGCAGAAATTCGCCACGGGTCAGGTGCTGATGTTTTATTAGGCCACGCACAGGTTTTTTCCTCAGATGGCCATCAGATTAGCGATGTCTTTATTCAAGGTGCTTACAAAGCTTTAGCATTGGCGCAAGCCAATCACGTTACCCATGCTGTGCTCAAAGCCAATAGCCCATCCTGTGGCAGTGATGGTATTTATGATGGCTCATTTACTGGACAAAAAATTGCAGGGGAAGGAATTACTGCCGCCCTATTTCGTCAGCACGGTATACATGTGGTTACCGAACAACAGTTTTTAGCAGAACTGACGCAGACTAAACTTACTGATGAACCAAACTAAGCAATCCCGCCGCACAACTAAATAACACTGCGAAAGTACGATTGAGATATTTTTGCTGTCGCGGTGATGTTAAGAGTTTTAAAACTTTCGCTGCTAATCCCGTATATCCTGCCATCACAATCAAATCAATCGTGACCATCGTGACGGCCATCACCGCATATTGACTCCACTGCGGTTTAGACAAATCCAAAAATTGCGGTAAAACTGCCAATAAAAATACGATTGCTTTGGGATTGCTCATATTGATCAAAAAGCCATACATCACCAATTTGGAGCGCGATTTAGTCGGTTGTTCTTGTTGAATTTCAATCGATTGGATGGGTGCCATCCATTGTAAATAAGCCAAATACAATAAATAAGCCACACCAAACCACTTCACGGCCCAAAATGCCCAAGGCGTTGTGGCAAAGAGCACCCCTACCCCAGCCGCCACAATACCGATTTGTACCAACAAGGCGAGTTGTAAACCCAGCGCATTCCAATAACCATGCCGAAAACCGTAGTTAAGGCCACTCGACATTGACGCAATGGCCCCTGCCCCTGGAGAAATACTAATGATCCAACATGCGAGTACAAAGCCCAGCCAAATTTGAAATGACATAGTGGTATTGAGAAAAAAATGACCTTTAGATTATATGATCTTTCATGCTTTTAGGGTTTATTATTCATCAATGAATTTATCACTTAAGGCTATGAAGCAGAAACTGCATAAGGCACAATAAGTACAGCCAATAGAAATAACAATTTTTTTAGGAGCCATGAATGACCGCCCAATCTGTAATTCTACCATTACCTTCAGATCATGCCCGTTTTATTGTTTTACGTTTAAAAGATTTAAGTATTGATGAACTTAAAGAAAAATTAGAAGATTTATTTTCAACTCGTGATCGCCTTATTACCCAACATCCACATGCGCAAATTAAAACGGCTGTTGCTTTTGGCCCTGAACTTTGGGCACAACTTCATCCTACAGCGCCTGCAGGGTTTAAACAGCTAGAGCCCATTTATGGCTCTTTCAATATGCCTGTTTCACCTGCGGATGTTTTAATTCATATTGCGGCTCAGCGTACCGATATTTGTTTTGCCCTTAGTCAATCGTTCTTTGAAGGCATCCAAGATAAAGTTGATGTTTTAGATGAACGAGTCTGTTTCCGCAATTTTGATGGTCGAGATTTGACTGGTTTTATTGATGGTACTGAAAACCCGCAGTTTCCCGATGATCGTGCTGCAACGACATTATTAAGTGAAGATGCAGGAGTATTCGCAGATGGTTCTTTTATCTTTGCACAGCGCTATTGCCATGATTTGGAAAAGTGGAAAAAGCTAAAGGTTGATGCTCAAGAGCAAGTCTTTGGACGGACAAAACTTGAAAGTATTGAACTAGATGATGACGTTAAGCCTGAAAATTCTCACGTTGCACGTGTCGTGGTTGAAGATGATGAAGGCGAGGAAATGGAAATCCTACGTCACTCTCTTCCTTATGGCGATGGTAAAGGTGAGCAAGGTTTATTTTTTATTGCCTATACGAAAGATTTAAACATTATTGATGCGATGTTACTGCGTATGTTCGGCACCAGTGGTGATGGAATTCATGACCGTATGCTTCATTTTGTGACTCCTGTGGACGGTGCTTATTATTTTGCGCCGAGTGAGGAGTTGTTAGAAGAAGTGTTGGAAGGGTGATAAAAATCCATATCTCTATACTTTAAAAGTTGAATATAAATTTTCTTTACTAAAAAATATTAAAAAGAAAGGTATATAATTACCTTTCTTTTTATTCTTATTTTTTTAAATCCAACAAGCCTGAGCTAACTATTTTATCATTTTCAGTACATGATGGCTGTATATCCATATCTAAAAAAGTATAACGGTGCAATAGTTTTTCCTCATTATTGTGCCCTCCCCAAATATTAAAATGTGAACCTTCCTGTGAAAAACATTCAGTTATAACATTTGGAATACTATTTCCAATTAGATCTACTCCTCTAATTTTTCCATTATTATACATAATTTGGCTTTGACTTAACTGAAAACCATAACCTCGAATAGAGGTTCGAGTTCTTTTATCAATATTATAAAAATAGTTAGGTTCATCAGTTACAAACGTTAAGTTTGAAACACAATCAGTATCATCCTTTTTAGTTACTGGTTTCACCATATCATATTTAAATTTTTCATCTTCCTTATATATAATAATAACATCATTATTAATTGGTTTTTCACTTACAATACATCCTTCTTTAGAGTTTAATAATACATAAATTTTATTATCTAAGGCTTTCTTTATATCTTTACTACTGTGCAAAATCTTCCCAGGTGATAAATCTGATTGTGGCGTCTCTATTTTCTGTTGTTCAATCGATTTAGCATGAGCAGTCTCACCTAAATATTTAGTTTCGCAAGCACTTAAACTCAATAAGCACATAATAATCAATGTTTTATAAATCACTTTTACCTACCTGTGTGTGACCAATGAGGTGCATCTTTACTACCATACCAAATTACACTATGTTTTTTCCCTAATTGCGTTAATGTAGACCAACTGGTAATTTTTGTGCTTTCACCATCAATAGTCACAACTTTTCCAATATAATTAGATATTTTCATATCTACTGCCATTTTTCTATTATGGTTTGAGGATCCTGGCTTACCCACTGGGTTATCCCCTATACCATATTTTTGATGCATTGCTTTGGCAGCTTTTACTGCTTCAGCTTTCTTTCCTTTATGTGTCCAATCAATACTTACTCCTGGGAAAGGAGGTACTTTATCTACAGCTATTTTCCCTCTTGCTATTGCTGTAGAATAGTACATTAAATAACTTCTTTTATCAGGGCGCCAAGTTGTGTTAATTACAACATTAATACCGGCATTTTTCATACCATTAATAAATTTTGTTGCGTTCGTTTTAAAAGGTTCAGCCAAGTCATTTAAACTACTACTTTGTAGAAATAAACCACACCAATCAGCACCACTAACTCTTAGTTGTGAGAAATCTGCTTTAGCAACATGAATAGATATAGGTTGCATATCTTTTTTCAATACGATCTGAGTCAACAAGTTATTATTTTCAAAAATTTTAATTGTTTGCCCAGATTGTCCCTTATGATTTTTTGCCCCTACACCACTAACGCCGCTTATATGAGATTTTTTATTTCCTTTATACTCAAGTACATATTCACAATCACTAGCCAATTGATGAGATACTTTGTCATAAGTTAAGACTTTAAATTCTATATCACTATTATCTGTAACAATTGTTTTAGGATGTCCTTCAGTGCTGGTTTTTACTTTTTCATCTCTCTTAGGAGTAGAATCCTGAGATTCAACAGGCTTTTGAATTGGTTGTTTACGTTTTGATTCGGAAGAAATAGCAGTCGGTTGTTGTGTTTCATGAACTTTGCTACCCACCTTGATATTTTTTGATGCGTGTTCTATTGCAGAAGAATCAACATCTATAATACGAAGTGCTTTATTTTTATCAACTTTGATTGTAAGTAGGTTCCTTTCATCTCTCAATTTATAATTAAGTTCAAATCCTGGCATCGCACTAACCGTTATTTTTCCACTACTATTGGTTTTTTTTGGCTTTGAGTTATTTCTATATTTTTGAATTAAATTTAAATTTGTAATAGGTTTTTTAGTGCTTCCATGCCTAAAAAGTATATCAAAAGTATATAAATTAAGTTTTACAGTTTTTACCCCCATACCATCTTGTACTGTAAAACGATTAATCTCTTGCTTTGTGTCTCGCCCACTAATTAAAACTACAATTTCCTCACCACTTAATCCTATTAAACCATTTTCAATACCATCAGCACCTGCACGGTGTTTCTTTTCAATATTTTTATATTTTAAAAAGTAAGAAAAATTGGGAATCGTCTTATTTTCACTATCTATAACCTTAATACTGAAATTAATATTTTTTTGCTGAACATCATTTTCATCTACTTTCGACGTTTGCTCAATACTCGCTTTGTTATCCTCTTTCTCAGGCTCTTGTTTCTGTGAAGACGTCGGTTGTTGGATATGGATATCCGTTTGAGATTTTATTCCACTACTGCCATTTGCAACCACTAACACCGATGAATGATTTTTTCCATCTGCAATTAGCTTTATTTCATTCTTATTATTATCAAGAAGTTGAACACCATCAACAGTAAATCTTGCCCCCCAACCATCTTTTACTAAAAATGATCTGATTTTACCCTGATTATTGGTTATTAAGTTAGTAAGTGATGGAACCTCTTTCGTTTTTTTGTACCCAATGCTTACTTTAGATTTAACAAGGACATTAGCACTTCTATCCACAAATTGAACATAGAAACGAGATGTACCTTTATATTTGTACCATTGCATATCATCATTTTCTGTTCCTTTTATTTTCACTTCTTCAGTTAAAGAGCTTTTAGCAAAATCTGGGATTAAAGAAGTATATTTACTAGGGTTTTTACTATGTAAAGCAGCTTGAGCTTTAGGGCTGAAATATAAAACAACTCCGTTTGTTATATCCTCTTCTAATCCTTGATAAATTGGAGATATCGCATCAACAATATCTTGTGTATGATCCGATATATTTCCTAAACGCATTTCTGTCACAGCTTTTTTAAAAGGTCCATTTTTATCGGTAATTGCATCAAAATTCTTTTTTAAAATATCACTAACATCTCTCGCATTGACCCACTCTGCAAAACCTATTCTATTCTTTATACAATGGGCAACAGCTTTCCAGGTATTTACACTACATCCTCCTGCTTCACCTGCTACAGTTCCAACATATTTAATAAACTCTTCTGAATAGCTCATTTTTCATAATTTCCACATGGGTTTTTTATTTTCTTTTTAAATAAAATTTCACCAAAATCATTTGCAATCAAATTTAGATTACCAAATTTATCAAAATACGACATCTCATTAAAATCACTATAATAATTAAATTTTGATGGAAGAATATCAAATTTTTTTTCATTTAAATTTATTAAAGTTTTTCTAGTATTAGAAAATATTTTTTTTGCATATATTTTCTTTTCATTACTATCACTCTCTATAACGCATTTTGATTTAAAATCAACTTTAATCAACTCCTCAGTATAATATTTTGCATGCTTACCAATAAAATAATTCCCTACACAAGGCGAACCACATGAACTCACCACATGAAAAACATCTTTACCAATTTCTTCAATACTTGGTGATTTTATATTACGTAAGAAAATATTTTTTTCATTACCATTTATCAATACTAAATCACAACTTGTTTCATATTCATCAGTACATTGCGAAATAACATTAAAATCATCTTCTGCATAAATTTTTAGTGATAAAAAAACAAAAATTAAACAAGCAATATTTTTTTTATTAAGCATTATTCAACCTCCCTTGTATTATTACGTATATGTTCATGCTCCTCTCCACAACCACATACTGTAACTTCATCTTCATCCAAAGACTCTGTCTCTTGTTCAGGGGGTAAGTCTTTAATTTCTGTCAAATATGCGCCTGGTACTAATGAGAGTTCTACATTATCAACAGCGTCACTATAAACACGTGCACTGCTTTGCTGCTCAAACTCATATTCAGCTTCAATTTTTTTAGAATGATTTATTAATTTATATTTCATATTTTTCAATATATTCGGATCAAAAATTTGGCTCAGATCAAATCTCATACTATACATTCCACTCTCAGGCATTTTAGGTAATTCAGCATTTACTGTAGCCCCACCCACAAAACTATGCTGCCCCGCCTTACTTTCAAACTTTCCACCTGTTGTCGTAAAAATTCCATCCCCATTAATTTTGAGCTGTGAACCACCAGCAGTCAGTACAATTTCTTTCGGACTGGTTATTTCTATTTTATCTTCTGTTGAAATTAGCTTAATCACCTTACGCGCAATCGCTTCTATTGCATCATCTTGCGCCTGTAATTCAACTTTTCCTTTCGCAGCAAATGCCTTTAGCCCTTTTTGCGCAGCAAATAAGCTCACCTTATCCTGTGCATGCGCAATAATATTCTTCTGGGCACTTAAGTTAATAGACCCCTGTGCACTTTCAGCGATGTCTTGAGAAGCTTGTAAAACAATATCTTCAGGCGTCGTTAAAGCAATACCATTGGGGGAAGCCAGCAGCATTAAAGCCTGACGAAAGATCTTCGCTTGAGCTTGATTCTGAGTATCCTGCGTTTGCTCTGCCTCTTGAGCATATGTCTCCATAAAACCTT
>ERZ650300.1571-NODE-1571-length-12806-cov-8.323112_pt1 | contig 12806 bp, 8 predicted proteins | sample MGYA00376236_ERZ650300 | MGnify/ENA primary metagenome ERZ650300 (study PRJEB26733, sample SAMN07839303) | wastewater metagenome | biome: urban; feature: wastewater treatment plant; material: waste water | place: USA: North Carolina | collected 2016-04-28 ... | reverse complement strand
TCAGCTGGTACGCCGGTGCCGAGTACAACGACTGGGTCTATGCCGACAAGTACGATGCCCAGTCCGAGGCCGGCAACATCATAGGCTCCTCCGGCAACTCCTCCGGCGGGGTGCGCGACGTCACCGCCGCCTACATCGAGTCCCTGGTGCCCATCACGGATCAGATTGAGCTGAACCTGGCCGGTCGCTTCGATGACTACAGCGACTTCGGCAGCGCCTTCTCCCCCAAGGCGAGCCTGCGTTACCAGCCGCTGGACAACCTGATGCTGCGCACCTCCTGGTCCCGTTCGTTCCGCGCCCCCAGCCTGAGCGATCTCTACTCGGCTGATTCCGAGTCCGCCGACTGGGCGAAGGATTACGTCTACTGCGAGGCCAACGGCATCTCCGCGGCAGACTGCCCGAACCGCCAGTACACCACCACCCGTACCTCCAACGAGGATCTGAAGGAAGAGACCGCGGACACCTGGAACTTCGGGGTGGCCTACAGCCCGGTGGATGACCTGAACCTCTCCCTGGACTACTACACCATCAAGATCGAGGACGTGATCCAGCTGAACTCCCTGCAGTCCGTCATCTATGACGAGCTGAACAACGGCGGCTCCAGCAACATCACCCGCAACAGCCAGGGCAAGATCGGTAGCGCCATCGCTCCCATGGTCAACCTGGGGACCCTCGAGACCTCCGGCCTCGACCTGAAGGTGGATTACACCTACGACCTGAACTACGCCACCGTGCGTTATGACCTGGGCGGTACCTACATCCTGAAATACAAGGAAGGTCTGTACGCCGGTGGTCCCGTCATCGACAAGATCGGCCAGAACGGTCTGCCCCAGATGCGCTTCAGCTCCGGTGTGGGTATCAACGTTCCCCAATGGTGGAACATGGATACCTACCTGAGCGCGAACTACATCGACTCCCAGAGCCAGGACTACATCGCCGATACCGGTGAGGAAGTGGGCCACATCGCGTCCCAGACCACCTGGAACCTGAACGTCGGCGTGGATGCGCCCTGGAACGGCAAGATCCAGGTCGGGGTGAAGAACATGTTCAACGCGGGCCCGTCCCTCGAGAGCGATGGCTTCACCTATGACGACGAGCTCTACAGCATCGACGGTCGCATCTACTACCTCGACTACAGCCAGAAGTTCTAATCCACCAGCAAACCACAAGCCGGCCCGTTCGGGCCGGCTTTGCCCAAGGTCCCAAGGAAGTTACGGAGATAGGGTAATCCTATGAAGACAAGGACAATTACAATGAAGAAAGCGCTCCTCGGCAGCCTGATTTCGGCTGCCTTGCTGACCAGCTTCAATCTGAGTGCCGCCACCGCCGGTCAGGCCGTGGACGCTCAAGCCGCCACCGACAATGCATCCAAAGTTTCCCAGCAGAAGATCGACAGCTACGCCGAGTCTGCCGAGTCTGCCCTGGCCCAGTACAAGGCCGCCCTGCGCCAGGTGGACAGCCTGCGCGCCTACAACGAGCAAGTGGGCAAGATGGTTGACTCCCAGAGCGCCGAACTCGCCTCCATGCAAAAGCAGATCGCCCAGATCGACCAGACCAGCACCGAAGTGGTGCCCTTGATGCTCAAGATGATCGACTCCCTCGAGCAGTTCGTCTCCCTGGACCTGCCGTTCCAGAAGGTGGAGCGTGAGGACCGCGTGGCGGCCCTGACCGATCTCATGAACCGGGCCGACGTCACCATCTCCGAGAAGTACCGCAAGATCCTCGAGGCCTACCAGATCGAGGAGGGCTTCAGCCGCACCATCGAAGCCTACAAGGCGAGCCTGGACAAGGATGGGGACGAGAAGACCTACGAGTTCCTGCGCGTCGGCCGCATCGCCCTGCTCTACCAGTCCCCGGATGGCAACGAGACCGGCATGTGGAACAAGAAGACCCGCCAGTGGGAAGTACTGCCCCAGGAGTATCGCAGTGCGGTTGAACAAGGCCTTCGCATCGCGAAGAAGCAGGCGCCCCCCGCCCTCATCAAGCTGCCGGTTCAAACTGCGGAGAAAGCATCATGAAAGGAATCAAACTTGCCATCGCCTCGCTGATCGCGGGCGCTACCCTGGTCACCCTGCCGGTGACCGCCGCCGAGAAGCCGGTGGATCTCAACGCCCTGCTCAATCAGGTCAAGGCCGCCAGCACCAGCGAATCCCAGCTCAACAAGGAGCGGGAAGCCCGCTTCCTGGCTGACAAGAACGAACAAGGGGCCCTGCTCGCCAAGGCCAAGGCGGATCTCGCCGCCGAAGTCGCCAGGGGCGAAAAGCTCAAGGCCACCTTCGATGCCAACGACAAGCAGCTCACCGAGCTGACCGAGACCCTGCGCCAGCGTTCCGGCAACATGGGCGAGATGTTCGGGGTACTGCGCCAGTTCGCCGGCGAGTTCAAGGGGATCTTCAACGCCTCCGCCCGCCGGGTCGAGCATCCGGAGCAGACCGCCCTGCTGACCCGCCTGGCGGAGAGCAAGGAGCTCCCCTCCAGCGACGACCTGACCGCCTTCTGGACCACCACCCTCAGCCGCATGGTCGACGGTGGCAAGGTGAGCCAGATCCCGGCCACCGTGGTCTATGGCGAGGGCAACCAGGCCGAGAAGACGGTGACCCAGATAGGCGAGTTCAACACCGTCTCCGAGGGCAAGTACCTCACCTTCGTGCCTGAGACCGGCAAGTTCGAGCAGCTCTCCCGTCAGCCGGACAACGCCGTGCTGGAACCCATCGCCCGGTTTGAGCAGGGCAACGGCGCCGTCGAGCCCATCTTCATCGACCCGTCCCGCGGGGTGATCCTCTCCCTGCTGGTGCAGTCGCCAACCCTGAAGGAGCGTATCGATCAGGGTGGTTCCGTGGGTTACGTGATCCTGGCACTGGGGGTCATCGGTACCCTGCTGGCCCTGTTCTGCGGTGCCCGTCTCTCCCTCATCGGCGGTGCCATGCGCAAGCAGCTGAAATCCGAGCAGATCATCAAGGGCAACCCCATCGGCGAGATGCTGGGGGCCTATCAGTCCCACCGCGGTGACAACATCGAGGATCTGGAATCCAAGCTCGACGAGATCATCCTGCGCAACGTGCCCAAGTTCGAGAAGGGCATCAGCCTCATCAAGCTGATCGCCTCCGTCGCCCCGCTGCTGGGCCTGCTGGGTACCGTGGTCGGGATGATTGCCACCTTCCAGGCCATCACCCTGTTCGGTACCGGCGATCCCAAGCTGATGGCGGGCGGTATCTCCGAGGCCCTGGTGACCACCATGCAGGGTCTGGTCGTGGCCGTGCCCATGCTGTTCCTCTACACCATCGTCCAGACCCAGAGCCGCCGTCTGATCCAGGTACTGGAAGAGCAGAGCGCCGGTTTCGTTGCCCGTTATCAGGAACGTCTGCACGCCGCCAAAGCCGCAGCCTAAGGAGTCACCCATGTGGTTCTGGTTGATTGAAGAAGTCGAGTCGGTCCGCCGGTTTCTGGGATTGGGGGGCGACGTGCTGGTCGCCCTGTTCTTCCTGACCCTGATGATGTGGGCCCTGCTGCTGGAGCGCTGGTTCTACTTCATGGCGGTCTATCCCCAGCAGGTGAAACAGACCAAGACGGCCTGGCTGGCCCGCACCGATCACCTCTCCTGGTCCGCCAGGCAGATCCGCCGCGAGCTGGTCTCCCGGGTCGCCATGGCGGTGGACAAGGGGATGCCGGTCATCAAGGTGCTGATCGCCCTCTGCCCGCTGATGGGGCTGCTCGGGACCGTGGTGGGCATGGTGCAGGTGTTCGACACTCTGGCCATTACCGGCACAGGCTCCCCCAGGGCGATGGCCTCGGGGATCTCCAAGGCGACGGTACCGACCATGGCGGGCATGATTGCCGCCCTTTCCGGCCTGTTTTTTGTCAGCCGGCTCGATCACAAGGCCAAGTTGGCCGTGCAGAAGCTGGAAGACAACCTGAAACACGGCTGATGCAGGATGCACATCCCCGGCCGGGCCATGCCCGCCGGGGCACAGAACAAGCAAGGAGTTTTTGCCATGAGAAAACGTCACAGCGACAGCGGTGCCGATGAGGCGGCCATCGATCTGACCCCCATGCTGGACATAGTGTTCATCATGCTGATCTTCTTCATCGTCACCACCTCGTTCGTCAAGGAGTCCGGCGTGGAGATCAACCGCCCGAGCGCCAGCACGGCCGAGACGGTGAAGAAGGGGAACATCATGGTCGCGGTCCGCGAGAACGGCCAGGTCTGGGTCGACAAACGGGTCGTCGAGGTGGGCGCCGTGCGTGCCAACATCGAGCGGCTGCGGGCGGAGAACCCGGAGAGCGCCGTGGTGATCCAGGCCGATACCGAGTCCCGTTCCGGGCTGGTGGTCCAGGTCATGGATCAGATCCGCATGGCCGGTGTCCAGAACATCTCCATCGCGGCGAGCAAGAGCAGCTGATGCCGGAGCGAGCACCATGAGATACCTGATAGCGATAGCTGTCTCCTGTGTGGTGGTGTTCTTCCTGTTTCTGGGAATGAACAAGCTCATCACGCCGGATCACCGGGAGCTGACGGAGCGGGAGGACGTCACCATGACCGACTTCATCCGCCTCAAGCCTCAGGAGACCCTGCAAGAGAAACAACGGGAACTGCCCAAGCCGCCGCCCCCGAACCGCCCGCCGCCCCCGCCCGAGATGGAGGTGGCGAGCACGGACAGGCCTAAGATGGACAGCTCCCCCATGGACATGCCCAAACTCGACATCCCGGTCAACATCGGTGGCGGCAACGCCCTGGGTGCCTACAGCACCGGCGGCGGTGGCGGCGGCATGGGCGGCAACAACGGCGCCATCCCGATGGCGACCTTCGAGCCCATGATGCCCCGCAAGGCGGCCCTGGCCGGTCTTGCGTCCGGCAAGGTGCTGGTGGAGTTCACCGTCACCGAGCGCGGTACCGTGAGCAACATCCGCATCGTCAAGGAAGAGCCCCGCAGCTATGACCTCGGCAAGGCGGCGCGCCAGACCATCGCCAAGTGGACCTTCAAGCCGGCCATGGTGGACGGCAAGCCGCAGGCCAGTCGCATGCAGCAAGAGATCGAGTTTGCGACCAACTAAGGAGGGTGGCGATGAAAAAGTTACATACCCTGATCCTCGCCCCGGTGGCCATGGCGGTGCTGCTCAGCACCGCCAGCTGGGCCGCCGAGCAACCCGCCCTGTCTGACCGCGCCTACCGCGCGGTCAACAAGGCCCAGGCGTTGATCACCGAGAAGAAATACGGCGAGGCCAATGCCAAGCTGCAGGAGGCGCTGTCCGGCGCTGGCGAGCGGGTCTACGACAAGGGGGTCATTTTGCAGACCCTGGGCTTCGTGGCGGCGCAGCAGGAGAAGTACGGTCAGGCGACCAAGTACTTCGCCGACGCCATCGCCACCGGCGGCCTGCCGCCCCCGGTGGCCCAGCAGGTGCGCTACAACCTGGCCCAGCTCTACATGGCGGAGGGGAACTTCAAGGGTTCCATCAACACCATGAAGGAGTGGTTCGCAAACCTCGGCAAGGACGAGAAGCCGACCCCGCACGCCTACATCACCCTGGCCAACGCCCATGTGCAGCTCAAGCAGTACAGGGAAGCCATTCCAGCAGTGGACAACGCGATCAAGCTCTCCGCGGGCAAGGCGCCGGAGTCCTGGTACCTGCTGAAGATGGCGGCCCACTACGAGCTGAAACAGTACAAGCCGGCCACCGAGGTGCTGACCGCCCTGGTGGACCGCTACCCGGAGAAGAAGAAGTACTGGACCCAGCTCTCGGCCATGCACATGCAGGCGGGCAACGATGCCAAGGCCCTGGCGGCACTGGAAGGGGCCTACAACCTCGGCATGCTGACCGAAGCCAACGAGTTGCAGCGGCTCGCCAACTACCTCGCCTTCGCCGGCATTCCCCACCGCGCCGCCCGCGTGATGGAGAAAGCCATGAAGGAGGGGCAGATCGAGAGCACCGCGGCCAACTACAAGACGCTGGCCAACTACTGGCATCAGGCCAAGGAGCTGGACCCGGCCATCGACACCCTGGCCAAGTCCTACAAGCTGGCCCCCAATGCCGAGCTGCAGCTCAAGATGGCGCGCATGATGATCCAGAGCAAGCGCTACCAGGATCTGGTGGCCTTCGCCGCCAAGCCTGCCGCCAACGCCAGCGGCGAGCAGCGGGCGGATCTGAAGTTCCTGACCGGGGTCGCCTATTTTGAGCAGCAAAAGCCCAAGGAGGCGCTCTCCGCCTTCACTCAGGCCGCCCAGAATGGCAATGTCAGTGGTCGCGCTTCCCCCTGGATCAGCTTCTTGAAAGAGCAGCAGGGCGGCGCCGTCACCCAATAAAGCTGCGCGGCCCGGCTGGCGGGGCGGGGATCTCCCCGACTCGGCATCCGGGCCGCGACACATCGACAAGGGGGTCACCCCGCAGATTGCCTTGGTGGCAATTGGCCGCTCTTCGGAGCGGTCTTTTTTATGGCACCGCCCCTGCCCTTTTCCCCCTCCTTCTCCTGATACAAGGCACAAAAAAATCCGGAGCCTGGGCTCCGGATTGGGTCATTGCCTTTATAGGGGGCTGCCCCCTCACAAGGTCATCAGTAATTGCATACCAGCTTCCAGCTGCCGTCGCCCGCTCTGAGTTCGCTGCTGGTACAGCAGCCGGGACAACTCAGTAGTTGCACACCAGCTTCCAGCTGCCGTCGCCCGCCTTGGGCTCGCTGCTGGTCCACCAGTTGGCCTGCCACACCGCCTTGCCGTTGGTCATGCGGTCGTTGCCATTGGCGTGATCCCCGCGCGGCCAGGTCGGATAGGCATTGTAGTCCGCCGGGTTGACGTTCTGGCTGGCACAGGTGGTGCCACCGCTGCCGCCGTCACCACCGCCACTGCTGCCCAGCACCGCCTCGGCCAGGGCCGGGAAGTCGGACTTCAGGCCTATGGTCTGGCTGCCGGCAATCAGGCGCATGCCGCTCGGCACGCCGGCGGCCGGCAGGTAGTAGGTCATGGCCACTTCCACGTCGGTGCCCGGCGTCCAGGCTTTCCAGGCCGGCAGCGTCAGAGCCACCTTGTGGAAGTCCTTCTCATTGGCGATGCCGTCCGAGTTCTGGTTGCCACCGCTCTCCACCACTTTCAGCCCCATGCCGCTCTGGTCGGTGATGGTGTCTGAGGTGGAGGTGGGCACCAGGAACTCGATGCGGGTGCCGCCCGGAATGGTCTGGGTCGACTTGTTGGTGAGCTTGAGGGTCGGGTTGATCGGGTAGTTGGAGTCCCCTTCCTTGAAGCCGGAGAGGCTCACGCCGATGTCGAGCTGGGCAGCCGGCGCCGGCAGATCATTCTGCTTCAGGGCCGCCTTGTCGGCCTTGCTGAACTTCTCGTAGGCGAGGCTGGTGAGGGTGCTGCCCATCACGTACTCGTTCTTCGCGGCGTCGAAGTCATAGTCCCCCGCCATCTCCCAGAACATGACGCCCCCCAGGCCCCGCTTGACGATGTAGTCGAGCTTGTGACCCATGGACTCTTCATCTTCGGTGGAGAGGAACACCTTCTTCTGCTCGTTCCAGAGCCAGGGCGCATGGGCCTTGTCGTCGTAGTAACGCACATACTGGCCTTGCATCACGTGGGCCGGGTTGTTGGGATCCAGACCCCAGGCCTGGCCGTAGCTCGGCAGGGTGGTGATGCCGAGGCTGGCCGCGTGCTCCAGGTTCTTGGCATGCCACATGGGCACGGCGCCACCGCCAATCTCCTTGCCGTTCTTGTCAAGGTCATGCCAGATGTTGTCGATGCCCACCGCCCCGTTGCCGCACGGAATGGTGCTGCCACCGGTGCCCGGCTGGCAATCGCTCTGGCTCGGCAGCGCCGCCTTGCCACCCAGACCGTGGGTGCCACCGGTGACCCCCTGCCAGCCACGGGTGTAATAGGGCACCCCTATGTTGATCTTGCCCGCCGCCAGGGCACCACGGAAGTAGTGGGCCGCCCAGGCGGAGTTGAGATAGCCGATGCCGCCAAACTGGGCCTGGGTGTAGACACCCCACTGGGACAACTCGGGATCCGCCTTGTTGTCGAACAGGGCGGCGTTGTGACCGACGAAGTGGTTCCAGGCACCGTGGAAGTCATAGGTCATCAGGTTGACGTAGTCGAGGTACTGGGTGACCTGGAAGTTTTCCATGCCGCGCAGCAGGTAGGCCGAGGCCGGCGAGGCGATGGTCAGCATGTACTTGCGACCGTCCTCGGTGCCGGCGCTGTCGAGCTTGTTGCGCAGGGTCTTCATCAGCACTTCATAGTTCGCAAAGAGCTTGCCGCGACACTGGTTGGAGAGCGGGAAATCGTTGGGGTTGCCCGCATCCTTCATGGAGGTGGGGTACTCGTAGTCGATATCCACCCCATCGAAGCCGTACTGGCGGATGAAGCCCACGGCCGAGTCGGCAAAGGCGTTGATGCCGGCGGTGTTGACCGAGCAGTCGCCCTTGGTGGTGGCGGCGTAGAAGCCGCGGGTATCGGCCCAGCCACCCACGGAGATCAGGGTCTTCACGTCCGGATACTGCTTCTTGTATTTCGACAGCAGGTTGAAGTGACCCTGATAGGCGAACTCCGGATCCATCTCGGCGCCCGGCACCCCGTTCCAGGTCAGCTTGGTGGCGGCGTCATCCACCTTGATGGTGTGACTCTGCTCGTCCACCGCCGCGAAGGCGTAGTTGATGTGGGTGATCTTGTCCCAGGGAATGTCGCTCACCAGGTAGGCGGGCAGGCCGTTCTTGCCGGTGCGCCAGGAGGTGAAATACCCGATGACGCGGCGGCCGTGGTCATCCCCCATGCACTCGCTGCCGTCGGCGCGGTAGATCTGGCGCACGTCGCAGGAGAGGTTGCCGCCGGTGGGGGGCAGCGCCGCTTCTTCCACCTGCACGTCCACCTGGGCCGACTCGCCAGAGAGGTTGGTCTTGTCGGTCGCCACCAGCTTGAGGCCGGTCAGCCCCTTGTTCTGGGGCGTCCAGCTCAGCTGCCAGGGGGCGCTGGTGTCCTCGCCCACCTTCTGGCCATTCACGAAGAGCTCGACCTTGGCGACGTCGTCATTGGCGTCGGTGACATTGCCGCTCACGGTGAGGGCGCGGCCCAGGGTCACCCTGGCACCGGCGGCCGGGCTTGCGATGCTCACCCTGGGCGCCTCCGGGGCCACCACGGCGGCGACCTTGAAGCTCGAATCCGCCTCGCTCAGCACCTTGCCGTCTTTATCCAGCGCCCGGGCCTTGAGGGCGTGATTGCCCGCACCGGCGGCAGACCAGCTGGCACTCCAGGGAGAAGCCGTGGCGGTGGCGACCAGGGTGCCGTCGATGAGGTATTCCACCCGGGCGAGCGCCGTGACCGGGCCGCTCAGCGTCACCGCCAGGGCCACACTGGCCCCCTCGCTGACGCTGGCACCCACGGCGGGGGAGCCGATGGCGACGACCAGGGCCGGCGGCGGCACCTCACCACCATACAGCTTCCAGGCATCGGCCCAGACCACCCCCACCCCGGGGGCGTAGTGATAGGGGGACGCGCCGCACCAGCCGGAGTAAGGGAATTCCTTGCATTCATAGAGGGCGCCTGCGTTGCTGACGATGTCGCCAGCCTTGTAGGCGGTGCCGGCCTGATAGGCGGGGTAAGCGGCCTGCGCCCAGGCAGGGACGGCCGCAAGGGCGACCAGCATGGCAAGCCTGCTGGGCCTCAAGATCTGTTGCATATTGTTATCTTCCTTGTTTTGTCTTGGCTTCAATACCGGGAAAAGCGCAATCGCAACAGGGAACAAGGGAGCGACAACAGGCCATGGACGGGCCACAAACCCTCAAGTCACCCTGGGTAACCCCGCTGTCTGGCCCGGATGGGACAGATCGGAGGCTTTGCGTCCCGGCATCACTGCCGGTTTGCCCTTTGCCTGGGTTCCGTGAGGAACGGCTCGAGTATAGGAAGCAAGTGACCACTGCTCAATCTTTATTCTCGAAGGAAAATATGTGAATGCTGGCGGCCTCACACTTTTCGCTCCCACCTGATGACAAATAGATCATCAATATCAAACTGTTAGCCACGTCAAAAAATGGCAGATGGGCTCCTTTGTCTCCTCATAATGTGCGTTGGTTCACTGGTCAGAGCTGCCAGAAATGTGACAATGCGCGCCCTTGGCCACGATGCCAAGGCTATGGAAACACTGGCAAAAATAAAAAAAGGAATACCCATGAAAGGAACACCTACCCTGCTGTCGCTGGCCGTGGGGCTCGCGCTCGCGTCCCCGTCTCTCTACGCCGCCGGCTTCAGTTGCCCGGCCGACAGTGCCCTCACCCCCATCCCCGCCATCCAGGGCAGTGGCGACAAGAGCCCCCTCGTCCCGGACGATCAGTTCGAAAGCGCCCAGAGCGTCTCGGTCAAGGCGGTGGTCTCGGGTCTGGGGGAAAGCCTCAACAAGGGCTTCTACCTGCTGGATGTGCAGGGGGACGGCAACCCCGAGACGTCGGACGGCATTTTCGTCTACCTCAACGACAAGAACTTCGCCAGCAAGTACCCGGACATCCAGCCGGGCGCCCTGGTCTGTCTGGAGGCCAAGGTCGAGGAGTATTACGGCCACACCCAGCTCAAGCCCCTGTTTGACGGCAGCACGCCGCGCCTGACAACCCTGGCCCAGGGCGCCGCCCCGGCCGCCACGGCGCTGCGGGTACTGGAGGGGGAAACCCTGGCCCGGGCCCTGGAGCGTCACGAAGGGATGCGGGTACGCCTTGACGCCGACAGCGCCCTCAAGATAAGCCGCAACTTCAGCTACGACTACGCCGCCAAGCGCAACAACCTGGTGCTCTCCCACGGCGCCCCGCTGATGAAGCCGACCCAGCTCCATGTGGCGAGCAGCCCCGAGGCCGTGGCGCTGGCCGAGGCCAACGCCAGCAACCGCGTCTTCCTCGAGTCGGACTTCAAGGCGGGGGACGGCAAGCTCCCCTGGCTGCCCGCCTGGGAGCCGGAGCAGGGTTACCTGCGCATCGGCGATGCCCCGGTCAATCTGGAGGCCATGGTCGGCTACAGCTACAACGAGTACCGCCTGATCGTGCCCCGGGATCAGACCATCACCGCGGGGGATCTGCTTCGCACCGGCGACAACGACCGCCAGAGCGCCCCGGCCCGCCTGGATGGCACTGACCTGCGCATCGGCAGCTTCAACGTGCTCAACTACTTCACCAGCCACTCCAGCGTGGGGGGCGCCCTCAACGTGCTCTGCGCGGATCAGGCGGATGCGGACAGCGCCAAGGGCTGCAACCGCGGCGCCAAGAGCCTGGAGGAGTTCCAGTTGCAGCGCGCCAAGATCGTCAACGCCATCACCGAGATGGACGCCGACCTGCTCGGCCTGATGGAGATGGAGAACAACGGCTTTGACGAGCACGCCGCCCTCCACGATCTGGTGGAGAGCCTCAACGCCAGGCAGAAGGAGGCGAGCAAGCACTACGCCTTCGTCACCCTGCCCAAGGCCCTGCTCACGGAGGATCGCTTCTTTGGCGGCGACGCCATCATGGTGGCCATGATCTACCGCCCCGCCCTGCTCACCCCGAGCGGGGATGCCGACGTCATCCCCCTGCCCCAACAGCGCTACACCACGGGCGGCGTCACCAAGAGCGCCGGTCAGCGGGACTCCCTGGTCCAGCGCTTCACCGTGGCGGGCAGCGACGCCCCCCTGACCCTGGTGGTCAACCACCTCAAGTCCAAGGGGTCGGGCTGCTATGAGAACGGGGATGGCAAGACGGAGCCTGCGGATCTGCAGGGCAAGTGCACCGAGTTTCGGGTGAGCGCCGCCAAGGTGCTGGGGGAGGCGGTGAGCAAGATGCCGGGCCAGGTGCTGCTGGTGGGGGACTTCAACTCCTACGCCAAGGAGGATCCCATCCGGGTGCTGACCGACTATGCGCCGGTCGCGGGGGAGCGCCAGATCCGCTCCGCCTCCCACACCTACATCGGCGACAAGCCCTATGAGCAGATGGGCCAGACGGTGGCCAAGGGTTACGGCCTGGTGGATCTGAACGTCAAGTTCAACCAGGAGAAGGCCATCTCCTACAGCTACGAGGCCGAGCTCGGCACCCTGGACTACGCCCTCGCCAACCCGGCGCTGGCTGACAAGGTGGTGGCGGTGGCCGACTGGCACATCAACTCCTTCGAGAGCAACCTGTTCGAATATGGCAGCGCCTACACCGGCGATCTCATCAAGTCGGACAACCCCTTCAGCGCCTCGGACCACGACCCCGTCATCGTCGACCTCAAGCTCAAGGAAGCGAGCAAGGGGGGTGGCGGCGCCATGGGCGCCCTGCTGCTGGCCCTGTTGCCGCTCGCCTGGCGGCGCCGTCGCTAAGACGCGGCATCCTCGATGCCAGGTGCAAAGCCCGCGATGATCGCGGGCTTTTTTTGTGCCATGGCCATTTGAAAAACAAATGCAAAGGGCCACATCATGGGATTAATAAATACCTTGTTGCCCCACTCCGCCCCTTTCCCGGGGGGCTGGCACCCTGCCGACGGGGAAACCCGGTGCTGACATCAGGGGCCGGATAGCGTATCCCGCAGGTTGCCGAACGAGCCAACCGCCACGCGGCAGAGGATGGCATCGTGCAGCCCGCGCCGTGGCCATGGCGGCATCGGCGCCAATCCCCACCCTCACCCCCGTCAGCGGCGGCCAGAGCCGCTGATGCCCTCGCGGACAGGGTGAAACGCCATTTGCCAGACAAATGCAAAGGGCGAGATCATGGGAGATCCAAATGACAGGCAAACAAAAAGGCCACCGCGATGCGGTGGCCTTGGTGCTTTCTTGCGAAAGATGGTGGAGCTACGCGGGATCGAACCGCGGACCTCTTGCATGCCATGCAAGCGCTC
>ERZ650300.1570-NODE-1570-length-12808-cov-6.381479_pt1 | contig 12808 bp, 8 predicted proteins | sample MGYA00376236_ERZ650300 | MGnify/ENA primary metagenome ERZ650300 (study PRJEB26733, sample SAMN07839303) | wastewater metagenome | biome: urban; feature: wastewater treatment plant; material: waste water | place: USA: North Carolina | collected 2016-04-28 ... | reverse complement strand
ACCACTTTTCCAATCTTGGTGCTTCACTTTCAAGGAAACCAGCCCTAGAAATACCACAAGATAAAAAGCCGAGTCTTTTGGATTCGGCTTTTATAAATTGAGTATATTTTTCTTTGTTATTAATCATTACTAAAACAATCCACCTTGAACATTCATTCTAACTTTACCTAGATGCTGATAAGCCTTCTCAGTTACTTCCCTTCCACGTGGTGTTCTCATAATAAAACCTTCTTGAATTAAAAAAGGCTCATATACCTCTTCAATAGTTTCACTACTCTCAGATACAGCAGTTGCTAAAGTAGTTAAACCAACAGGACCTCCTTTAAACTTATCAATGATGGTTGTAAGAATCTTGTTATCCATTTCATCTAAACCATGTGCATCAACATTAAGGGCCTTAAGGGCAAATCTAGCTATTTCTATATCAATTGTACCGTTACCTTTAATCTGAGCAAAATCACGAACTCTACGCAACAAAGCATTCGCAATTCGTGGTGTTCCTCTACTTCTCCCTGCAATTTCAATTGCGGCTTCCATAGTAATAGGCATTTTAAATATCGATGAACTGCGCTCAACAATAGTAGTTAGCAACTCAGTCGAATAATATTGTAAACGAGATGAAATACCAAAACGAGCGCGCATTGGTGCGGTCAAAAGACCAGAGCGTGTTGTCGCACCAATCAATGTAAAAGGATTCAAATTGATTTGAACCGTTCTCGCATTCGGTCCAGATTCAATCATAATATCAATTTTAAAGTCTTCCATCGCCGAATAAAGGTACTCTTCAACAATAGGACTTAACCGATGAATCTCATCGATAAATAAAACATCACGTTCCTCTAAATTAGTCAGTAAACCAGCTAAATCACCTGGTTTGTCTAGAACAGGTCCAGAAGTAATTTTGATACCTACTTGTAGTTCATTTGCTAAAATATTAGCCAAAGTAGTTTTTCCTAAACCTGGTGGTCCATGAAAAAGAGTGTGATCTAATGCTTCTTTCCTTTGATTAGCAGCAGCCACAAAAACTTTAAGATTCTCTAAAACTTGATCTTGACCAGCAAAGTCATCAAAACTAAGAGGCCTTAATCTTTTCTCAATATCAAGTTCTTCAGAATTATAATTACTATTGGTTGGGTCTAAATGTTCATTCATTCGATAAAGGTAAAAAAAGGGACTGCAATAAAAAAGCCTTTCTTAACGAAAGGCTTTATATGAATTTTGAAATTAATGATGAAGTACTTCTTCACCTTCTTTCATAGGAACATTTTGAGGAACAAAGTCTACATCATGACCTGGCTTACTGTAATCATAAGGCCATCTGTGTACTTCAGGAATCTCACCTGGCCAGTTACCGTGTATGTGTTCTACAGGTGCAGTCCACTCAAGAGTGTTGGATTTCCATGGGTTTTGTTCTGCTTTTTTGCCGTAAAAAATACTTACAAAGAAGTTATACAAAAATACCAATTGAAATGCACCACCAATTAAAGCGAAAGTAGTAATCAATACATTCACATTTTGTAAATCATCAAAAAGTGGGAAGTTAGTATTAGTATAATAACGTCTAGGTAGACCAGCTAAACCAATGAAGTGCATCGGAAAGAAAACACCATAAGCACAAACCGCTGTTACCCAAAAGTGAACGTATCCTAAATTTTTATTTAACATTCTTCCAAACATTCTTGGAAACCAATGGTAAACACCAGCAAACATACCATAAAGTGCAGAAATACCCATTACCAAGTGGAAGTGAGCTACCACAAAGTAAGTATCGTGTACATTAATATCTAGTGTACTATCACCAAGGATAATTCCAGTTAAACCACCTGTAATGAATGTAGAAACCAAACCAATTGAGAACAACATAGCTGGGTTCAATTGCAAGTTACCTTTCCATAAAGTAGTAATATAGTTAAATGCTTTTACGGCTGATGGAATTGCAATCAATAAGGTTGTGAATGTAAATACAGAACCTAAGAAAGGATTCATTCCTGAAATAAACATATGGTGACCCCATACAATTGTTGACAAGAACGCAATTGCTAGTATAGACATAATCATCGCACGGTAACCAAAGATTGGCTTACGAGAATTAGTTGCAATAATTTCAGAAGTGATACCCAAAGCAGGTAACAATACAATGTAAACCTCTGGGTGGCCTAAGAACCAGAACAAGTGCTCAAAAAGTACTGGAGAACCACCTTGATAATGTAAAACTTCACCAGCAATATAAATATCAGATAAGAAGAAAGAAGTACCAAAACTTCTATCAAAAATTAATAATAAAGCTGCAGAAAGTAAAACAGGGAAAGAAATAATACCAATAATAGCAGTAACAAAGAATGCCCAAATAGTAAGTGGCAATCTAGTCATTGACATCCCTTTTGTTCTCAAGTTAATTACAGTAACTACATAATTCAATGAACCCATCAAAGATGAAGCAATGAAAATAGCCATTGAAACCAACCACAATGTCATACCTGTACCAGATCCTGGTATTGCCTGAGGTAAGGCACTTAATGGAGGATAGATTGTCCAACCAGAAGAAGCTGGTCCAGCTTCAACGAAAAGAGAACAAATCATAATTACACTTGATAAGAAAAATAGCCAATATGAAATCATATTCATAAATCCAGAAGCCATATCTCTTGCTCCAATTTGAAGTGGAATCAATAAATTACTAAATGTACCACTCAAACCAGCCGTCAATACAAAGAATACCATAATGGTTCCATGAATTGTAACTAAAGCCAAATAAATATCATTAGCCATAACTCCTTCTGGAGCAAATTTATCACCTAATAAAATATTGAAAATTTTAAAAGATTCTTCTGGCCAAGCCAATTGCATTCTAAAAAGCAATGACATTCCAACACCAATAATTCCCATAACAATACCTGTAATTAAGTATTGTTTTGCAATCATCTTATGGTCAATACTAAAAATATATTTAGTAATGAATGTATCCTTATGGTGGTGTTCGTGTTCGTGATCGTGTCCGTGATCGTGACCTTCTGCTGACATATATATACTTTTAAATATTCTTAAATAATTATTTCATAGCTACTTTAACAGCAGCTGAATCGTTTGCAACTTTAGAGCTATCACTAGGAGTAGCACCTTCTGCAGCTGGGGTTTCTTTAGAAGCTTTAAATTCTTTAGCTAAAGCAACTTTATCACTTAACCATTTTTTATAATCTTCTGGTGAATCAACTACAACCTTCATTTGCATATTATAGTGAGACGCTCCACATATCTTATTACAAAGTAATAAATAATCAAAGGTATAAGGATCAAGAGCTGTACCACCCTTAGCAACTAAATCAGCACTCTTCTTTGCACGCAAATCATTAATTCTGGCAACTTTTTCTACCATAAATGGTAATTCTCTATATTCTGCTGTAGTGTAAATAGGAGTAAAAGCAAATTCTGTAACCATTCCAGGAACACAATTCATTTGAGCTCTAAAATGAGGCATATAAGCTGAATGCAATACGTCTTGTGAACGCATTTTAAAATGAACTTTTTTTCCTTTTGGAATATGTATTTCTGTAGCTAAGAAATCATCTTGTGCATTTTTATCAGATAAATCAACACCAACTGAATTTACACCATCAATCAAACGAACATTAGCTTTACCAAGTACTTGATCAGCTCCAGCATATCTAGCTGTCCATTTAAATTGCTGAGCATATAACTCAATAACTACAGTATCCTCTTCATCATCAATAAACATAATGTTAGTCCAAGCATACAAACCGTATAAAATTAAACCAGCCAAAACTACAGCAGGGATAACACTCCAAATAGCTTCTAATTTATTATTATCTGCAAAATAAAGCGCTTTTTTATCTTTATTACCACGGTATTTGAATGCAAAATAGTGCAATAAAACTTGAGTAATTGCCTGAACAGTAAAGATTAAAACCCAAGTAATATTCATCAGACTATCTACTGTAGCTCCGTGCTCAGAAGCAGGAGTATGCAAAGGTAAATCACCCCATTTTAATAAACCAAATATTGTGAATACATAAATGAAAGCTAAAAAGCCAAACATTAAATATCCCTGAACATTGTTATCATTATCAGTTGCTATTTGAGAATCATCAGATTTTGAACCTACTTGCGTTAGATCAAATATCTTAGTCAATTGCCAAAGTGCAACAGCTAATAAAACTAAAACTATAATTACCAACAAACTTGTCATCTGTTTTTCTGTTTAAAATATTAATAATGGAAGTGCTTACTTTCCTCAATGAAAGGATTTCTTTTTGGCAATAAAGGCGCTTTTGTAAGTGCAGTAAATACAACATAAATAAACAACCCAAGGAAAAATAGAACTGATGCAATTTCAGGAATTCCAATGAACCATTGATCACCAACTGTACCAGGCATAATCATATTAAAGAAATCAATATAGTGACCTAATAAAATGACAATACCAGCCATAACAATTACCCATGTAATTCTTTTAAAATCAGTACTAATTAATATCAATAATGGAAAAAGGAAATTCATAACAACTGCCCCAAAGAAAGGAAGATTATAATCTTGTATTCTAGTTACGAAATAAGTTACCTCTTCAGGAATATTCGCATACCATATCAACATAAATTGAGAAAACCATAAATAAGTCCAAAATACACTAATACCAAACATAAATTTAGCTAAATCGTGGATATGACTTGTATTAACATGTTCCAAATATCCTCTTGATTTCAAGTACAAGGTTACCATTGCAATCATAGTGATACCACTAACAAAGAAACTAGCAAACACATACCATCCGAACAAAGTACTAAACCAGTGAGGATCAATAGACATAATCCAATCCCATGACATAATAGACTCAGTAACAATAAAGAAAACTAAAAAGCCCGCTGACATTTTAAAATTCTTTTTGTAGAAAGAATTATCATCAGCCTCATCTTGTGCTAAGCAGTTTTTTCTTGAAAAATATCTATAAGCATTCCATCCTAACAAAAAGATACCTGCTCTGATTATCCAGAATGGAAAATTCAAATAACCAGATTTAGTTTGTATCAACTTATCGTGAGCAACAACTTCAGGGTCTAACCAAATGAATAAATGATTAAAGTGAAGACCACACAAAACCAATATAATAAAGAAAATAACAGAACCAAATGGCAAATAAGCAGTTATTCCTTGCATTACTCTGAATAAAACAGGAGACCATCCTGCTTGTGCTACTTGTTGAATAGCATAAAAAGCAAGTGTTCCTAAAGATAAAAGCATGAAAAAGCTTTAGTGGAGGGAATATAGATATAAGACGAAACATCGTCTAACAAATTTTCGTTCTACTTAAATTGAAAAATAGACTCATTTAAATGGAGCCTGCATTCAACTTTAGTAGAACGAAAATGGTCATGTAGATTAAATAAATTATTTATGAAAGAACCGAAAATAAGTATAGCGTCATAACAGATTATCTTTTACGATTCTCCGTTTGACAGGTTTAGATTAAACGAATAGTACTTATTTTGCTTTTTTCTTTTTCTTCGCGTTATCCTTCTTACGCATATCCTGGTATTTCTTATATTGTTCATCGGTCAGAATGCTTTTTATTTTAGCATCTATTTCCTGCCTTTTCTTTTGCATTTCTTCCCGCGTAGGTCTTTCATTCGATTTATTTTTCGCAGGTCTCATTTCTTCCATTGCAGCTTTGAAATCTTTGGCCTGCTTTTCATTCAAGCCCAGATCGGCAACAATCTGTTCCATACGTTTCTCTCTATCAGCCTTTCCATTCTGACGATTTTGAGCCATACATACAGTTGAGCCAATCAATAACGCAACTGCCAAACTTAAAATTTGCTTTCTCATCATTTTAATTCTCATATTAAATAAGTTATGTATGTTAGACCTCACAAATGGGTGAAAGTTAATTCGATAATGAGGCTAAAACTGTTTTTTCACATTATTTATCAAAGGGCAGCTAGTATCACATCGAAAAACGAATAAACGTTTTCTTATCCGGTAAAAAAACAGCAATATCCAGTTTATCGGTTTAGAAATATTATTTCTATATTTGCAGGAAACAGATCAAAAGCTTGACATACCCTTATGCAAACCTATTACAAAACCGATTAATAATTAAAACGATGAGAACACTTTTCTTTATTCTGCCATTTATCTTTATCACTACGGGATGTATTAAACAGAATACAGAAAAAAGTGATATTTTGACAACAGAGGATATAGCCAAATTTGACAGTTTATTTAATGCCTGGGAAAAAGAAATACACAACAATCCCAAAGCACAATTAAGTTCAAGTACCCGTGCTTACACCATTTTACCCCAATTCAAAGAGCTAAAAGCTATGGGTAAGAAAATTATCCCATGTATCATAGAACAGTTTGAAAAGGACAATAACACTTTTTTTGCTTTACCTCTTTATGACGAATTACAAGATAATGACAGCCTAAAATCTCACAGAGAAACAAGCGAACAAGATAAAGTGAGCGAGATTGTGCAGAAATTCAGAGAACAGGAAAAAAGAAAGATGTGGGAAGAAGCTAATAGATACAAGACGTCTATAACCGACACTACTTTCCTGAAGACAAGAGGGACGATGTCGTATGCTGCAATAGATTTATTCACGGGACGAGGTTTCAATAAAGATTACGCATTTAATCAGGTTGTCTATTTGAAAGCCTTACAAAGAGCCCAGAAACATCTGTCTGTCGTAAATGGTCAGTTGGCATGCGACTTAAAGTCAGGTACAGAAATATATATTTCCGAAGATTTATACCTATTTATCACCGACCTTTTTAAGGATTGGAATACGTGGCTGGAATCGGGAAAATATGAGATAATAAAAGACGAACAAGGGCTTTATACAGTGTTACCTAAGAAAACCAACCAATCATCGCAAACGAACTCCGTCATATTGCGACCTATTCCCCGTGACATTCCGACTGGAGAGAACATAAGTCCCGCTTCGCTTTCTATAGAAACAGAACACGATCATTATCCGCTATCAACTACAGAAGTAAAAATAGGCTCAGTCTGAAACCTTGGGGGATTGCGTTAAAATTCTTATTTTTGCATCATGAAAACATCCTCTTCCCAAACGATTGATCCTGTTGCTTCTTTAAGCTTGTTCTTGCCTTCAGGAATCCTTGATTACTTTACCCTAGTCAATCATGTTTCTCAGGATACTTGCTTTATTCTTTATTTAGAGGAGAAAGCCACTATTCCTTCTGAGTACTCTGATCTCCATCTTCACTCAAAAGGTTTCCTGGGTCAGTCCGAAAACCCTGTGGATATGTTAAATTCACACTGTCAGTTTGCATAATCTAAACATAAAGAATGGTATATCTCCTACTCCCCTAAACTGTGCTCTGAACGCTTTAATTTTTGCATTGAATGATTCTGCAAATGCATTCGTTTCCCTGCTAACGAAATAGTTTAGTATTGTTTCATAATAGTTCTGCATGGTATTTGTTACGGTTCTGAAACATCCGTATCCAAGCTTTTCTATTTTATTGTACCACAAGGCAAGCTTTCCACGTGCCACATCCTTGTCATAGTGCTTATTATATATATTGGTCAACTCTATAGCCAAGTCGTAAACTGATTTCAGTTCCGGATAATGGTCGAATATGATTTCCGCACGTATTCTTTGGGATTCAGTCCATTTACTATAATGCTTGACAAGTACATGTTTAGCCCTTGCCAACAGCTGCTTACGGGTATCACCATTGGTATATCGAAACGGGACATACTCTATATTTTGTTCTTTGCACCGCTGAATTTCATCGTTCTCTAAATCCCGTGCCATCCAGCGATAAGTAATCCTGAGCTCATCAATTGCCTCATAAAAGAGCTTCTGGACATGAAACCGGTCATTGGTCATCGTGGCATTGGGAAAACCCGTTCGGACAATCCGCATCATGGTCGGTGAAAGATCCAAAGTGACCTCTTTGACTGTCTTACGCTTGGAGAGATGAATCATTTCAAGCACCTTTATGACGTCTTCAGACTTCGTGCCACGTATCATGGCCACAAGAGTACCTCTGCCACCATGTCCCGCACGGTTAGTGACAACAGTATATAATTCTCCGCAGCTTAAAGAAGTCTCGTCAATACAAAGGCTAGGGACCTGAGGTTGTGCCCGCATTCTGACACATTTACATTTGTAGTATTAAATATCCCAATAAAAATATAAGTGTATATTGTAATGGGATCTTAATAGAGGATTAAAAAATAAATACTTAATGGGCTGTTTCTTATGAATTCTACTGAAATCTTATAATAATTGCTCAAAAAATCACATTCTTTGTATACGTAATATCCTAATTTTGGAACGCAAATTAAAAGAATATTAATAAACTAAATTATCTGATTTATATGACAAAATTAAGATGTATGCTTTGTTGCCTGATGATCTGTACTATTACTATTGATGCTAGGACTGTTAATGATATATATAAAAGAATATCTGCACAAGTCTCCTTGAAGGTTCCCGGTAATCAATCACGAAACTATTCCCTTGCTTTTCAAGGAGCCGTTGATGATAAGGGAATCTATCTGTTAGAGTCTGAAGAAAAAATACCATTAATCATTACAGAGAGAATAGAACGTGACAATGTTAAATGTGTAATGGTAGTAAGTATTACGGCATTGGAAGACGTGTACTTTAATTATCAACAACAGTTGAAAACAGGCTTCCGACATAATGACTGTATGTTTTATCTACCAGGATTCTGGTATAGTCGCAATTTACGTTCTCCTAAAGGTGCTCCTTCATTTCATATATCAGAGAGTTGGCTGGTACGTGAGGATCGTCTGAGCTCACCCCTTACCGGTATCTTCAATCAGAAAGATGGACGTTATATGACTGTGGCACGCAAGGACGATTTTCAATGGGATGCCCTTGCTACCCACCAAACAGGCGAAATCATCCTCTCGGGCAAAACGTCCCTAGGGTTCACCGGCTTTGAGAGCCATGACGGAACATCAACACTATCTTTTGGATTTCCTTACCGAGAAGCTCCTAAAACCTATATTCGTAAGTTGACGCTGGCTCCGGAGGTTACATCTTTCCAATATCTAAAAAAAGGAGAAACAGTACTCCTGACCTGGGAATTTATCGAGGGGCAGGCTACAGACTACTCAGATTTTATTTGCCATACTTGGGAATATTGTTATGATACATACCGTCCCCAACCTGTGAAAATACCTTTTTCTCCAGAAGAGATAAAAGGAGTGCTGAGCAATTATTTTGTGGAAAGTTTTGTTGGGGACAAAGCTCTTGCCTATTACTCCAGCCCTGAAATGAAAGTGGCAGCCTGTGCCAACATGAATGTAGCAGAGATAGGTTTTGTCGGTCGCGTACTTCTAAACGCTTTCAATGCATGGGAGTTTGGCAATGAGAATGGACGTGATGACCTTGCAGCTAGCAGTAAAAAGATATTTGATAGTTACTTAGAAAATGGCTTTACGGAAACCGGTTATTTGCGTGAATGGGTAAATCTGGAAAATGATAGTGATGTGAAAGAAGAACGCCCAGTGCATAGCATACGTCGTCAGTCGGAAGGAATTTATGCCATGTTTCATTATCTGAATTATGAACAGAAGTATAAACGTCACCATCCTGATTGGGAACAACGCTTAAAGAAAATGCTCGATATGTTCTTGCAACTGCAAAATCCAGATGGAAGTTTTCCACGTAAATTCCATGATGACTTTACAGTTGTTGACGGAAGTGGAGGAAGTACTCCATCCGCTACATTACCTCTGGTTATGGGATATAAATATTTTAAGGACAAACGCTATCTGTCCGCTGCCCGGCGTACTGCGGAATATCTGGAAAAAGAGCTTATATCAAAGGCTGACTATTTCTCCTCTACGCTGGATGCAAACTGTGAGGATAAGGAAGCTTCCCTCTATACCGCTACGGCAACTTACTATTTATCATTGATAACAAATGGTACGGAACATAACCACTATGCCTCTCTGACACGAAAAGCGGCTTATTTTGCCTTGTCCTGGTATTACGTCTGGGACGTTCCGTTTGCTCCCGGGCAGATGTTGGGTGATATCGGTCTGAAAACTCGCGGCTGGGGAAATGTCTCGGTGGAGAATAATCATATTGATGTATTTATTTTTGAATTTGCCGATGTGCTCCGTTGGCTTTCCAAAGAGTATAATGAACCTCGTTTCTCTGATTTTGCTGAAGTCATTTCTACTTCCATGTGCCAGTTACTTCCTTATAAAGGACATATGTGTGGAGTGATAAAAGTTGGTTATTATCCGGAAGTGATCCAGCACACCAACTGGGATTATGGAAGGAATGGAAAAGGATATTATAATGACATGTTTGCTCCCGGTTGGACGGTAGCATCCCTTTGGGAATTGCTGACACCGGGACGTACTGAGAATATACTGTTGAAATAGCTCTGATATCCACTTTTCAGGATATTCTTATATCCTGTTGTATGTTAATTAATGAAACTAACAATTAAGACAATGCAGAGACTACGTATTTTAGTTATATTAATACTTCTTTCTTTGATGCCTCTTTATTCCCTTGCCGTTCTGAATGAAGGACAATATGCATTCCGTTCACTTGATATCAATAATGGATTATCCCAGAATACGGTCCATGCCATCCTTCAGGATAAACAAGGATTTATGTGGTTTGGGACGAAGGATGGTCTTGACCGGTATGATGGTATCTCTTTTCGGACTTTCATGAAAGAATCCGGAACCTTGGGCAATAATTTCATCACTTCTTTGTATGAAGACAATCTTGGGCAAATATGGATTGGGACAGACGTAGGCCTATATGTCTATTGCCCACAAATGGAAAAGGTCAGGCATTTTACTCTGATAAGTAATTCAAACATAGATATAGACTGTACGGTCAATCTGATAACTGGGGACCAGAAAGGAGGTATCTGGGTTGTAACTCAGACGCGGGGAATCTTCTATTACAATCCCCAGGATAGCCAGTTGGTTAATTATCAGTCGGACGGGTCCGGTACTCTGAACCTTAAAACTTCCGGCCAACTCTATTTTGATTCGGACGATGTCTGCTGGTTGGACATACGTGATGGAAATCTGTATTATTCAAAAGACAAGCTTAAAACTTTAACTCCGATTTTTCCAGAAGATTCAAAAGTGTCTTTCAGAGATGAATACATCTATAAATTGCTCCCCGGACCCTATAATTGCATGTATGTGGGAACTGTATTCGGACTGAAAGAAGTGAACCTAACTAATAAGACTATCCGTACCCTTCTTTCCAAGGATGAATTGGGAGGTGATATTTATATCAGGGAACTTGCATTTTATTCAGATGACGAATTATGGATAGGAACCGAATCGGGACTTTATATCTATAATCTGCACACGGCAAAAATCATCCACTTGCAGAACGTCAACGGTGATCCCTATTCAATCTCTGACAATGCCATCTATTCGATTCTCAAAGACCGTGAAGGCGGAATGTGGATAGGGACTTATTTTGGGGGTGTGAATTATTACCCCCGGCAATATACCTACTTTGATAAAGTCTATCCCCAGAAAGAATCAAACAAAATGGGAAAAAGGGTGCGGGAGTTTTGTGCCGCCCATGACGGCACACTCTGGATAGGTACAGAAGATAAGGGGCTTTTCCATTATTATCCTAGTACTGGAAAAATCGAACCGTTCATTCATCCGGATATTTATCATAATGTTCACGGATTGTATTTGGACGGAGATTATCTGTGGGTTGGGAATTTTGCAAAAGGATTGAAGCGTATTGATTTGAGGACATACGCTGTAAAGCACTATGATAATATTGCAAGTGATATCTTTTCTATCTGCCGGATAACTGCGGGCGATCTGTATCTTGGAACAACAATAGGATTGTTTCGGTACAACCCAGATACGGAACGTTTTAAACGCGTCCCCGAACTTGGGTGGACGTTTGTTTATTATATAAAGGAGGATAAGCAGGGGAATTTATGGCTGGCAACTTATGCCGATGGCGTCTATAAAAAGAATGTCCGTACAGGTGGTTGGGAACATTTCGTACATGAGGAAGCAGACTCGTCCACCCTTCCATCCAATAAGGTGCTGAGTATTTTTGAAGACAGTCAAAATCAGCTATGGTTTACCACACAAGGAGGTGGCTTCTGCCGCTTTGTGCCTTCCGCCAACACCTTTGTCCGTTATGACGGTATCGGTCTGCCAAGCAACGTCATTTATCGGATTGAAGAAGATGAAAAGGGATTGTTCTGGGTTTCAACCAATAAAGGGCTGGTGCATTTTAACCCGAAGAATTCCAGTTTTAAAGTGTATACAGTTGCTAATGGGTTGCTGAGTAACCAGTTTAATTACCAGTCCAGCTATAAGGATAAGAATGGACGGATTTATTTTGGCTGTATTAACGGTTTCATCTCCTTTGCCCCCTCCTCCTTTATTGATAATGATTTTTTACCCTCTGTTTTGATTACCGATTTTATGCTCTTTAATAAAAAGGTGGTAGTCGGAGAAAAAGGCTCTCCATTGAAACAAAGTATCACTTTGTCAAACCATATCGAACTTCAGTCAAATCAGAATTCGTTCTCCTTCAGGATAGCTGCGATAAGTTATCAGTCACCGAGCATGAATACACTGCTATATAGACTGGAAGGGTATGATTCCGAATGGCATACAGCGGGTAAGGGCCCTATTACGTATTCCAATTTACCTTATGGGACATACATGTTACGCGTGAAAGGTGCGAATAGTGATGGTGTATGGAATCCAGATGTACGCACATTGGGGATCAGGATATTGCCCCCGTTTTATTTATCC
>ERZ650300.1568-NODE-1568-length-12821-cov-3.700846_pt1 | contig 12821 bp, 8 predicted proteins | sample MGYA00376236_ERZ650300 | MGnify/ENA primary metagenome ERZ650300 (study PRJEB26733, sample SAMN07839303) | wastewater metagenome | biome: urban; feature: wastewater treatment plant; material: waste water | place: USA: North Carolina | collected 2016-04-28 ... | reverse complement strand
CGCTAATTTTTGGCATTATCATTAACGTAGCGATTTTGCTCGTATTCTTCCGTTTCTTAATGCAATTGGCAGCGGTGAGTCCTTATAACCCTGTGGTGCTTTCAACCATTAAAGCCACCAAAATTGTAGATGTGTTTGGACGTATTTTTCCAACAGTTGGCAAAGGTCGGGTCAATTCTGCTGCTTTAGCTTTGTTGGTGGTGTTGTATTTACTCAAAATATTTGGTGTCATGTACTTAAATGGTGCGATGCCAAACAGTCCAATTCACTTAGTGATTCTGACTTTTGTGACTATGATTCAGGATTTAATCCGTTTCTGTCGTTATTTGATTTTTGCCACCATTATTTTAAGTTGGGTGGTGATGTTTACTCAATCTCGAGGCCCGTATATTGAAGTGATTCAAGAGTTGGCAGAGCCGTTGTTGGCACCATTTCGTCGTTTATTGCCAAACATGGGGATGATTGATTTGTCGCCTATTATTGCATTTTTGGCTTTATATATCGCTGAAATCATTATGAATCAGGTGGCGATTGTTTTGCTGACAGGCTTATAAGTCGCAATATTCCAGAACCATTAAAAGGACTCTTGGAGTCCTTTTTAATGCTTGAAGTTTGGACTGACGACCTTAATATGTCTTTGGGAATACAAATAACCTTCACCCTGACCTTCCTTCTCGAAGAAGGAAGGTGCGGAAAAAGAGAGTGCAACGATTTTAGTGTGCTTCATCCCAGTTATTGCCTTGACCGACTTCCACTACCAATGGTACTGAAATTTCTACTACAGATTGCATGACTTCTGCCAACTTCGGCGCGAGTTCATCTGCCGCATCGCGATCGACTTCAAATACCAATTCATCGTGTACTTGTAGCAACATTTTGGCTTGCGCTTGCGGTAACATTTTGTCAACTTCAATCATCGCCATTTTAATAATATCCGCTGCAGAGCCTTGTAATGGCGCGTTAATTGCCGCACGTTCTGCCGCTTTACGTATCATCATATTACGTGCAGCAATATCTGGCGTATAGAGGCGACGGCCTAAAATAGTTTCTACAAAACCTTGTTCTAGCGCGACTTGGCGGGTGCGCTGCATATATTCATAAATACCTGGATAACGCTGGAAATATTGCTTGATGTAGTTTTGTGATTCTTCACGGGTAAACCCAAGCTGACGAATTAAGCCAAATTCAGACATGCCGTAGAGCAAACCGAAGTTTACGGCCTTAGCCTGACGACGCTGATCTGAGGTTACATCTTCTAAGGCAATACCCAAGACTTCTGCTGCAGTACGGCGGTGCACGTCTTGACCGTGGTTAAAGGCATCGAGCAGGGCATCATCTTGTGAAAAATGCGCCATTAAACGCAATTCGATTTGCGAGTAGTCGGCTGCCAATAGCACACGACCTTCAGGTGCGATAAAGGCTTTACGAATTTGACGACCAATTTCGGTACGAATGGGAATGTTTTGTAAGTTTGGATCGGTGGAAGATAAACGCCCTGTTGCAGTCAAAGCTTGGTGATAACTGGTATGCACTCGATGCGTATCGTTGTTGGCTTGTTTCAGCAAACCATCGGTATAGGTGCTTTTTAGTTTAGATAAACCACGGTAGTCTAAAATTAAGCTACTAATCGGATGCTCAATTTTCTCCAAAACACTTTCACTGGTGCTGTATTGACCTGTTGCGGTTTTCTTGCCGCCTTTGAGTCCGAGTTTATCAAATAGGATTTCACCCACTTGTTTGGGTGAGCTGACATTAAAGTTTTCACCTGCCAACTCTACAATTTGGTTTTCTAAATCTTGCATGGTTCGGGCAAAATCGACACCTAATTGATCTAAAAATTTCAGGTCAAGTTGAATGCCGTTTTCTTCCATGCAGGTCAGCACACGAGCCACAGGCATTTCAATGTTGTGCAAAATATTGACCAATTCAGGATGTTTTTGTAGCTTCGCAGACAGCACTTCATATAAACGATAGGTGACATGCGCATCTTCTGCAGCGTAGTGTGCAGCCGTTTCAATTTCAATTTGATTGAAGGTTTTTTGTTTAACGCCTTTGCCTGCAATTTGCTCATACGATGTAGTCAGGTGACTTAAATATAAACGTGCCACATCATCCATGCCGTGTCGAGTTGCAACTGAGTTGAGCACATAAGATGCCAGCATGGTATCGAAATACCAACCTTGTAAATGAATACCGTGATTTTCAAGCACATGCGCATCATATTTTAAATGGTGCCCAATTTTCTCCACAGCATTATTTTCTAAAATAGGTTTGATTTGCGCCAAGATTTGATCACGGTTGAGCTGCTGTGGTGCGCCTTCATAATCATGCGCCAAAGGTACATAGTAGGCATTTTTGGCATCGAAAGCGACTGAGAAACCAACAATTTCTGCAACGCGATAATCTAGACTGGTGGTTTCGGTATCAAAGGCAAAACGCTGTGCAGTTTGCAAGCGTTGCAGCAAACTATCCCAATCCATCTGATCTAAAATGGTGTGGTATGTTGCTGCTCCGAGTTGATCATCGATACTGCTTTGTGTAGCTTGATCTTCAGTTTCAATTTCATTGGCTGTCGGTGCGGCGACTGTTTGTGCAGCTTGTTGATAATTGCTGTTGTTTGGATTATTTGGATGATCAAGCGATTGTAATTGGTTACGGAATTCTAGCTCTGTATATAAATTGCGTAGGGCTTCGACATTTGGGTTTTGCAGTTTTAGATCGGCATAGCCAAAGCCTAGATCAAGATCACACACAATGCTGGCGAGTTGATGATCCAACGCAATACCATCCGCATTGTCTTTAATATTTTGTCCGACTTTGCCTTTAATATGGTCGACATTTTCTAAAATCCCACCAATCGAGCCATATTCGGTCAGCAGTTTTGCAGCAGTTTTGGCGCCAATACCAGGCACACCCATAATGCCATCGGAAGCATCACCCATGAGCGTGAGGTAATCAATAATTTGATGTGGCCATACGCCAAACTTGTCGAATACCGCCTGTATATCCATTGGCTTTTCTTTGAAGCTGTCTTCAAGGGTAACTTTTTCAGTTACCAACTGCGCCATGTCTTTATCGCCTGTAGAAATCAGCACTTGCTGTCCTTCAGCTTCAGCACGTTTGGCTAAAGTTCCAATAATATCATCGGCTTCGGCGCCTGGCAGCATGTAAAGCGGAATGCCCAAAGCACGAATTAAAGCGTGTAGGTATGGAATTTGCTGAGAAAGTTCCTCAGGCATACTTGGGCGGTCACCTTTATAAATTGGCGATAGTTCGTGACGGAAAGTCGGCTCAGGCGTATCAAAAATTACCGCCATGTGAGTAGGCTGAGTACGACGCATCAACTTTTGAATCGCAGAGATCGCGCCACGAATAGCATTGGTATGTAAACCAGTTGACGTGGTTAATGGTGGTAGTGCGTGAAAGGCACGAAATAGAAAATATGAGCCATCGACCAAGACAAATGGTGGCATGGATTGATTCCTTCTGCAAATAAGCAGTTTATTGTACGTGATTTTTGTAGTTGTCGCAGAAACTGATTTTAAGGCAAGTGTTGCAGACGCGCAGTTACCGAATTGTTGATGAATCCTGATTCAGATTCGTGCTGGCTGTTGTATGATCGGAGCCATGACAATATCAATAAAATGAAGAGCAATGCAGACAGGGCAGAATGAAATTCGAATCATTTGGTTCATGCTATTAATCATAATTTCAATTGGCGCATGGTGGCTCGGTGTGCCGATGCTGAGTTATATCTGTGCAGTTGCTGCGGTGGTCAGCGTGATGTTTTTTGTGGGACGAGTGCAGAATTCACTGGAACAGGTTGCAGAAGCGCAGTCCCAAGTACAGCGTCAAAGCTCTAAAACTCCTTTATATATCGCCACTTTTATTGCTTTTTTAGGGGTGTTGCTGGATTGGTATTTACTGGCATCGATTGCTTTAAGTGCATGGATTTTTATGTTGTTGCGATGGTTGCAGCGTTTGGAGCAAGGACTGTATCAATTACAGCAATTACAAAGTGCTGCTAAGCTTCAGACGCATGCTCAAAAGAGCTATCCCCAAAAGGCCTATGCTCAAGAAACAAAGACTCAAACGCAATTCACAGAGCATATTTTAGCCAAAACATCTGAAGTCGATGCAAGTCTTTCATTATCTAAGGCGAATGTGGATGGGAGCGTTATATCAACAACTTCTCAACCTGAAACCATCGCTATTCAACCTGATTCCATATTATCGAGTGTGCCAAACTCTGTTCAGGAACAACCAGCTCAAGTTTCTTATTCATATCAAGATCAAGAACATCTAGATCAAAAATATTCAGCTCCAGATTTAGCTAATTCCTCAAGGTCTGCTGGCTCTTTTGCAACACAAGCGCGCACATCAAGTAATAGCTTATTGCAACAAGCCCAATTATGGCTGTTGCATGGCAATCCCGTGTTAAAAGCGGCAATTGCAGTATTACTTATTGGTGTGGTGTTGCTGTTACGTTTTGCTACTGAGCATTGGCAATTTAGTTTGGCGGTGAAACTTCTGTTCGTTTCTGGCGTGAGTGCTGCCGTGATAGTATTTGGTTATCTATTACGCAACAAAAATCGCAGCTTCGCTTTGGCGGTACAAGGTTTGGGGTTGGCAGGGTTGTGTCTGACCTTATTTTTTGCTTATTACAATTTGGTCATTCCAAATTTAGTGGTTGCCAGTCTGTGTTTTATTGTGGTGATGTTGCTCACGCTCTGGCTGAGTTTAAAACAACAATCAGTCGAACTTGCCCTCATGGCAATGCTGATTGCTTATTTCGCACCGTTTACTTTACCTGTCCGTAATGCCACAGCCATTGAATTTATTGCTTATTATTTGCTGATTAATATTTCTGTTGCCATTTTAAGTAGTTTGCGCCCGTGGAAATATTTAAATCAAATCGCATTTTTAATGACGGTTGTGGTGGGTGGCAGTTATGCCTTTTATCATGGTTATATCTTTGAACGGCAGGTGTTAACGCTACTGGTTTTGGCGCATGCGGCTATTTTTATTTGGTTGGGTTTTCGTTTTAGTCAGCTTTTGGCACAGGATGATGTTGCCACATTTCAGTTGAAACCTATTTTAGATCTTGCCTTAATTTTTGGTGCACCCATTGTCGGTTATGCTTGTTTATATCTAATGTATTTTGAAGAAACAGCAGGGCAGGCAGCTTTTAGTTTGTTGTTTGCTGTGATTTTTGCTGGTTTGTATTGGCTGACCAAACAGCATCGGCAGACAAAATTTATTGCACAGAGTTATTTCAGTTTGATGCTGATTTTTAGTGTGTTGATTCCACCTATTTTACTGCCTGAGCAATGGAGTGTCATCGGGTGGGCATTGCAAGGCGTGGCTGTGTTTATTTTTGCCTTTATTCAACATTCTAAAATCAGCCGTTATTTGGCACTGGGTTTGTTTGCCGTGGCTGGATTGTCAGGGCTGTATTATTTAGCTGAGTTGCCTTATTTCGAGCGCAGTATTTATTGGGTACTGAGCCTAAGTTATGCCATGGTTGTGGTGTTTTCCAACAGTCGTGCAGCATTTAGAAAACAACTGAGTACTGCAACTACGAGCATACTGTGTCTCATGATGTTGTCTGCAACCAGTTTATGGCTATGGTTAGGCTTAGACTACTTCGATGGAGAGCTTGCAACAGTACAGACGCTTTTGGCAGTGGTGGTCATCTATTTGCTCTTCAACGAAGTATTGCTTTCTCGTCAAGCGACATGGTCATGGCTATTGCCCAAATGGTTAGGTCTAACGCCAGTTTCGCTCACTGCAGCAGGATTATTATTCAGCCGTAGCTATGATGGGGCAGTGCATTGGGTTTCGGGTGCTGAACGTCTGCTATTTGCTTTGTTTGCAAGTGTGCTCTGTGTCTTGTGGCTGCGTCCTTTATGGACTGTCCGTAGCGACAAAGAGTGGGTGAGTTTAGGGCTGTTACCCATTTTAGCGATGGCGAGTTTAACGCTGTTCCCTCAACATCCGTATAGCAGTGTGGTGATTTTACCATTGCTCTTTGCGGTGTGCTGTTGGTGGCAACAACCAGATTCAGATTGGCGCAAGTTTTGGTATGCGCGTAGCAATTTAATCTTTATGTTGATGTGGATGCTATGTTCACAACTGTTGACGGAACAAGCATTTTACGGCTATGTACTGCCTATTTTGAATCCATTTGATTTGGTCAGTATAGCCATGTTGGTGGCTATTTTGTGGATGCTGAATCTGCAACGCAAAACCAATTTAGATCAAGTCTTGACCGCGGTGATTATGGTCTTGAGTTTACTGTGGCTGAGTAGTTATGTGCTATTACGTGCCTTGCATTTGTATTTGGGAACGCCAATCAACGAGATTGCTGTTTGGCAAGATGCGACCGTGCAGCTCAGTCTGACCTTGCTTTGGGTAAGTTTAGCTTGTATCGCCATGTGGATTGCTAGTCTAAAACAATTACGTGCCTTATGGATTTTAGGTGGCAGTATTTTGGTTATTGTGACCTTGAAATTAGTACTTTTAGATTTATCTAATATTGGAACTCTCATGCGCGTACTGTCATTCTTTGCTGCAGGTTTGGGCATGCTGCTAATTGCATACATCGCCCCAATTCCCGAGCCAGATCTTGCAAAAAATAACATTTCGCCGTCTTCTAAAGTTTGAGCAGATCATTAATTTTAGTAAGAGGCAAAGTGTCGAAGACTGAAACGGTTACTTTAAGTCTGGTTCTCGTTTCAGTGCTTGGGCGCTGGCATATTGATCAAGGTCTTCATTGTTTAAAGGGCGCGATAAAGGATGATCAACAAATCCCATTTTGGGTACAGGAATTTCGATTTGGTTGTCTAGGAAACCATTACGGATACGTTCCTGCATTTCATCGCGTACTTTAAAAAAGTTTTCTTGCTGACACCACACCGCAAACAACAATTCAATTGAGGATTCACGGAAAGCTGTAACCGTTACAGCAGGCTTTGGGTCAGACAATACTAAGGCATATTGATTGGCAACGCTGAGCAATACTTCACGCACTTTAATAATATCTTCGTGAAAGTTAATCGCGAGGGTAATAGGTACACGTCGGATTGGAAACTTAGACAAGTTCTGTACGGGCGCACGAATCAATTGTTCATTGGGCAAACGCACATAAATATTGTCCTGAGTCAGTAATTTAACTGAAAGTAAGTCAATTGAAATCACTTCACCTTCAATCGTATGTCCACGAATCAGGGTGATTTGAATAGTATCGCCCACTTCAAAAGAACCTTCACCAATTAGGAACATGCCACTAATTAAATTGGATGCCGAGGTTTGTGAGGCAAAACCCAAAGCCACGGTTAAAATACCTGCTGCACCTAAAAACACGCTGAGTTTAAAGCCTGCTTCTTTCAGGCTCGCCATCACAAACAGCAGGAAAATAAAGTAAAAAATCCCGCGTCGCCAAACTAAGCGTTGATGCGCATTAAAACGTGCGCCAATAGTACGCACAAAAGTATTGGAAACAAAACGCGCAATTAAAAAACCAATCAAAGACAATACAATTGCGACCAAAATTTCAGTCAGACGATCTGTATTGATACTGGTAAAAATTCCTTTGAGGCTGTTGGTGATTTCTTTGTAAATATTTGAATCTGCCATATCAACCTCTTAGAAGAATGAATCAAACATATTAAATAAAGCGCCTGCCGTTTCACGCGGTGGTTGCAAATAGGTTACCTCACCTGCATGTGGTGGGGTGCGATTTTCAATCCGAATCCGTAGCGGGCGGTCTAAACCTTCGTGCATCACTTTAATTTGTGAAGTCCATAAACGACCTGTACTTTCGCTGAAAAATAAAGGCAGTGCAGGCACAGGCACATTCATTCGGTCAAAACGCAATTGTTGATTACTGGTGTTGTGAAATTCAATAGGCGTGACGGCACGAAATGCACGGGGTTTGAGTTGATGTAATTCGGTACGGCCATCGACTGCTGTGGCATAGCAAATTTCACCTGTACGATGATTTGGGCCAAACCAAGTATCTTTCGGGCGAATAACTGGCAAATCAAAAATGGGTTCACGTTGTCCATCTACAAAGGCAGACATCCACAATGGCGTGCTGATATACAAGGTGCCGCGTTGCCCTGCAGGAATATAAATTGGATCGACAGGTTTGATTACCACGGAACGGTCTGCCAAACGTGGCATGAGCTGTAATTTACTTTGTGTAGATTTGAACATATAGCGTTCAATTTTCACAGGTTGTGGAAAGGCAAACTCAGGATCATCAATGTTATGCCATTGCTGTTCATAATCATATTGAATTTGCGGACGATAGTATTCCAAACGCCATTCTTGCATGCCACGCGTCAAACGTACTAAGAGTGAGCCAAATTGCCACGCTTTAGGATGGTTGAGCTCAAACGCATAATCACCCCACCATTTTAATTTAGCCGAATCAGTTTCTGAAATCTCATGAATTTGTGACAATGGCCTATCCCTTTCTTGATAAATCAGCGAAAACAGACTTCACGCTGTCATACGCTTAGAGTACACTCAAATTAAATTTTTTCATCATTATTATAATCTCTGATGCAAGTACTGAAACAATTACAAATACCGTATAGCTTTGCTAAACGCCATGGGGTGTTAATTCGTTATGAAGGCGATCATGCCTTTATTGTACGTCGTGAAAATACGCCGATGCTTGCCATTCAAGAAGCACGTCGTTTTCTGGGGCATCCTGCACAGCATCAACTTTGTAGCGATCAGGAATTTCACCAATTATTAAGCAGCAGTTTTGCAGGTGATACGGGTGAGTCGCAGCAAGTCGCTGCGGGACTGGAAGATCATCCTGACTTGCTCAGTTTGGCAGATTCAGTTCCAGAAGCAGAAGATCTGATGGATCAGGAAGATGACGCACCAATTGTACGTTTAATTAATGCCTTACTATCTGAAGCGATTCGGGTCGGTGCATCCGATATTCATATCGAATCTTTTGAAAAAAAATTGTCGGTGCGTTTACGGGTCGATGGTCAGCTACGTGAAATTGTACAACCTCGTCGTGAATTGGCGCCGTTGTTGGTGTCACGTATTAAAGTCATGGCCAAGCTCGATATTGCTGAAAAACGTATTCCTCAAGATGGTCGCATTTCGCTCAGACTGGCAGGTCGTGAGGTCGATGTACGTGTTTCAACGCTGCCATCTTCACATGGTGAGCGAGTGGTGATGCGTTTGCTGGATAAGCAAGCAGGTCGTTTAAACATGACACACTTGGGGTTGATGCAAAATGATTATGATCGCTTAAAGCAACTGGTACATCGACCACACGGGATTATTTTGGTTACAGGGCCGACAGGTTCGGGTAAAACTACGACCTTATATGCAGCTTTGTCAGACCTGAATGACGGTTCTAAAAATATTTTGACTGCAGAAGACCCGATTGAATATCAACTTGAAGGGATTGGGCAAACACAGGTCAACACCAAAGTGGATATGACCTTCGCTCGTGCTTTAAAAGCCATGCTGCGCCAAGACCCTGATGTTGTGATGGTGGGGGAAATTCGTGACTTGGAAACTGCCGAAATTGCGGTGCAGGCCTCTTTAACGGGTCACTTGGTATTATCTACACTGCATACTAATACTGCTATTGGTGCAGTCACACGTTTAAAAGATATGGGCATCGAGCCGTTCTTGTTGTCAAGTTCTTTAATTGGTGTAATTGCACAGCGTTTGGTACGTACCTTATGTTCACAATGTGCCACGTGGCATGACGCAGATGACTTTGAACAAGAATTGTTTAAACATGTGACCGATGCAACCGATTTGAAACTTCCACAACCTAAAGGCTGTGAGCATTGCTCACATACAGGTTTTACAGGGCGGACTGCAATTTATGAAATTGTACCTGTAGATGAAGCGATGCGCCGTCTGATTCATGGCAATGCCGCAGAATACGAACTGGAAGATTATGCACGACAGCAATCAGGTTCTATTCGTGAAGATGGATTGCGTAAGGTATTGGCTGGTAAAACGACCTTGGAAGAAGTCTTGCGTGTTACCAATGAAGCGGCTGAATAGTTAAAAAAGTAAGATGGGAAATGAAAAGGGTTGATCACTATATTGTAGATCAGCCCTTTTTATTGAAATTTGATTTTAAAATTGCAATAAACGACGATGCTGCATTAACGGCATCGACTCTCGAATTTTGCTTTGTTCATCTAAATCAAAGGGCACTGTAATCAGTTGCGTACCTTCGTCTTGCACCATTGATAATAACTGCCCACGTGAATTAGCAGCGCCTGAATGTCCCCAAGTCTGACGTTTTTCACCATGCCAGCCTTGTTGGGCTGCACCTAAAACCTGACATTGACTATCCATGCCACGTGCCTGCAAGAGCAATTGCCAGTGCATTTGACCTGTGGTGTAGGTAAAAGCTGATGGCGCAGTTAAAATATTGGCGCCCTGAGCACGTAAAGTTAAGGCCAATTCAGGAAAGCGCAAGTCATAACACACCATTAAGCCGATATGACCAAACGGTGTTTTGACCACAACAACTTCAGAACCAGGTTCAAAAAATTTAGATTCCTGATAACCACCAACTGAGTCGCCAACTTGCACATCAAACAAATGAATTTTGTCATAACGTGCTTCGGTTTTTTCTGGGCTAATACATAAACTGACCGTACGCACACGACCATCTGCAATTGTTGAACCATCAGGGCGATACGGACAGGGCAATGTACCTGCTACAATCCAGATTTGATATTGATGCGCAAGCTGTTCCAAACGCTGTTGAATACTTTCAAACTGTGCCGCGGTTTCGTGTTGTTTACCTGCCGCAAAGCAGACAAAATTTTCTGGAAAAACGATCAGCTCTGCACCATCAACTTTACTCTGTTGAATCAATGTTTCAATGATTTTGAAGTTTTCCTCAATATCATTTTGTGAGTTCATTTGAGCAACAGAAAGTAAAGTCATCAAAGCATTCCTGAGTGAAGATCAAGCGTTCTGCTGATTTTGCTCAGCACATTGATCGAGATTATCTTGTTCTTTTTGTAGCTGTTTCACCAAAGGTTCAAACATATTTTGGTTGTTTTCATTCAGCTTCATGAGGGTTTTATGGGCATCTAATACTGTGGTGAGCATATTGCTATGTGTGACGTGTTCTTCTACCAGCTCACGCGTGCAGAATGTTGGATCGCCACAGTAATTTAAAATCACAAACACCTGTCCTAAGCCCATGCTATTTGCGAGCGTAGTAATGTCTGGATTGGTAGACAGCATAACTGCCTGAATATGATGGATTTGTTTCAGTTTTAAGCCTAGCTTAGCCAATACACCTAAAACTGTACTGTCAATAAATGTAGTTTGGGTTAAATCTACAATTGCACCCACCACATTGGATTGCTGTTCAATTTTACTGAGTAGTTTGTCTAGACTAATACAAGATTGGGCACGCACTTCGCCAAAAAGCTTAAAGATATGCGTTCCATTCAAACTTGCATATTCAACATGACCTGTTGACATATAAATGCCATTTGCAGAGAAGGATTAGATAATTATCCCATAGCGACTATATAGACTCAAGTAGCTTACAGTCGTATATCTAGGGTTGAGAAGTTAACTGGCTGATTTGTTAGTTATTTTGTTCGACACAAACTCAAGATTGCAATGTCATCGGCTACATGATCGGGGGCTTGGAATGATTGATTTTGCAAGTGAAAGACCAATTGCTCGAACTGTTCATTCAAACCACCGCTATAAGGTTCCAATGCACCATCGGAGCAGATAATAAACCGCGCCTGTTTATTTAATACACACTCAAATTCTTCAACTTCTAAATCTTCAGTCAGTCCTAGAGGGAAACTACTGGTATTTAAAATCCTAGGCGCTTGATTGGGCTCGATTATAATGGCAGGTGGATAATGCCCCGCACTCGACCAGCGCAGCTCATGGGTTTCAAGATTTAAAATCCCACTAATCATGGTGATGTGCTTTTCAATATTTTCTTGAACCAGCATACCGTTCAGCTTTTTAATCAGTTCGCGCGGTGTTTTGGAGCGACCATGAAATGCAGCCATCCAAGACGTCAGCAAACTACTGGTTACGCCATGCCCAGACACATCGGCCAAATAGAACATAATTTCTTTGTCACTGATTTTCCAGTAATCAAACCAATCGCCCGACAAATAAGCCGAAGGTTTAAATAACGTATCTACACGGTAGTTGCACAGTTCGATAGGATTCGGTAGTAATTTTTTTTGTAGTTCAGCCGCAGAAGGTAAGTCGCGGCTGTCTTGATTACGTTTATATTGTGCGTCAATTTTGCGTAAGGCTTGCGGTGGATTTTCGGGTAAACGACTCCACAACCAACCTGCTAAAGCACCTTGTTCCCATGCTTGCACCAATGCTGTACCTTCATCTTCAAAGGCCAATACAATCGTGGGTAAATTCCATTGATGGGTTAAATAATCTTGCACATCGGCAATTGCAATAATGGTTGGGTCATACAAACTGATGTCATCTATGTGAATCATTTGCACACTAGGAAGTGTGTCGAGCACCTGTTCTAGATATGGAATATCACGTGTGGGTTGAATGAAATACATAGAGTTTTGTGTTGACCCTGAACCTAAACAAAGCGTTACTATAACAATGCCTGAATACTCAAGGAAAGTAAAAACACACCTTGAGTAAAATGTTTTACAAATTATTCTTTGCTTTCATCAGGCAGATTTATTTCTTCTTGATCATCAAAAAACTCTTCGGTTTCATCATCTACAAACGAAATACTGTCGGCATCGAGTCCTTTCTTTTCTGCAATTTCAAAGTTTTTAGAT
>ERZ650300.1565-NODE-1565-length-12831-cov-14.808312_pt1 | contig 12831 bp, 12 predicted proteins | sample MGYA00376236_ERZ650300 | MGnify/ENA primary metagenome ERZ650300 (study PRJEB26733, sample SAMN07839303) | wastewater metagenome | biome: urban; feature: wastewater treatment plant; material: waste water | place: USA: North Carolina | collected 2016-04-28 ... | reverse complement strand
CTCTCCGATCTAAAGGTGCTAATTTCTAAGCTGCCTATCCGGCAGTGAACATGGCAGCACGACATCGTTTCAACTTTATAAATTTCTAAGCTGCCTATCCGGCAGTGAACTATAATTTTAACGTAAAAAATAAAGCTATAACAGCAAGTTATGCTTAAAATCCCATAAAAGACCCAAGTATTAACTTACTATTATAACTTATTGATTTTATTAAGCTGTTAAAGAGTGAAAAAATATTGGGTTAAAATTCAGGTACGGATGATACCGAACTTAATCCATAAGTGCTAAAAACTTGAGTTTCGGTTTTTTCAGCAGGTTGCTTTTCGATAAACAATTTAAAACGTTTTTCACTTTGCTGATCTGAAGTGCTCAGGCTTTTCATTTCGATATATGGAAAGTTCGTTTTGGTAACTACATTGCTATATCTTACTAATGCCTCATCAAAACCAATATCACCACGTTTTACACGATGACGTGCCAAACGTTGTGCATTGGTTTTTACTTGTTTACGCTTATAAATGGTATAGCTCTTAATATCGCTAGGTACTTCTCGAATAGAGGTGATATGTACATAGTCCTCTAATCGTTCCAACCATTTTCGTAAATCTAATTTTTTTAAATCAGATTCAGATTCGGAGAATAGACGTAGTTTTTTTCCTAAATTGACCTTAGATTTTTCATCATCGCCTTTTTCTTCATAGATATATTGGGGAAAAGACACACCAATACTGACTTTATCCTCAATATTTTTTTGTTCCGCTAAAGCAATATGTAATTGTGCATAGAGCTTAGACCAAATGAAATAAGGGGAAATTTCAGCCTGATCAATCAAGGTGATTTCCTGATAAAATTTCATAATTAATCCTTAGAGCTTTGACCAAAAACACCGCCACGTACAAGCACTGCCATCACATAGTGCTCTTGTTCAACATTTTCTAAAGGTTCTCCTAACGCATATTTATCAAATAGGCTAAAGAAATCTTGTTTAGCTTTAGGTGTGCGATAGGCTTTGCCCAAGTTTGTAACCGCACCATAAGGTTCAATTGCAATGGCTGATTTCTGCTCTTCAAAATCTGGATACCACGTATCAATGGTACGTAATGCATTGCCAATCTTTTGTGAATGCATTGCAGCGACGTCATTTACTTGATAAAGGATTTTACTCTTATCACCTTTACCTTTATCCAAAACAAGTTCTTCACTTGGATAAACTTCTTGACCTTTGCCGACCAAAGCATAGGCTTCAACTTTAATCAATAAGTAAGGTACTTCACCTTTTAAAGCTTGTGCAATTTGATCTGCAAGGTTTTTCACCTTAGCATCTACGCTATCAAAATCATGTAACTTATAATCGAAGGCATTGAACGTAACAAATTCTTGATCATTCACTGTTACAATCACTTCAATTTTTTCGGCGCCCACACGGTTACGCCATAAAAAACGAGCATTGGCAATGTTTAAAGCATAGCGTTTGGCTAATTCAGTAAAACCATGAGTTTGAATATAGTTTTTAGCGACTTCTTTATATGAGTTTAAAAATGTTTCATTGTTACATGCTGAGGGTTGCTCGATACCACCTAAAACTTTTAAAGTGAATGCTACTTTTAACGTATCTTGATGTTCAGCTAATGCACAAGCATCTACTTTTTGCAGATTGGCTTTTTCAACTTCAGCATTTAGTTTTAATGGGTCACTTGCAACCGCTGGTTTTAAGCGATTTGAAATTGTGCCACGTACTGATTTTTCAATCAGCTTTAAAGCCGATTGTTCTGTACGCTTTTCCCATGTTGTTCCATAAAAATAACCATCAGATGGAACGAGTTTTTTTTCAAATGCAAGAACGCTTGCAACTGCTTTTTCATTTTTAGCCATGAGTATTTTTCCTTTTATAGTCTAAATTAATGTGTATTTTGGTTTTGACACAGATATAAGTTATTTTCTAAATCAACATGGTATTGCCATAAAAGCTGATCAATACTTTCAATCCGATATGGCATCACAAACTCACCTAATGTAAGCACACTTTCTGCAAAGCGATGTAGTGTATTGACATCACGTTGGTTTTTTGCATGCCCAAGTTCAGAAATTCCCTGAAAACCCACTGCAATAGGAACAAGCCAGCCTTGTGCTTTACGTTTTGATGTCCAAGTTACTTTTCCATCTTCATCTTGGATTGAACTATGTGTGACTTTGAGATAATCCAATACGCTATCTAAAGCATCTTTGCCATCTTGCATGCTTTGTATAACTAAATCACGACGCTCAATCAGCACATGTCCAAGCATCAATTTATTTAAAATTGGACGTAGCTGCTGTGACTGATCTTCATCATCATCAAAATTTAAGATTGTGCATGGCTTTGCTGAAAGGACATCACCACTCGTAAATTTCATACTTGCCACGATGCCGTTAACAAGCTCTAAAAGTTGATCTCTCTGTCTTTTAGATGAGCTTTCAATTTCAATCAATAAAGATACTTCTAAATGACAACGAGCTTCTTCAATAAAAGCGGGGCGATTTCCATCTTTATCTAAAGGATTTGCTGTACCAACAATGGAATGTACAAAATCGCCACGCCCCTTGTAAGTTTGCAAATTAAAATCATGGCAACTCACTGCTACTTTATTTAAATTAAGATCACAACCTTGTTGCTTGAGTTTACGTTGTAGTGCATGCACCGCTCCAAGCCATGCTGTCATCGCAGGAAAACCAATCGTATATGGGCTGCTCATTGCATTGGCATTATGAATTTTCAAATGTGGAATAAGTAAAAAATGGCGCATTAGAAAAACTCCTTGGCTTGTCGCAATGATTCTTCAACGCGCTGTTTTACGTCATTGATTTCAGCGGTTCCTAACATTTCGGATTCACTAATGACTTTTTCATAACTACGTAAAATCCAACGAGCAATGTCCTCGCTCAGCTCATTACGCCATTCACTGTCATTTTCACGTTGTTCTATGTACATTGAATCAAGCCAGACCCGCTGTAATTTAGGTAAACTTGCGTAATATTCTTGTTGTGACCAACCTTCAGGATAATAGTCCCGAATTTTAAAACCTTTTAATAACACTTGATCAATCACAAATTGAATAAGGTTACGAATCGCTGTTCGGATATCAATATTGTTTAAATCTAACTGCATAAACTTATGCAATTGCAAAAAACTGTCTTGATAATTCTTTCGATATAAACACTGCGCAAAAAAATCAATACTTGGCAATCGTACTGTACGTTTTTCTAAAATAGGTGGACAGCTTGAAAGTAGATAAGCCCGACCAGCATTCTGACTATTTAATACACTGACGTTTTGCGGTTGTGTACCACCATAAGCAGTGACCGTTAAATCAAAAATATCTGCATAACCTATCGCATCATGCTCGTTTTTTTTACGTTTTTCCTTCGCTTCTTTGGTTGCCTCTGAAAATCGTAATTGATCAATCGCTAGCTTTAATCGTGCGATTAAACCTGAAGGTGTCAAAATGGAAAGTAAGTGATATTCAGTATCTGCTATTGGAAAATATACTTGTTTCACCAAGTGATCTGTTTTACTTGAAGTATCATCATTTTTAATCACTAAAAATGCTTGTTTTAAACTTGTAAAATTCAATGAAGATTTTTCAATCAGACTTTTTAAATCCTCATGATCATGTTCAAAACCCGTTAAAACTGTGTAATCTTCTGCTAAATTCAACGATAAAAACTTATAAACATCCATTGCAGCAGCATTACCAAATACATCTAATGGATAATGCACATTACCACTGCGTAAATAACCATCTTGTGCAGATTTAACCTGAGCAATTACACTAGAAGTTTTGGCACTTGGATGACTAAATTTACTCGGATGACTAACCATCGAGAGCTGAGATACACGTTTAGCTGCGTCAGGAAGCCATTCTTTTAAACTAAATCGATCATCAGCTTGTTGCTGTAATTCTGCTCTTTCTACGTCATTTTCAGCTTTTTTTACACGATCTTTTAACCAAAGTTCTTTTCTTTCATTTAAGAATGTATGAATACTTTCTGTCATTTTACCCTCATTTATTTTGAATGTTGAACCACTAAGCCAAATTGGTCTGAATACATCAGTTTTTTATTCTCATCATATGCTGGCAACATGATTTCCCCATAACGTTTCGATAATTTTTCTATTTCATCTTCAATATGCTGATTTTCAGAAACTTTCTCAATAGCCATGCGACTCAATATGTCGCCATAGTTTCGGTTAAGCCATAAACGTTGCTGTTCTAAATCAGTCAGTTCTGAACATTGAATTTTGTAAAAGCCATTACGATCAAAATATTGCCCAAAATCATCTTTCTCAGAAAAGACAAGCTTATGATCTTTCCATACTGCAAAAAGCTGAATATTTGGTGAACTTTGTCTAAAGGGAGTAAAGCGCTGTGGTAAAGCTGTTAAAAACCAATACTGCGTCAACCAAGCATTTAATGGCTTTGCTCCAACCTGCTTATAATTGGTGAGACTATGTGCTAAAACAGCATGTTCTAAATCAGCCAGTTTTTCAGTGGCTTTAAAAGGTGTATTAGCTTGAATACGCGGAATAGCATTAATTCCAGCATCTTCAGGTAAGTCAATTAAGTCAGATAAATTTTTAGTCTTTAATTTAAACTTATCATTATTGATTTCAAAACCTGGTTTTTCAAAAGCCACTTTCGCACCACGAAGCCCTTTTAAATTATATTGCAACAACCCAATATTCGGCTGTGCTATATCCTTTTCTAAGTAACGATGGCGTAAAACCCGTCCTGCCAATTGAATAATTGAACGATAAGAAGAAGGTTCGACAATTGCCCAATCAAAATCGTGATCACGCCCCACTTCTTCCACAGGTGTTGCCACGAGGATAAAAATCACATGTTCACGATCAGTACTATCCAAATGTCTACGAATGTCTTCATTTGAAAATGCAATAGGGTGTTCCCCTTGTTTCTCTTTACGCTTGAGCACAGCATCCAAATGGCGTTCTTGCTCACTACGTAGCAATAAAACCTGTCGACTGTGATACGCCATCGCACGTGGAGCAATTTTTTCTGACCATTCAGCATTGAGTAAAAATTGTGTGAGTGCAACACACGGTGGGATATTCGCAACACGTACCACCCCAAAAGACACCTTTTTTCCTGTATTGGCATCAACTGTATGATGGTGATGATGCAATTTTTCTATATGCTGACGAATACGATCAAAATATTGTTGTTGCAGACTTTCTTCAAGTTGCTTCTGTTCTTCTTGTGCAAGTAAATCATGACATTCAATAATATAAGCCTTATGTTTAATCACTTGTTCTGCTAAAGATTTAGCTCGAATTGTAACAAATGCATCATGACCGTTTTTATACTGCTGAATCGTGTTATCTGATGTTAAATCAATGCATTGTGTTTTTGACTTAAACTCATCTACCCACATGCCGACTACTTGTACTTGTTTTAGCTTTTTAAAAGCACAATATAATCGCCAACCTTGCTGATATACATTAAAAAAACCTTCTGCCAACGCTGGTGGAATGGTTGCCGATGAGATCATCACTTTACGACCTAACATCGCTGTAAGATGAATTAATCGAGCAATCGCAATTAAATCCTGCCCATTAAAGTCATCTACTTCGTCAATGACTAAATCAGAAGAAGACAGACGTAAACTCGGTAAAATATATTTTCCACCACGTTTGGTTTCAGTTGCCGACATGATGTGATCAATCGTACAAGCTAAAACAGGCTTATATAAAAAGGCTTTATTGCGTTCTGCCTGGGCTTGTGGAAATAGAACGTCCATAAAGTCAGCTTGAGGCATTTCTGAATAATCAAGCTCATTCTCTAAAAGCTGTTCTAAAGATTCCGAACCAATTTCATCCAATGGATTGTCATACTGCTCATTTTGTTTATGATGCTGTTGCTGATGTAATTCTTGTACGACTTTCGAACCAATTAAGACGGCAAGTTCATCATTAGTCAAACCAATATCTTTACGATATGAATCTCCAGTTTGTAAAGTTAAAGTCCGTAGTCCCAAAGCCAAAACATAACGTAGGGACTGCCCATCTTTAGATAATGCTTGCATGATTTTGGCATTGGCGATAGTTTTACCTTTGCCTGTACTTGCCATATTGACAATAAACCATCCCTGCTCCTCGATGGTATTGTCCTGTTTTTGTCGAAATTGTTTGATCTCTTTTACAGCATTATCTTGCCATTCAAAACCTTGAGGACTTTTCTTTTTTAATTTTTGAATGTCATAAGCTGGTTCCATTTCATCCGCCAAACGACTTAAAGATTGTGCAATACGCATGGCATTTTTACTGACATTTACTAAATGCTCATCTAAAAATTGCTTCGGCCGTTTAGTTTTATGATCTGTATTCGCAATCAAACTGAGGGATGTTTTCCACATTAGGTCTGCATCACAAGATGAATAATAATGATCGCCTAACATCAGACACAAACGTGCATGGTGTAAAACTACACGCCAACTGCCATCTTTTAAGACCTGTGCAATATTGTCCTGTTCTTGTAGTAATCGTGCAGACCATTTTTGAATCTCTTTTGTCCATGTTTCAGATTGACTTAATAAACCCTCTGGAAATTCAAAACACTGTAACAGGCGTTGTTGATATTCTTTTTCATCAAATTTATTTTGATAGCCCCAATCTGCGTAAATAAAATAGAATAAATCCTGAAATGTTTCAGCTGGTTCAGCTGTAAAGGATTTTAATTCGGCTTCATCTTTTAAATTCGGTAAACGATGATGTGACACAATCAGCCATGCCACTAACTGCGCTAAAGGAGGTAAATTTTCTAAAGCTTTTGTTTTATCTAAATTCTTAAGTACTGTTGCTTTAAGCTTTTCTTCATCCCATGATTTATGAATTAATAAATTCAACCATGCATGATCATTTTTTGGATTTTCAGAAGAATGGACTAAGGCATTGAGCAATAAACAGGATATCCACTCATGTCGTAATGGATCTCCCTTTATACTCTGTTTATTCTTTGGTTGCAGTTTCTCTTGAAATAAAACTGTGGCTTTACCCCAATCATGTAATAGTGCTGAAATGGCCACTAATGCTTTAATTAAAGGAAGATAATGCCAATCATTTTCCCATTTGTTTTGATCTAATTTTTTCTGTGTTGTATTAACTGGCACCACACCCTCACGATTAAACTTATTCCGATTCCCAACAATCCACAGCAACTCACTTCTACGCCTGCCCCGAATCCAATGACAACTTACTGCTGTACTTTTAGTCACAGTCTTACGCAACAATTTTTTAACTGAGATTAGACCTTCTTCGGTAATCACTGTCTGCCAGGTGTTATCACCAATTCGGTCTGCAAAGGCATCTAATACCCGACGCGTTCGTGGAATGGCTTTCTTTTCACATTGGCTAATAAACGTCACAATCATGATGCTTCTCCATCTACATCATGATTTTTACAAGCTTGTGCTTTGACTTGATCAAACATAAAGTCCAGACATTTATGCTCGGTAAATTTCTGCAAAATCTGCTGTCTAAATTCTTGTTCAGTCATTTTTTCTTTGGCGCAAATAAAGGCATAAGGCAAAACCACAGCATCCTTAATTAAATCCGCCACATCAAACACTAAAGCCCCTCGACGCGTCTTGCCATGCATGACTGCAAAACCGTGTGGAATTCCAAGTACCCAAAGTGTTGTCGCTGCTAAACCATAAGCCAGATAATTGCCATGATTTAAAAAATCATTGGCTAAATCACCTTGTTCAGGATTGCGACTAAAATCCTTTAAACCTGTACGAGTCGCTGCAATTTTATAAAGTTGTTTTGTGGTTGCAGCTTCTGCAAGTAGTAAGTCTCCGACTTTAGTTTGTTGTGAAATTCTTGCTGCATAACCCGTTAAAGCCTGTTGAATATCTAAATCATCCACATGAAAGGTATATTCTTTTAAATCTCGGTCTTTCGACCAAATCTTCTGAATATATTCAACTCGTGCCAATTGAAAATGTTTAGCAACATCTAAGCGTTTAGCTTCATCAAACCAAAATTGCATCCAACCTTGCATATACTCAGTTGGACGGTATTCACTTTGTGGTGTCATCCATTCAATTTCACAGCCCATAAACAAAGGCGTGCCACCTCCACCAGCAAAACCAACCAGAACACCTGCACTTGCGAGCATGCGCATCGCTGCTTGAGTAATTGATGTGCCTGTACCCAATAGAATCACTGTGGTATTGGCAATAGGAATATTCCAATATTGATTTTCGTTTTTAGCCTCGGTCAGATAAAGAACTCGACCATCTTTCTGCATCACACGGCAATGTTCAAGATAGTACAAATTGGCACGTTTCGAATGTAATATTGCTTTTAGATCTGATGGATTAAGCTGTTCCATTCTTATCATCAATTATGAAGAAGAGTTGTCCTTAAAATATCCTTTTCCAATAATTATTTAAACAAATTTCAGGAAATTAACGTCACATATTGACGCAGTCTTTTTTAAAGAATTTGTGTGATTCCTACAGTTAAAAATATTTTTAAAAATTAATTCTTTAATGCACTTGGGCTAATATCTTTTTATCTTTCCCCCCCAACCAAACTAAATACTCATTCTCTATTGCCTGCTTATACGCCCAGTCGGCAACCCGATGCGAACGTTGCAGATCGGTTAGAAAACCTAATTGAGAAATCTCTCGAATAATAGATTGATCATGCAGATGATTACGCTCCTGCCACTGATGTAAGAATTGCTGTGATGCTAAATAATTACTTTTTTGTGAGTTGCATTTTTCATCCGCCAGGACAAAATTATGTCCGGTATCGGCAGGATATAATGACCATGGAATAAAATGATCCACGGCATATTTTGAATTTTTGAGACTTTTTCCACAGTAAAAACACTGGTATTGCTGTAAATCTATTAAGTAGTCCGCGACCCGCCCTAGTTGATTGCGACTTGGTGCAAACATGAATTCATCCAGGTCAGGTAATCCATCTAATACTACCAGGTTATGCTTATTCAACCGGACAAAATCAATCCAGCGCTTCTGGCAAAGCTCTTCAACAATTTCACTAAACTGCCTCAAACAATACATCACTTTGGGTAAAAGCTTGAGGGACTGTTTGGAGTCTTCAAGGCAATAGAGAAATTCTACCGTTTGACCATTCAGATTCTGCAAATATACTACCGGCATTTGCTTTACCGTTGTTGCCACTGTTCGCTTTAGCCTGTTCCAGTAAAGTACATCTGTTCTCAGTGCGGCCAAGGTCTTGAATTGTTGCTGTGCCTTTTGGATTTCACTGATGATTTTTGCTTGCTGTCCAGTGGATTGTTTAAGGAAAAAAGGTTCATATTGGTTAAACTGAAACGGTAGTGACTGTTTCCAGTACAGGTCAATAAATTTTTCAGCGATATCCTGATATTCCAAATGCAACGCAGCACCAGTATCTTGACCCTGTTCAATCGCTAGACGTGTGATGCTTATCAGCAAGGCAAACTTATAGGTCGAAGTAAACGTCCCTGACTGTAAAATCTGCTGAATGTGCTTTAAGAATTTTAGCTGTTCATGATGTGTTGGTATTTCAGCTGTACTAAACAACACGTCTAAGCCTGCATTTTTCTAATCAGGATATTTAACCACTCTTCTGTACTGTCTGGACGTTTATCTACAGTAATCCATTGCTGTAACAGTAAAGCCTGATCTATTTGTTTGAGTAAGTCGTAAGCTTGCTGCTCATTCAAGTCAGTAAAGCTGCGCCCTTCTTTCTCACGGTCTGAATCGCCATATTTAAAAGACATGTAACACACACCATTTGGCTTTAATGCTTTAAATAAGCGCCCCAACACTTCAGTCAGGCGATCTCTTTCACAGTGTAAAAGAGAAGCACAGGCCCAAATCCCATCATACTTAGCTACTTCATTCAGCTCATAAAAACTTTGCTGACGTACCTCGATGCCTGTCAGCTCTCTCGCCTTTTCAACCAGCTCGATAGAATAATCAATTGCCTCAACTTGATAGCCTTTTTTCTTAAATGCCAAAGTGTCCCGCCCCGAGCCACAGCCCAAATCCAGGATCAATGCCTGTTCCGGCAAATATCTTAGAAATGGTGTGTAAAGACTTTCCATCTCAACCTGATAGGTATTTTCAAAAAATGCTTGAGCATGTTGATTGTAATAATTTGATGTTTGATTCATTGTCTAAAAGCCAATATCTTATGTTAAAGAACATACTGATATTTCACTAGATAAGTCAAATGATCAGTCCTATGAATGAATCAAACTCTTATTTCACTGTATCCGGACAACTGAGATAGAAACCAAACTGGTTCTTGTAAATGGAAAAAATATGGGCTTCAGATTTCGCAAGAGTATTAAAATATTACCTGGATTAAAAATCAATCTGACGCATAAAGGCATCAGCAGTGCAAGCATTGGCAAACCTGGTGCTTCTTTAAATATTGGCAAAAAAGGCACCCGAACCAGCGTTGGTATTCCAGGCACAGGCCTATCCTATTCCAAGCACCAACCCTATAAGAACAGAGCTGGCAACCAAGAGAATCCTGCTCACGAACAACAACCACTCTATACATCAGATACCGAGCAACCCAAATCGAATGTCTGGATTTGGGTAATTTTTGGATTATTTTGTTTTATTGTCGGGGCAATTATTTTTTAAATTTAGCCATTCTTTGTACCCCATAATATCCACTGCTAGGCAAAATTTAATTCATTCATTACTATGGACGGATGTTAAATACAATAAAGGCTGCCGCTGATGTCTGATAATGACAGTACTCTGGATTATGATGAAAATGATTTAATCGATTCTCCCTTGTCTCAAATTTTACAAGAGGATAATGAGCAAATTGAAGTTCTAATTTATCGATTACCTGATAGTGACTGGACACTGGAAGTGGTAAACCAAAATGGTACTTCTACGGTATGGGATGAAACATTCCCGTCAGATCAGGAAGCTCTATCTGTCGCTTTAGATGGAATTAAAGCCGCAGGCGGTATTCAGGCCTTTTCCGAACTCAGTGACCTCGAAGCAAAGAAAAATATTTTTCCTGAATCCCTTACTCGCCATTAAAAATGAAGCTGCTGGCTTGGATCTGAGTCAGTATTTTCTGGATTCTTAGAACCTGTCGCGATGATAGGTTCACTTCAACCCAAACCCATCTAGGGTTGAAGGGTCAAAGTTTTCATCAAACATAAACTCATCTGCTCGCTCTTTTCTTAATGTCGCTAAGGCATAAAAGAAACATTTCTCACATAACTGCAATTCATATCTTTCCCCGTCATGCTTGGAACCATAGCCCCAATGCGCCGATAAAGTGCCAAACTCCAGTTTCGTTGATTGGTTGCATACATCACATATAACATCTGTAACGACTTCTACCTGTTTCAGTTGTTTAATTTCCATATACGGCTCCCGATATCAATCATGTTAAATTTGTCTACATACTTATCAAAAATTGACTCCTGTTTGGTTTTAATTACCATTAAAAAAGATCAAATTTGAGCATTGTTATTGTAATAATCAACTATACTCATCCCTACTGTATTCATTGTAATCTGCTATGTGAACATCATAATAGAAACATGATATTTTTTGCCAACTCACAAATATAGCTAACTAATAGTGAGTATCTAATCGAGGAGGAAAATTTGAAACTTTCAATAATAAATAAACTTTAAAAACAAGGAAAAAATGATACCTCCTGCCATATTCAAAAACTCTAAATATACGTAAGTATTGCTGTATTATTTTTATTCAATAGCACACATGGATCTGACATCTGAACTACTTTTGAAGTTTCCAGCAACACAGATAAGTACTCTAAAAAATTTCAAAAAAAGAAGAATCACCATTCATCCACAAGCGTATGGTTTCAACTTATGCTACTTAAATATGTTTAAAAATCTCACTGCAGATTTAGATATTTCTAATCGCATAAAAGAACTCCATGTGTGGAAAACTTCAGAATTTGATGGCTACTCCATTTTCAATAATATTAACTTATATCTTAGCTATTTAAAGCAAGATATTAATGAAGTCACTTTAATTATTCATCATCAACAATCTTTTTCAGAGGATGAGTTAGCATTTCTGATGGAGTTATGCAGTCGTGAATTTATTCAATTCATCAAATCTACAAAATTTGATATTCGTTCGTTAAATCCACGAAAAACATTGCATTTAATTAACACACATCTTTCACGTCAAACACTATTGACCCTTAACAAAGAATCATCTTTAAAGCCACATCATCAAATGAGTCTGGAACTGCTAGCACAACTACTTTCATGTTCTCGAAATCAACTGAATCAGCGTACTAAAAATATCAAACAACAGCGTACACATATTTTTAATGAATTATCACTCAACAGCAGATGTGTAAAAGAACTCGTTGATCACTCTGATAGTTGTATAAGTACAGAAAAAATTTGGAGATCATAGTGTCGAACGATCTAAACGAGCATATTGATTTGACAGTTATTTCACTGCAAAAAACACTAGAAAAACTGTTTGGTGATGAGCAATTTGAACGTACGCAACATATCAACTTTGTGCTTAAACTATTGTCTTCTCAACAGACTGACAATTTTCTGGTTGGTCTCAATCTCGATTACTTTGATATCGATATAAAGTTTGATTCGCAGCTGCCGACACCTCCGGTAATCCCTTTCACGAAAAAAGTTAAGATCAGTGATCTACCGATTACTTCATATGTCAATTCAATTTCGCAATTATCTGAATCGCAGACGCATGCAAAAAATTGGAATATTCTAGTTTTAAAAGCGGCAATTTATTTAATTGCTCTTCCTGAGCTTA
>ERZ650300.1564-NODE-1564-length-12834-cov-3.707567_pt1 | contig 12834 bp, 11 predicted proteins | sample MGYA00376236_ERZ650300 | MGnify/ENA primary metagenome ERZ650300 (study PRJEB26733, sample SAMN07839303) | wastewater metagenome | biome: urban; feature: wastewater treatment plant; material: waste water | place: USA: North Carolina | collected 2016-04-28 ... | reverse complement strand
ATACTTATGTTGTGAAGCTCTCCTCTTTTGTGTTTGTCATTTACAACACTCAACATTCCTTTTTTGGTAAAGCCTTGACGAGTAACATATAAAGTTGCATCGCAAAAATGAGCTAACTCCAATGCATCAGAAACTAAACCTACTGGTGGTGTATCTAAAACAATGTAATCATATTTGGTTTTTAATTCCTCTATCATTTCTGCCATTGCCTCACTCATTAACAATTCGGAAGGATTTGGCGGAATAGGTCCGGAAGGAATTACATCAAGATTTTGAATATGTGTTTTTTGAATTACCTCATCAATAGTTTTTTGCCCTATTAGATAATTTACAACTCCTGTGATATTATCAATATTAAAATCTCCGAAAATTCTTGGTTTTCTTAAATCTAAACCTACAATTACCGTTTTTTTATCACTTAAAGCAAATACAGTAGCTAAATTGATAGAACAAAATGTTTTTCCTTCACCACTTACAGAAGAAGTTAACATCAAAATTTTCGCCCCTTCTTTTTGCTGTTTTTTGTACATAAACTGCAACGAAGAACGAATGGCTCTAAATGATTCTGCCAAAGGAGATTTAGGCTTCTCGAAAACAGATAAATTATTTTCAGTGTTTTTCTTTCCAATAACTCCAATTAATGGAATTTTGGTAAGTTTTTGAATATCGTCAGTTGTATTGATACTATTATCTAACAATGTGATAACAAAAATCACTAACAAAGGAACTAAAAAGCCCAACATTGCCGCTAGAATATAGTTAATACTAGTTTTTGGACCTCGTAAACCACCTCCAACATCTTTTGCTGGATCTAGAAAATTAATATCTGAAATGTTAGCTGCTTTTACAATTTCAGCTTCACTTCTTTTCTCTAAAAAGGTGCTGTATATTTTGTCTTTTAGATTGTATTTTCTTGTGATTTTAATGTGCTCTTGCTTGTTTTCAGGAAGTAAGCTTGCTTCACCTTCTGCTTTTGCAATATTCCTGTTGATTAAGGACAAATCTAAATTCAGAGCGCTTTTAGCACTAGAAATATTTTCTAAAAGCACTTTTTTAACCGATTCCATTTCCACATCAAAATCAGAAAACAATTTCTTATTCTTAACTGAATAAGACATATTAGCGCGCTCAGCCGATAATTGAATTAATTTGGCTATATTTCCAATAATATTTGGATCATCAATACCAGCAACTGTTGGAGCAGGAAGTTTAGAATAATCGGTAGTTTTGTCGAGGTAATTTTTCAAAAGATTGTAGTATGCAATTTTTCTATTAATAGCATCTTTTTCTACATCATACCCTGACAATCTAGCACTTAAAAGTCCGCCTCCACCTTCTTCTTCTAATTCAAAAATGTTTTTTCCTTTCCTGAATTCTTTCAGTTCATTTTCAGCTTCTTTGATTTGACCTTCCATTTCTCTTAAGGTACTATCAATAAAACTAATAGTATTGTTAGCAAATTGATTTTTACTATCTAATTGAATTTTTCTCAACACCTCAACTGTGGTATTTAAATACTCGACTAGTCTGTATTTATTTGAACCCTCTAACTGCAAACGAACTACAGACAAGGCTTTGGCATCAGCACTTACATCGATACCTCTGTAAGCTGCAACTGTTCCATTGAAATCATCAAAACGTATAAAATATTCTTGATTGGTATAATCAAAAGCTTCAGGTTTAATTATCAATTTTAGATGTAAAAAAGGAACATCTATAGTTTCATTAATCTTAAATACTTGTTTGTATTCGCCTCCTGAAACATTAACTGGTTTTACAGCTAAATCAGCATATTGTATTACCGAAGCTGATGTAGCTTCACCAAAGTCTACACTTAGCTCATATTGAGAGGGTGAAAGAAATTTGATTTTGATTAATTGTCCGAATAATTGTCCTTTTGCTTTATCTATTTCCACATAAAACGGGACTTCTCCGTATGCATCTTTAAAATAATATTCTCCTTGTTTTAAATACTTGATGTAATATTGTAATTTATCTACAACAACTTCATTATGAGAACGTGATTTCAAGGTTGTAATAATAGTTTGAACTTTGTCAGAAGTACCTCCCCAGTTAAAAACCAAACTTGTATTTGAAGTAAAAAATGGATTGTTTTGATCTTCAACTACAATAAGTGATTCCATACCATAGACACTTTCTTTTCTGACATTTACATTATATGCATAAACAAAAGTGATGATTAAAGACAAAACAAACCATTTCCAATAGCTAATGACTTTCAAGATGAACCCTTTGAAGTCGAACGAATTCTGTGATTCGAAAAAATTAAAATCTTTAGTATCTAACATTTTAATTACAATGTTTTAGACAACACCAATAATGTTGTAATTAAAGAAATAGCCGTCATAATTGTTGCTACAGATTGTACTCCTGTAACTCCCGTTCCCCATGTTTTTTGTTTTAATGGTTTAACAATTATATAATCATTTGGTTGAATATAAAAATAAGGAGAATTCATTGCTGTTTCACTCGTTAAATCGATACTATAGGTTTCAAAACCATGTGCAAACTTCCTAATAATTTGAACATCTTTTCGATTTCCAGTTGTAGTTATATCACCTGAATTGGCAATAGCTTCCATTATAGTTGCTCTATCTTGATATAAAAATTTTATTCCTGGCGACCCAATTTCTCCATTGATTGTATATTTTAGTCCTGCCAGTTTTACCGTAACAAAAATATTAGCCTCTTTTTTGAAGTATTCTTCTAATAATTGCTTTTCTACTTTTAGTCTTACTTCGTCTGTTGTGTAACCCAAAACATTTAATTCACCTAAGATAGGCACTCTAATATTTCCATGATCATCTACTGTATATCCTGTAAAATACAAACCTTGGGCTGAAGTCTGAGATTGAGATGCCGATTCTGTAACAGAAAACATATCTACTAACTTTTGATCTAAAGCTTTGATATTAATGCTAATTACATCGTTTGTTTGAATTCTATATGGTTTAGAAACTTCTTGAGAAACTTTAATAGAATCGGATTTCGAGGTAGTATTAGGTTGCAAATACGTCAAATCTTTTGTAGAAATACAAGAAGTGAATAACACTGAAAATAAGGCAAAAAAAACTATTTTTTTCATGAGTAAGCTATACTGATACCGTCTGCATTTTATAAATAAAACACAAACCACACTAAATTAGGTAACAAATATAGTTTTTACAATTAAAATAACGAAGTTATTCCTGATTTTTGATTAATTTTTTGTCAATATGGCTTTATAGAAGTTTCAAATGGAATTCTATTTAACAAACTTCGCCCTAAGGTTACTTCGTCGGCATATTCGAGTTCATCTCCAACAGCAATTCCTCTTGCAATGGTTGAAGTTTTTACTTCATATTCCTTGATTTGTCTGTAAATGTAAAAATTGGTCGTATCACCTTCCATGGTGGAACTTAGCGCAAAAATAATTTCAGCAACATTTCCTTGTTTTACTTTATCAACTAAAGAAGAAATCTTTAATTGACTTGGTCCAACGCCTTCAATTGGAGAAATTTTCCCTCCTAACACATGATAAACTCCTTTAAACATTCCTGTGTTTTCCAATGCCATCACATCTCGAACATCTTCCACCACACAAATTATCGATTTATCACGAGAAGGATTAGAGCAAATACCACAAATATCAGCGTCCGAAATGGTATGACATTCTTTGCAGTATTGAATATCATTTCGCATAGCTGTTAAAGCGGAAGATAAAACTTCAGTTTGCTCAGAAGGTTGTTTTAATAAATGCAATACCAAACGCAATGCCGTTCTTTTACCAATTCCTGGTAATTGAGCCATTTCGTTAACCGCATTTTCAAGTAATTTCGATGGTAATTCCATTTAGCAAAAGTAGTCAATTTTGAAAAAAGAAAATAGATTACAGAAAATAGAAAGTTAAAATTTTTCATATTGTCTTTTTTCTATTTTCTATGCTCCATATTCTCATTTATTTCTATTTTAGCACAACTAAAAACCAATATATGACTTCAGGAACTATTTTAGCCATTATCATTATCTACTTCGGAATTCTGATTTTAATTTCCAATTTTGTTAGTAAAAAAGACAGTAGCAATGACGCTTTTTTTAAGGCCAATAAAAATGCTAAATGGTATTTAGTTGCATTTGGAATGATTGGAACAGCACTTTCTGGCGTGACTTTTATTTCCGTTCCTGGTGAAGTTGGAAATCCTGATTTGCAGTTTAAATACTTTCAGTTTGTATTAGGAAATGCCATTGGTTTTATCATAATCGCAACGGTTTTACTTCCGTTATACTACCGCATGAATTTAACTTCTATTTACAGTTATATCGAACAGCGATTAGGTGTGGTAAGCTACAAAACCGCCGCTACTATTTTCTTGATTAGTAGAACAATTGGTTCGGCGTTTCGTTTGTATTTAGTGGTGATTGTGTTGCAACGTTTTGTATTTGATGATTTTGAAGTTCCGTTTGCCGTTACGGTTTTAATTTCCTTAGCTTTAATATTTGCTTATACCTATCGTGGCGGCTTGAAAACCATTATTATTACCGATACCTTACAAACGTTTTTCTTAGTTTCATCCGTATTCTTAACGATTATTTTTATTTGTAATAGTTTAGATTTAGGATTTGTTGATGCTTTTGAAACTGTAAAAAACAGTAATTATTCTAAAGTGTTTTTCTATGAAGATTATTTAAAAGGTAATTATATTTGGAAACAAATTTTAGGCGGCATCTTCGTAACCATCGCTATGGTTGGATTAGACCAAGATTTGATGCAAAAGAACTTAAGTTGTGCTAACATTGGTGAAGCCCAAAAAAACATGTTCACTTTCACTGGAATTTTTGTGATTATCAATATTTTCTTCTTGAGTGTTGGTGCTTTACTATATTTATATGCAGAAAAAAATGGAATCTCAGTTCCGATGGTTGATGGTGTAAAACGAACCGATTTACTTTTTCCAGAAATTGCTTTTAATCATTTGAATATTATTCCAGCAGTCGTTTTCTTACTAGGATTAACAGCTGCTACATTCGCTACAACAGATTCTGCTTTAACCGCTTTAACCACTTCTTTTTGTGTAGATTTCTTAGGAATGGATAAAGCGGAAAACCAAAATAAATCCAATGCTGTTAGAACACGTCATTTTGTGCATGTTGGGTTTTCTCTACTAATGTTTTTAGTGATTATCATTTTCAATTCATTAAATGATAAGTCTGTGGTGACGATGATTTTCAAAGTAGCGAGTTATACTTATGGGCCACTTTTGGGATTGTATGCTTTTGGATTGTTTATGAAATCAAAAACCGTTCACGATAAATTAGTCCCAATTATCTGTGTTATTTCTCCATTGATTTGCTTTTTGTTGTCCAAAAATTCAGCAGTACTTTTTGGAGATTACGTAATTGATAACGAATTAATTATCGTAAACGGCATTATCACTTTTATTGGATTGCTGTTAATCAGTAAACCAGCTACTAGTCAAACCAAGTTTTAATATTGATTAGTTGTCAATAAAACTAAGGTACAAGCTACTTCATATTTGATATTATTAGCTTCTAATACTTTATAAAATTCAGGATTTTCAGTTCCCGGATTAAAAATAACGCGTCTTGGTTTTAACGAAAGAATGTAATCATAATATTCCACTTGAGCTTTTGGGTTAAGATATAAAGTCACTGTATCCACAGCATGAAAATCTAATTTTTCTGTTTCGATTGGAATATCAAACGCCATTCCTTTTTTAGCTCCAATGGCTACTACTTGATGACTTTTATCTACTAAACTGTGAATGGCTTTATACGAATAACGCTCTTTATTTGTGGAAGCTCCTATAACTAATGTTTTCATTTTATTTTTTATTTAGAAATCTAAAGTTACGATAAATAAACAAATAATAAAAATTTGCTAAAGTCTGATTTCGAAACCTTTTTTGAAGTAATTTTAAACAAAAATGCTTTACAATATTTCATACAAAGACTTAAAAATTGAAAGAGAAATCAACGAATTAGTTGGAAAACCTTTCACTATTTTAGAAAGCATAAAAAAAGGAGGCATTGGTTCTCCAAAATTATTTATCACCCGTTGCAGTTCGACTATTTACGATTTATTACACGTTAATAACTCGGCTAAATTCTGCAATATTGAATTACGTCCAAAAGGCATTTTAATTGGATTTCAATCCCGATTAGATATTTTTGTCTTGGCGATTCCTTTTTACAAATTAGTTATTTTCAAACCGGGCGATTCTATTACTTTTCATGTTGATCATCATTACATTTCAGTTGATTATTCTAAAAACACAAAAAATATTGAGAGTTTCATCAAAAAAATGGAAGTTGAAAAACTAAAAGCAACTCCTTATTCCCCTTTGGATGCCTATTAAAAAACTCCTTACTTTAAGTAAACCTAAAAGTAAAGAAGATTTATTTTTGATTCGTAAATAAAATAATTACCTTGTATTAAATTTGCAAAAAAACAATGGAATTATTTATTTATTTATTCGCCGCCTTATTCTCCGTATTAAATCCAATTGGAACCGTTCCCATTTTCGTTGCCTTAACCGAAGGCTATACAAGTGCTGAACGAGCAAAAGTTTCATTAATTACCAGTATTAATGTTTTAATCATCTTGTTGATTTCGTTTTTTATTGGTCAGTATGTGCTTAGTTTTTTCGGGATAACTATTACAGCGTTGCGAATTGCGGGTGGAATTATTATTACGAGTTCTGGATTTGGATTATTGAATGGAAATTTTAGTAAAAACAAAGGAATTAATAAAAAAGTTCAGAAAGAAGTTCAAAACAGAACACATATTGCACTTACTCCTTTAGCTATGCCAATGTTGGCCGGACCTGGTTCTATTTCATTACTTATTGCTTATTATCAAGAACACAATACTACATCTGAAATTATAATTTCAACGATTTCAATTACGGTTGTTGCAGCTACTATTTATTTAGTCCTTCGTAGTGCCCACTTTTTAGCAAAAATGTTAGGTTCTTCTGGAATCGTAGCAATCTCTAGAATTATTGGATTTTTAACAATTGCTATTGGTATTCAGTATATTATTAGTGCTATCTTAACCATTATTAGAGGAATCTAGTAAGTTGAGAATTGGAAGAAAAAAAATCCCAAATTTCGAATGATTCGGAATTTGGGATTTTTACTTTTTAAAATCACTCGAAGTGTTGTTAGAATTATTCTTTCGGCAAGAAAATTTCCGCCATCATACAACGCGCACTTCCACCACCACAAGCTTCAATAGTATCTAAGCTTGAACTTACGATAGTTACATGTTCTTCTAATTGTGCAATTTGCTTTTTAGTCAAACTTTGGTGAGCTGAGGCACTCATGATTAAATACCTTCTATCATCATTGCCTTTTACTTCTAACATATTCCCAGCGAAGTTATTCACTTGGTCTTCCGTGATTAGAATCACTTCCTTTTCATCACCTTTTAAGCTATCCAATACCATTTTACGCTCTTTTTTATCATCGATACAATCGGCACAAATAACAGCAAAAGTTTCGCCCACGCACATAATTACGTTCGTGTGATAAATGTGTTTTCTTTCTCCATTTACTGTTTGAAACGCTTCAAAAATTACGGGTGTAAATTCAAAATCTTCACAAAATTCGATGAATAATTCTTCGTCTGCTCTTGGAGATAAAGCACAATACGCTTTTCCGTTGGCTCTATCTAAAACGATACTTCCTGTTCCTTCTAAGAAAATATCATCATCTTCAGCCGAAGTATAATCCATAATCTCATTGATTACAAATCCTTTTTCTTCTAAATGATCTAAAACATCTTCTCTTCTTTCTAAACGGCGATTTTCGGCAAACATGGGATATAAAACGACATCTCCATTTTCGTGAAATGAAATCCAGTTGTTTGGAAAAATACTGTCTGGCGTATCAGGACTTAATGTATCTTCAACTACCACCACATTTAAACCTATCATTTTAAGTTTTTGCACAAAAGTATCAAACTCTTCTTGTGCTTTAGTATTTACCGATTGTGGCGTTAAATTATCCAATACTTTTTGGTAATAATTATTCACCGCTGTTTGTTCGTTCATACGGAATGCTACCGGACGAATCATCAATATGGAGTTAGTTGTTTGGTTCATGTTATTTTTTTTGTTTCAGGTTTCAAGTTTCAAGTTTCAGGTTTGCAACTTGAAACAAAGTTTTTAATCTCTAATTAATGGTAAAGTTGAACATCTCAACAAACCTTCTTGTTTTGCAATTTCTGCATACGGAATTTCTTCTACTGTAAATCCGTTTTCGCGTAACCAATTGTTTAATCTGGTAAAGTTTTTTTCGGAAACTACTACATCAGGAGCAATGGAAAACACGTTGGAATTCATGTGATACATTTCTTCTCTTTCGATGTGAAATAGATTTTCTTTTCCGAATAAATTCACTAAAAACATATAATCGGCTTCTTCACGGAAACCACTTTTGTAAATAATTCCTTTATTGGTTCCAACAGGTTGAAAACAACAATCTAAATGCAACGCATTATCACGAGGCTCAATTTTCGATTTTACCAAATCAAACTCTTTCACAATTTTATTTGGAAACAATTCTTTAATATAATTTACTCCTTGCATGTTGGTTCTTGCTGTGATATAATCTTTGTAATCCGAACCTTTGTAAGTTCCGATAAAGATATACTCATTCCAAGGCATTACGTCTCCACCTTCAATATGTACTTCTTCTGGCGGACGCACCACTTTCTTAGGATCAATTTGATTGATTACGTATTGAATCGCATCTAATTCACGTTCTCTGTCCGGTAAAATATTGGCTTTGATAAAAATGTCATCGATTACAAATCCGATGTCTCTGGCGAAAATTTGGTTGTAATTTTCAATAATTTGAGGTCTGAAGACTTTTACGTCGTATTTTTGGAACACTTTATTAAATGCTTCCATTTCTTTTACCATATCTGCTTCCACAGGATAGGTTCCAGCTTTAATATGCTCTAATGATTTAGGATCATAGGCTTCTTCGATAGTAGGTGTTGGACCGTTACTTGTAGCAGTTCCTAACACCACAGCCCTTAATCGGGAAGTTTCGTTTTTTACATTTAATTGTAACATAGCTTTCGGCTTTTGGCAAATATAGAAAAAGGAAACGAGAATATTAATCAGTAAACCGTTATAAATTCGCTTCAAAAAGATTCTTTTTAGATATAAATGATTAAATTTGAGAAAACTATAAAAAACAAATTATCATGGGATTATCAAATTTTTTCAGTTCTCTTTTTGGGAAAGCAAAAGAGAAAGCGGAAATTGCAAAAGAAAACTTAAGTGAAGTTGCAGAAAATGTAGCCGAAAAAGCTACTGATGTAGCGGAAGACGTAAAAGAAACGGTTGAAAATGTTGCCGAAAAAGTTTCTGGAAAACTAGAAGAAATGGGCGTACCAGAAAAAGTAAACGAATTTGTTGATGTGGCTAAAGAAAAAACCGCAGAAGCTGCAGGTTGGGTGGAAGAAAAAGCGCATAACTTAAAAGAATCATTACAAAATACAGCTGAAACTGTAGAAGATAAGGTAGAAGATTTAACAGGAAGCACAGAAGAAGAAGCACAAAAACCTACTGAATAAATCGTACATTTATAAAAACAAAAATCCCACTTTTCAGTGGGATTTTTTATTATTATCTGTCTTTAACTTCTTTAAAAGGACGTAATGTATAACCTGTATAAACTTGTCTTGGACGTCCAATTGGTTCTTTATTTACTCTCATTTCTTTCCATTGTGCAATCCAACCTGGTAAACGACCAATAGCAAATAAAACGGTAAACATTTCAACTGGAATACCCATAGCGCGGTAGATAATTCCTGAATAGAAATCTACGTTTGGATATAAGTTTCTTGATTTGAAATATTCGTCTTCTAAAGCTACTTTTTCTAATTGTTTTGCAATATCTAACAATGGATCATCAACTCCTAACGAACTTAATACATCATCAGCTGCTTTTTTAATGATTGTTGCTCTTGGATCAAAGTTTTTATAAACTCGGTGACCAAATCCCATTAAACGGAACGGATCGTCTTTATCTTTTGCTTTTAAAACGAATTTAGCAACATCACCACCATTATCATGAATTTCTTGTAACATTTCTAAAACCGCTTGGTTAGCTCCACCGTGAAGTGGCCCCCAAAGTGCAGAAACTCCTGCAGAAATAGAAGCAAATAATCCAGCATGAGATGAACCTACAATTCTTACAGTAGAAGTAGAACAGTTTTGTTCGTGGTCTGCGTGTAAGATGAATAATTTATCTAAAGCAGCTACTACTTTTGGGTCAGCTTTATAAGGTCCAGTTGGCAATTCAAACATTAAGCGCATGAAATTATCAACGTATCCTTTTGTATTATCGTAGTAATTTAATGGATATCCCATTGTTTTTCTGTAAGTCCATGTAGCAATTACTAAGAATTTACCCATAGTTTTACAAACTGCTTCATACATTTCTTTTTCGTTGTGAGGATTCACTGACTTAGGATTGAAAGCAGTTAAAGCACTAGTTAAAGAAGCCAAAACACCCATTGGATGAGCCGTTTTTGGAAAACCATCAATGATGTTTTTCATTTCCTCGTTAACTAATGTATATTTACGAATATCGTTTTCGAATTTTTCTAATTGGGCTGCTGTTGGAAGTTCTCCAAAAATCAACAAATAAGAAACTTCTAGAAAATCAGCTTTATCCGCTAAATCTTCGATTGAATATCCTCTGTAACGTAAAATTCCTTCTTCACCATCTAAGAAAGTAATTTCACTTGTACATGAACCTGAGTTTTTATAACCCGGATCAATAGTAATAGCACCAGATGCACTACGCAACTTGTCTATGTCGATAGCAACCTCATTTTCAGTCCCAACAATTACTGGGAACTCATACTTTTTGCCATCAAGCTCTAATATTGCAGTTTTTGACATATTATTTATATGATATTTTATGATAAAATTAATGTGAATTGCGAATTTAACAAATAATAATCAAACAATAAAGAAATTATCTATAATTTATGGTTAAATAATATACATAAAAAATCCTGCTGTAAAATACTACAACAGGATTTAAAAATGATATCTAAAAGTAATTATTTTTTTACTTTAAAAGCATTTACGCCAGGAAAATAAGCTACATCTGCTAATTCTTCTTCAATGCGTAATAATTGATTGTATTTTGCCATACGATCTGAACGAGAAGCCGAACCCGTTTTGATTTGTCCACAGTTCAAAGCAACTGCTAAATCTGCAATCGTGTTATCTTCTGTTTCTCCAGAACGGTGCGACATTACAGAAGTATATCCAGCGTTATGCGCCATATTTACAGCTGCAATCGTTTCTGTTAACGTTCCAATTTGGTTTACTTTAATCAAAATTGAATTCGCGATGGATTGACTAATTCCGCGAGATAATCTTTCTACGTTTGTTACGAATAAATCGTCACCCACTAATTGTACTTTATCACCGATTTTCTCTGTTAATAATTTCCATCCTTCCCAATCGTCTTCATACATTCCGTCTTCGATAGAAATAATTGGATATTTTTCTGTTAATTCTGCTAAGTAAGAAGCTTGTTCTTCAGAAGTTCTGATTTTTCCTGTTTCACCTTCAAATTTAGTGTAATCGTATTTTCCGTTTACATAAAATTCAGAAGCTGCACAATCTAAAGCAATCATTACATCATCACCAAAAGTGTAGCCAGCATTGGTAACCGCTAATTTGATTGAATCTAAAGCATCTTCAGTTCCTCCAGCTAAATTTGGAGCAAATCCACCTTCATCACCTACTGCTGTAGATAAATTTCTATCGTGTAATACTTTTTTCAAGTTGTGGAAAATTTCAGTTCCCATTTGCATCGCATGAGTAAAATCTTTTGCTTTCACTGGCATAATCATGAATTCTTGGAAAGCAATAGGAGCATCAGAATGCGAACCACCATTAATGATGTTCATCATTGGAACTGGTAACGTATTCGCAGAAACACCACCGACGTAACGATATAAAGGCATTCCTAATTCGTTAGCTGCCGCTTTTGCAACTGCCAAAGACACACCTAAGATTGCATTAGCCCCTAAGTTTGATTTGTTTGCAGTTCCGTCTAATTCAATCATCATTTTGTCGATTAAATTTTGTTCGAAAACCGACATTCCTACAACCGCTTCAGCAATTTTTGAATTTACATTTTCAACCGCTTTCATTACACCTTTACCCATGTAAGCTTTACCTCCATCGCGAAGCTCCACCGCTTCATGTTCGCCTGTAGAAGCACCACTTGGCACAGCTGCTCTTCCTAAAATTCCGTTATCTGTAACTACATCAACTTCAATTGTTGGATTTCCACGAGAATCTAAAATTTGTCTTGCATGGATATGCGAAATAATGCTCATTATTAATATTTTTTAATTGATAAAATTTTGATTTACCAAAAATAATGGATTTGAGTAATCTTTACAACGAAATTATCTTTTTTTAAAAATAATTTAATTCAAAAACTATTCGAAAAATTTATGCATGCATAATAAAGAAGTATAGTTTCGATGCCTGCAAAGATTATTATTTTTTGAATGAATTAAAAAAACTTTCGATAAAAAATTTAATTCGTTATTGTAAGCGTTCCATTTGCATTTACATACACTTGGTAAGTTCTTGGCGCTCTGTTCGCTACTTTCTATTTGAGTATGAATTACACCTACAACAACAAACAAAATCAGAGCGCACAAAACTCGACTGGAAAGATTTTTCCAAAGAAAGCTTCAAGGATGACTTCATAACCATTGAACACATATACCCTCAACGAGCCAGAGATAAATATTGG
>ERZ650300.1560-NODE-1560-length-12862-cov-14.281409_pt1 | contig 12862 bp, 12 predicted proteins | sample MGYA00376236_ERZ650300 | MGnify/ENA primary metagenome ERZ650300 (study PRJEB26733, sample SAMN07839303) | wastewater metagenome | biome: urban; feature: wastewater treatment plant; material: waste water | place: USA: North Carolina | collected 2016-04-28 ... | reverse complement strand
TACCAAAAACCGTTGCCTTACCGCTTGGCGATACCCCATTAATTTAAGTGGACGGAATTATATACTTTTAATAATTAAAGTTAGCTAAAACAAGATTTTTTTTAGAATTTAGAATTTCTTTACTAAGAATTTTATTTATGCTATTATTTTTAGGATTAGAAAATTATTTTAATCTTTTAAAGGTGAATATTATGTTTATGGAACATTTGGCATTGACATATAAATGTCATAGCTCAATAGGCAATAGTTTAGATTTGAACAATATGATAAAAGAAGTTTTATCAACATTTGTTGAAGAAACAAATGCTATAAATGGATTTTTTTATTTAATAGCGGAAGATGATAAATTATATAAATATTTAGCCTATGATAATAATGTTAAATTTGATGAAGCAATATTTCATCAACAAATAAAAGATTTATCATGTGTGAGAACTTTTGATTATTATGAAAATAAAATAGTTTTACTTTTACCTTTACAAAAAGGTGTTTTTTTCATAGTTTTTGAAAAAAATGATACAAAATTAGAGTTTATTATTTCTATGTTTCAAGATTTAATTGTAAAATTGAATATTAGTATAGATGCTTGTTTAAATGTTCAAAAGATGAAAAGTAAAAATAAAATGTTAAATCATTTAACAAATGAATTAAAAGAGCAACAAAAGCAACTAATAGAATCAGATAAATATAAAAGTAATTTTTTAGCAAATATGTCCCATGAATTAAAAACTCCTTTAAATTCCATAATTGTTATATCATCAATAATGGCAAAAAATAGAAATCAAAAATTAGATGATGAACAAATAAAAAATATGAAAATTATCAATAGTTGTGGGAATGATTTGTTGATTTTAATTAATGATGTATTAGATATTTCAAAAATAGAAGCAGGGGAATTATCAATAAATTTATCTAAGATAAATTTATTTCAATTAGTTGAAAACTTAGTTTCTGATATGCAACCTTTAGCTAATGAAAAAGGTTTAAATTTGAAATATAACTCAATTTGTAATGAGCTATTTTTATTAACAGATTTAAATAGAATCAAACAAATTATAAGAAATCTCATAAGTAATGCTATAAAATTTACAGAAACGGGAACAATTAATCTTCTTTTGGAAGAAAATGCAAATGATATTACAATTAAAGTTATTGATGAAGGTATTGGAATTGCCAAAGAAAAATTAGATTATATTTTTGAAAGATTTAAACAAGCAGATGGAAGTACTACTAGAAAATATGGTGGAACAGGACTTGGTTTAGCAATTTCCAAAGAGCTAGCTTTATTATTAGGTGGAGATATAAAAGCTTTTAGTACTTTAGGAAAAGGAAGCACTTTTGAATTAATTTTGCCTAAAAAAACAAATATTAAAAATATATCTGATGATAAGGTTTCTATTTCATCAAGGGATGAAAATATCGTAATTGAAGATATTGTTTTATTTGATATGGAAGAATCTTCTTTTGAAGAAAAAGATATTATAAAAAAAGAAGAAAAAATTTTAATAATAAATAGTGATCATATAGCTTTTTTCCCAATAGCAGTTCTTTTACGAAAACAAAATTTTATTCTAACTTACTGCCAATCTTTTGTAGAAGCTTATTCTGTTTTAAAAGAGAAATATGATTTAGTAATTATCGATGAAGATAATTCAGATTTAGATATATTTGATTTTTTAGATTATTGTAAAGAAAAAGGCTTGAAAAAAATTGTAATTTCTTCTGAAAATATTGAAGATGAAGATTATTTGAAAAAACAATTTATGAAAAATGAATTAATGAACAAAATTTTAACGTATTTAGGAAAATAAAGTGGATAAATTTAATATTTTATTAGTAGATGATGTTTCTGAAAATATATATTCTTTAAAAATGATGATTGAAGATAGTTTTGATGTTAATATTTTTTCAGCCTTAAGTGCGCAAGAAGGTATGGAAATACTTATGAAAGAGAATATTGATTTGATTTTAACAGATGTTCAAATGCCTGAAATTGATGGATTTGAGTTTGTTGAATATTTAAAAAATATTGAAAAAACAAAAAATATTCCAGTAATTTTTATTACAGGAATTTATGATAAAGATGAATACAAAACAAAAGGTTATAATTTAGGAGCAATTGAATATATTACAAAACCTATTCATGATATTTTGTTAAATTCTAAACTAAAAGTGTATATTGATATTTTTGAGAAAAAGAAACTTGATGAAGAGTTAATTGCTTCAAAAGATAAAGTATTAATTCACCAATCAAAAATGGCAACAATGGGTGAAATGATAGGTGTAATTGCTCATCAGCTAAAACAGCCTTTAAATGTTTTATCTTTGTATTGTAATGATGTTAGAGATTCTTTTTTTTCAAATGAAATTAACGATAAATTTATAGATGATTTCTCAAAAAATACAAAAGAACAAATAAACTTTTTAAGTGAAACAATAGATGATTTTAGAGATTTTTTTAATCCAAATAAACATAAAATGGTATTTGAAATAAAAGATGCAATTGAAAAATCTTTGAAATTTATGGGAAATCAATTTGAGATTAATAAAATCAAAGTAAATGTTGAATACAAAGATGAAAAAGTTTATGGAATAGAAACAGAATTAGAACAAGTTATTTTAAATATTTTAAATAATTCTATGGATGCTTTTAAAGAAAGAGAAATAGAAAATAAAGAGATAAATATAAAAGTTTTAACAAAACAATTTTATACAATTTTAATTATGGAAGATAACGCAGGAGGAGTAAAAGAAGAGAGTTTAGAAAAGCTTTTTGATCCATATTACACAACCAAAGCAACAGGAACTGGAACTGGTCTTTATATGGTAAAACTTGTAATAAAAAATAGTTTTCAAGGTGATTTAAAAATAAATAATAGTGAAAAAGGCTTGAGATATATTATGGCTTTACCACAAAAAGAAGAGATTTAATTCTCTTCTTCTGCTTCTGGTTTATTTAAAACTTCGTCATCTTTATGACCACTAAGTCTTGATATTAAAACAAAGAATAACGGAATAAATAAAATTGCTATAAATGTAGCAGATAACATTCCCCCAACAACTCCTGTTCCAATAGAGTGTTTACTAGCAGCGCCAGCTCCACTACTAATAGCAAGTGGCATAACTCCAACCGTAAATGCTAATGAAGTCATAATAATTGGTCTAAGTCTTACTTTAGCAGCTTCAATTGCAGCATCAACAAGTTTTATTCCTTCTTTTTGTTTTTGTAGAGCAAACTCAACAATTAAAATTGCATTTTTAGCTGCAAGTCCTGCCAGAACTAGAAGTCCAATTTGGAAGTAAATATTGTTGTCTAAACTTCTTAAATTTGTAGCAAGTATTGCTCCAAAAATTGCAAATGGTACAGCTAAAACAACAGAAACAGGTAATAACCATCTTTCATAAAGTGCACATAAAATTAGGAATAAGAAAACAATACCAAAAATAAATGCTTGAGCAGAACTTCCACCCACTTGTTTTTCTTGATAAGCAGTTCCAGTCCAGCTGATAGTATAACCATCAGGTAAAACTTCTTTTGCAACTTCTTCAATAGCTTTTAATGAATCCCCTGAACTATATCCAGGTCCTGGTTGTCCAGATACTTTAGCTGCTTGGAAAAGATTAAATCTTTCAACAATATCAGCTCCAACAATTTTTTTATAATTTATAAATGAATTAATTGGTAAAAGATCACCATCTTTTGATTTTACATAAACATATTGGAAATCATCAACATTATTTCTAAATTCATCTTTTGCTTGTAGATTTACTTTATAAGTTCTTCCATAAAGTGAAAAATCATTTACATAATAACTTCCAAATGTAGCATTTATAGTGCTATAAATATCATTTAAACTTACACCTTTTGCTTTAGCTTTTTCAGTATCTACATCAATTTTATATTGGGGAATATTTGCAGCTAAGGCAGTTCTAACTCCCATTAATTCAGGTCTAGTTTTGGCTTTTTCAATGATTTGATTTACAACTTTTCCTAAATCTTCAATACTTCCACCTTTTCTATCTTGAACATACATATCAAATCCACCAGTAACACTCATTCCCATAATAGGAGGTGGAACAACGGCAAAAGAGAACCCTTCGCTTGTACCCATAAGTTGTTTACTAAATTTAGCTAAAAGAGCTTTTGCTTCTTGCTCTGGATTTGGTCTTTCACTCCAGTTTTTAAGTTTTATAATCGTTGCAACCGTATGACTTCTTTGAGCAGAAGTTGTAAAATCGTATCCAGCAAGAGTAATTATATTGTTTACACTTGGATCGTTTGCAATTATTTTATTTATTTCTTCACTTAATTCTAAAGATTTTGACATAGAATATCCAGGAGGATTAAATCCAAATACGAATATTGTTCCTTGGTCTTCATCAGGAAGAAGTCCAGTTTTCATTGATTTAAACATATCCCAAGATACAAATAATAATCCAGCATATAATAAAATAGATATTAGTGAAAATCTAATACTTTTTTTAACTAAAACTGAATAACCTTTTGTTGCTTTGTCAAACATAGTATTAAACCATTTGAAGAAACCTTTCGGTTCATGTTTTCTATTTTTTAATATTTTTACACAAAGCGCTGGAGTTAAAGTTAAAGCAACAAATCCAGAGATAATAACAGAGATAACAATTGTTATGGCAAACTGTCTATACATTTCTCCACTTAATCCACCCATAAACGCAACAGGAATAAATACAGCACCTAAAACTAAAATAATAGCAATTAAGGCTCCTGTAACTTCTTTCATTGCAATAAATGCTGCTTCTTTTGGAGTTTTTCCTTCTTCCATATGTCTTTCAACATTTTCAATAACAATAATAGCATCATCAACAACAATACCAATTGCTAAAACTAAACCAAATAAAGTTAGTAAGTTAATACTAAATCCTAAAGCATACATTCCAGCAAATGCACCAACTATTGATACAGGAACGGCAATAAATGGAATAATAGTTGCTCTCCAGCTTTGTAAGAATAAGAAAATAATTAAAATTACTAGTATTAATGCTTCAATAAAAGTTTTAACAACATCATGAATAGAAGCTGAAATAAAATCAGTACTATCATAAGGAATACTATATGTTATATCTTCAGGAAAATTTTTACTTGCATCTTCTAAAGCTTTTTTTATAGCACTTGCAGTCTCTAGTGAGTTTGCACCACTTTGTAAAAATACTCCAATAGGAATTGATGGAGAACCATTTAATCTTGTTTGAACACTATAATCACTAGCTCCTAGTTCAATAGTTGCAATATCTTTTAATTTTAAAGTACTTCCATCTTCATTTGCTCTAATTACAATATCCCCAAATTGTGCAGGATTTTCAAATCTTTGTGGAGTTTGAATTGTATATGTGTACATTTGTTTTTGTGCAATTGGTTCAGCTGCAATTTTACCAGCAGCATATTGATTATTTTGTTCTTTAATTGCAGTTATTACATCAGTTGTAGCAAGTGAATATTTTGATAATTTTAAAGGGTCCATCCAAATTCTAATAGAATAATCTTTAGCCCCAAAAATCATAGCATCACCAACTCCTTTAACCCTTTTTAATGATTCAACTAAGTTAAGTAGCGCATAATTTGATAAATAGATATTATCATAAGTATTTTTTGGAGATTGAAGCATAGCAAACATCAAAATACTTGGACTTCTTTCACCTACAACAACACCTTGTCTTTGTACTTGTTCAGGCATTTTTGATAAAGCTGCTTGAACTCTATTATTTACATCAATTTTTGCGCTATCTGGATCAGTTCCAATTTCAAAAAATATATTTATACTTAATCTTCCACTATCTTCTGCAACAGAGTTCATATAAAGCATATTTTTTGCACCATTTATCTGCTCTTCAAGTGGAGCAGCAACAGTTTTTGCAATAGTATCTGCACTAGCTCCTGGATATGAAGTACTTACAATAATTTGTGGTGGTAATACTCTTGGATATTGTTCAATTGGTAAATTGAACATAGCAATTATTCCCGTCAAAAATATTATAATTGATAAAACTCCAGCAAATACTGGTTTTTTTATAAAGAATGAAGAAATCATAATTATTTCTCTTTATTTACAATTTGAACTTTTGTATCTGGTTTTAATTTTGCAAAATTACTAGTTACTATTTGTTCGTTTGGTTTTAAACCACCTTTTATTACTATTCCATCTTTTACCAAATTACCTGTAGTTACTGGTCTTGGTTTTGCTATATTATTTTCATCAACTACAAAAACAATATTTGCTTGTGCAGTTTTTAATACAGCATTTTCAGGAACAACAAAAACATCACCTAAAGATAAGTTTGAAATCTCAATTTTTGTGAAGTTTCCAACGATTAATTCATTATTTGGATTCTCAAATTTTGCTCTTAAAAGTAAAGTATCTGTATTTGTATCTATTGTTGGAGCAATAAAATCTAGTTCTCCATTTTCATAAGTTTTACCATCTGATACTAATTTAATTTTTACATTTTTGCTTTTTATTTGAGATAAAAACTCATTCATATCATTTTTTGGTAAAGAAAATTCTGCATGAATAGGATTAGTATTTGTAATTGTAAGTAATAATGAATTATCATCATTTTTCCCTACTAAATCACCAATATCAAATTTCTTAATCCCAACAATTCCATCAATTGGAGCTGTCACAGTTGTATAATTTAGACTTATTTGTGCTTCATCTAATGCAGCTTTTGTGCTTTCATATTGATATGTGTAGTCATCAAAAGCTTGAGAACTAATAGATTTTGAAGCTATTAAAGATTTTGCTCTTTCATAATCTTTTTTTGCTTTTGTGAATTCAGCTTTTTTTATATTTAGATTTGCCAAATAAGTATCTGGTTCTATTTTATAAAGTAAAGTTCCTTTTTTTACAAAATCACCTTCTTTAAAATGTTTCTCTTTTAATATTCCAGTAACCCTTGCCATAACATTAACTTGTTCATAAGCTTTTAAAATAGTTGGATAAGTTTTATTTGTAGTATTTTCTTGTTTTGTTACTACAAAAGTTTGAACAGGTAATCCAGGTGCTTGCTCTGCTACTTTTGTTTCTTCTGCATTTAATGTATTTAATCCTAAAAAAATAAATGCTATTGCTATTATTGATTTTCTCATTTTATATATTCCTCTAATTTTTTACCACTGTAGTAAAGTATTTTTGCTTTTTTAATTTCTAAATCATTTTGTGATGTTTTTAATTGACTAAGGGCTGTAAATTTTTCACTTAAACTCTCTAAAAATGATACATTATCAATCAATCCACTTTCGTATTTTGATTTGATTACATCGTATGCTGTTGTTGCAGCTTTTAGATTAGCTTCTGAAGATTTTATTTTTGCTTTTGAAATATCGTAAGCTTTAAGTGCTAATTGTAAATCAACGCTTCCTTTATTTTTTTCATATTCATATTTTGATTTTGAACTTAAATAATCTTTATATTTTGATTCATATTTATATTTTGTCTCACCAAAAGAGAATATATTCCATTTTAAATTTGCAGATAAAACATTTTGATGATCTAAGGCATTACTTTCAAAAGCATTATTATCAAAATTTGAATCATAATATGAGTATGTATTATCAAGAGTTATTGTTGGTAAATAACCACTTTTTTCACTTCTTGCATTTGCAAGTTTTGATTCTAAGTTAAATTCTGTAGATTTTAAATCAAATCTTAAATCACTTTGAGCATCATTTTCAAGTTCTTTTACTTTTGAACCTGAATCAATAGAAACACTTTGTCCTGTAATATACTCTAAGTTATGAGTTATAGTTATCATTTCAAGTTCTATTTCTTGTAAAGTTACCTTTGAATTTTCTAATCTTGAAACAATTTTTTGAACTTCATCTTCTGTTGTTGTTCCTGCATCTAAAAATCTTGATAATCTTGTTAATTGAGATTCAAGTTGTTCTATCTCTTTTATTTTTGCATCTTTTTGTGAAATATAAGATAGGTAGTTGTAGTAATAATTTATAACATCTAATGAAATATCATTTTTTAAAGCTTCTACAGATTGTTCATTACTTTTTATAGATGATTCATAACTATCATAAGTATCAGATTTTTTACCACCATCATAAAGCTCATAACTCAAACTTCCATAAACTTTTGATGAATTTTTAGGAACACTAGCTGTTTCTTTATCTGTTGTAGAATGACCTGCTCCAACATCTAAACTTGGCATATAACCACTTTTTACACTTTCATATTCGTCTTTTATTGAATCTAAACTCTTTTGTGAAGAATCAACTAGTTTATTTTGTATAGATAAATTAACTAACTCTTCTAAATTTTGAGCGGATAAAAAAAGAGGAACTAAAAAAATAAAATAAATTTTTTTCAAAATAACTCCTTATAATTTTTTGATTCTTGATTGTAGAATAAAAGAACTTAAATTTATCTTTCTAGAAAGATAAATTTGTATTAATAATAATTTCGCTAGAATACGCTTATGAAAAAAAAACACATAGATAAATTTTACAATTCAACCATAAAATTGAAAGAGTTTGAAATATTTGCTCTTACTTTACCAATAACATTAATTCATAAAAATATGTTTAATGAAAGTGAGCATTTTTTTAAAACACAATATGATTTATTACATTCTCACATTGATGTATTAGCTTCTTTATATTTTGATGATAAACCTTTATCTCCAACTGATTTATATGATGCAACAATATTTTCTTCAGGTGGAATGACAAAAGTTCTAAAAAAACTTGAAGAGAGAAAACTTATAAAAAGAGAAGCATCTGCAAGTGATAAAAGAAGTATGCTTATAAGTTTAACAATACAAGGTAGAGAGTTAATAGAAAATTGTATGATAGAAATTGCAAAAAATAAAGAAAAGAAGTTTAATATCCTAACACAAAAAGAGAAAGAAGATTTGAAAAATATTCTTTCAAAAATCACTTACTCTTTCATCTAATTAAACTCTATTTTTGCAGTGGAAATATTTCTAAAAATTTTTAGTTTATTTCTCAAAGGCAACCATTTTATCAAAATAGTTGCCAAAGCTTCCCATAAAGAAACCCAACCAGCAACCATTGAACCTTCTGAAACAAGTCTAAAAAAGAATTCTTCATTTTCAGCTAAATTAAAAGAAATAGAGACAAAAACAAAACCAATAAAAAGAAAAATAAAAGAGTTTTTTATCTGTACAGCCATCTTTTTTTGTTCCCAATATTGCAAATATTCAAAATAATCTTTTATACTATTTCTCACCTTTTGGTTTGATTCTTCATCTGATATTCCATCAAAATAAAACTTGATAATAAAAGGATGAACACCAATCTCTTCGACACTTTCAATTAGATACTTTTCTAGGGATTCTTTTAAATCTTTTTTTATAAAAGTAGATTTTTTATCATAATCCTCAAATAAATCTTCAACTTTTGCTGCTGAAATATTTAATACAAGTTCATCGTTTTTGTTTTTGTCGTATCTGTTTGTTATGCTATTTTTCATATTTTAACTTTTTGTTAAAGTTCAATCTCCAAAGCAATAGGGCAATGATCACTTCCATAAATATCATTCATAATATAAGCATCTTTAACATAGTCTTTTAAATCATCACTTACATAAAAGTAATCGATTCTCCAGCCAACATTATTTTCTCTTGCATTTGCTCTGTAACTCCACCAGCTATAAAGGTCAGTTTTATCACCAACTACATGTCTTAAAGTATCAACATATCCAAAAGATAAGAATTTATCTATCCATTCTCGCTCCATTGGTAAAAATCCTGAAGTTTGTTCATTTGCTTTTGGTCGTGCTAAATCGATTTCTTTGTGAGCTGTGTTTACATCTCCACAAACTATGATTGATTTTCCTTGTTTTTTCAAGTTTTCACAATGCTCTAAAAATCTATCATAAAACTCCATTTTATAAACAAGTCTTTCTTCTTTGCTTTGTCCATTTGGAAAATATACATTAAAAAATGCTATATCTTTATCTCCAAGTGTAAAATGAACTTCGTTTATTCTTCCTTCATCCAAAATATCCACAGTAGGGCAGTTACATTCAAAAGTAGTTTCAATATCTGTAAATAGGGCAGTTCCACTTCTTCCTTTTATTGCTGATGCACTTGCAGTCATTGTTTTGAACTGTTTATTAAAAATTGTTTTTGGGATTTGTTCTTTCATAGATTTTGTTTCTTGAAGTCCTAAAAGATGAACATCATGTTCATCTACCCATTTTAAAGCCTCTTTTTTATCAACGGCTCTTACGCCATTTACATTCCATGAGATAAATTTATATCTTGCCATTATTTAGTAATTTCCTTTTTTTCTTCTTTTTTCTTTTCATCTTCAATTAATATTTTAGGAGCAATTGGAGCAATAGGTTTTTTTATATCAATATTTTTAAAACCAGTTGTAGTAAGTGAATCAGTTTTTCCACCATGCATATCGATTTTCTGCGAATTTTGGTCTGTATAATTATAATTTGCAAATAAAATATTTGTTAAAAATATAGTAACTATTAGTAATATTTTCATTAATTCTCCTTTTTTTGAGAAAAGGATTATAACTCTTTTTTTATAAATAGGGTATTTTACTCTAATTTATTTCAAGGGAATTTTTATGAATGAACTATTTTTAGGGATTCTTAGTTTTTTAACTTCTACAATTACTGGTGTTGTAGGAATTGGAGGAGGAATGATGTTAATAGCAATTTTACCTTCATTTTTACCATTAAATGCGCTTATTCCAGTTCATGGTTTGACTCAAATGTCGAGTAATTTAAGTAGAGCAGTTTTTGGCTATAAAGATGTTCAATATGAAGTGATTCCAAAGTTTTTGTTAGGTTCAGCTATTGGAATAGGAATTTTTGCTGGAATTTTAAATGTTATTTCTCTTGAATATGTTCCTTTGTTTATCGGAGCTTATATTTTATTATCTTTATGGTCTGAAAAATTTAATGAAAAAATAAAAAGATACGAAAGTTATTTCCTAGCAGGTTTTTTTCAAACAGGACTTTCTATGGTTGTAGGAGCAACAGGACCACTTACTATGACACTTCTATTAAAAGATTATGGGGATAAAGATAAGGTAGTTGCAACTGGGGCTGCGCTTATGAGTATTACTCATATTTTAAAAGTATTTGTTTTTATGTATTTTGGATTTGTGTTTTTTGATTATATTGGAGTTATTGTTGCAATGATAATTGGAGCAGTTGCCGGAAGTTGGGCTGGAACTCAACTAAGAGATAAAATAGAGGCTAAAAAATTTGTTTTAATTTTAAAAGTATTTCTCTCTGTACTAGCAATTCATGTGATGGTAAAAGTATTTATTTAGAAAAAGAATTTCAAAAAGAGTATTATAAATATCACACTCAAAAGGGTTTGTATAGTTATAATACTTGACATTAAACTAATATTTCCACCTAGTTGTCTAGCAAGAATGAAAGCACTAGGAGCTGTTGGCAAAATTGCAAATAAAACTAAAATAGAAATCATTTGTGTTTCAAGCCCAAAATAACTTCCAAAAATAAAAATAAAGATAGGTAGAATTATAAATTTAGCTAAGCTAGATAAAAAAAGTTCATATTTAAAAGAATTAATATCTTTTATTATAAGTGCAAAACCAATGGATAAAAGACCTAAAACTAAAGCTCCTTTACTTAAAATGGCCAGTGTATTGTTTAATGCTATTGGTAATTTTATATCTAAAAAGTTAATACTTCCTCCTATCAAACAAGCAATAATTAAAGGATTAGTAATAATAGATTTAATTAAATAAAAGAAATTTAATTTCTCATTTTTCATATAAATAGCAAAAATTGTAATACACAATACATTTAAAAAAGGAATTGCAAAAGCTAATAAAATAGCTGATAAAACCAAACCATCTTTGCCATAAATAGAACTAGTAATTGCTAAAAATAAATATGTATTAAATCTAATTCCACCTTGCATAACAGATGTAAATGAATAAGCTTTTATAGGGGCAAATATATTTATCAAAACTAAAAAAAACATTGTAAAAGTAATAGCTAAAAGTGCAGAACCTATAAACTCTAAATTATCATTTAGATTTAGTTTTGCATTTGAAAGTTCAAAAATTAAAAGGGAAGGCATTAATATATAATAAGTTAATTTATCAGCTTGGGACCAAAAATCATTTGAAGGGAAATTTATTTTTTTGAAAAAGTATCCAATTAAAATAAGTGAAAAAATAGGAATTAAAGAATCAAAAATATAAGTCATATTTTTAGATTATACTAAAATTTTAAAAACAGCTTTTATAATCTTTTTGTTTTCATCTAATTTAATACAAGGCATGTGAGCATCAAGAGGATAAAAAATTGCCATTTCACTCTCTTTGATTTTTAAACTTGAACTATTGGTAGATTGAAAATGCTTTGCATAATCTAAAGTTTCATCATACTCCTTAGAAACCTCAAGATTATTTACATTTTCAACTTCCATAATTTCATCACCTTCAAACATATATTGAATATCAATATACTTTTTATGTGACTCAAATAGGCAATTTTCTTTATCTTTTGTAACATAAGATTGTTCTAAAACAAAGCAGTTTTCATCTAACACTATTTTGTTACATTCATCAACTTCTGTATTTGAAATACTTTTATATTCAGACGAATTTTTATCTTGTAATTTTTCAATATACAAAAATGCTTTTTCAAATTTAGAATCACAAACTTGCAATTTTAAAGTTTCTAATGTACCAAATAGTGCCATATAAATCCCTATTTATTTTTTAACATACCCTTTAGAATTATCTTACCACCTTCAACACCTGGTTGGTCATAAGTATTAATTCTAAGGAATTTTCCAACAATAGAAGTTAATAATTCATAATAAAATAGAAGTTTTCCTATTTCAAATT
>ERZ650300.1557-NODE-1557-length-12865-cov-8.251054_pt1 | contig 12865 bp, 12 predicted proteins | sample MGYA00376236_ERZ650300 | MGnify/ENA primary metagenome ERZ650300 (study PRJEB26733, sample SAMN07839303) | wastewater metagenome | biome: urban; feature: wastewater treatment plant; material: waste water | place: USA: North Carolina | collected 2016-04-28 ... | reverse complement strand
CGTCCATGCGCAAGATGGATTCGATCTTCGCCAGCCTCGTCGCCACCGCCCTGTGCGTCGCCGCCTGGGGCTACTTCCTCTACCAGGGCGTGGTCGATCCGCTCGGCGGCATCAACACCCTGTGGCCGCTGTTCGGCATCGCCAACCAGATGCTCGCCGGCGTCGCGCTCACGCTCGCCACCGTGGTGCTGTTCAAGATGAAGCGCCAGCGCTACGCCTGGGTCACGGTTGCGCCGACCGTCTGGCTGCTGATCTGCACCCTCACCGCCGGCTGGCAGAAGATGTTCCACGAGAACCCGAAGATCGGCTTCCTCGCCAACGCCAACAAATACCAGGCGGCCCTCGACAAAGGCGAAGTGCTGGCTCCGGCCAAGTCCCTCGAGCAGATGCACCAGATCATCACCAACAACTACGTCGACGCCGCCCTCTCCGGCCTCTTCATCCTGCTGGTGGTGAGCATCCTGGTGTACGCGGTTCCGGCCTGCCTGCGCGCCCTGCGCAGCAACAAGCCGACCACCGTCGAAACCCCCTTCGAGCCGATGCCGGCCGCCCGCTGAACGAGGCGCCGCGTGTTCTCCGATCTCGCCCGTGTCGGCAAGTATCTCGGTCAGGCCGCCCGCCTCATGGTGGGCATGCCCGACTACGACACCTATGTTCAGCACATGCGCCTGACCCACCCGGAGCAGCCGGTGATGAGCTACGAAGCCTTCTTCCGGGAGCGCCAGGAAGCCCGCTACGGCGGCGCCGACGGCCGCCCCGGACGCTGCTGCTGACCCGGCCCGGCCCCACTGAAGCCCGCGAGACGCCCCGGCGCCCGCGGGCTTTTTTCATTCCCCCATGACGCCACCGGCACCGAACTTCGCCGGGCTACGCCGAAGCCCGATACAGGAGGCTCTTCGGCACCGGGTCTTTCCGAGGACTCATCATGACAAAGATCAAGCTCACCAAGTCCGCAGTCGATGCGGCGCACCCCAAGGCGCAGGCCATCGACCTCCGGGACACGCTGGTGCCCGGCTTCCTGTGCAAGATTAGTGGTTGCGTTCTATATCCGAACGGGTATGCTCCATGTCCGAGAAACGCAAGCTCCTGTACTGGGAGGGCTCCTCGAAGAAGGACTTCAAGGAATTCCCCGTCCCGGTGCAGAAAGACATGGGGATCGCGCTGTTCGTTGTCCAGTTGGGCCGCCCCCCCCGATTCGGCCAAGCCCTGAAAAGGGCTCGGCTCCGGGGTGTATGAACTGGCGGAAGATCATCGGGGCGATACGTTCCGCGCGGTCTATACCGTGCGCGTCGGCGACATCGTGCATGTGTTGTATGCGTTTCAGAGGAAGTCCAAGTCCGGCATTGCCACACCTCAGCCGGACGTGGAGTTGATCGAGAAGCGGTTGAAAGCATTGCTCGCCCGGTATGGAGCGAGCGGGAGATCGTGATGACGCGCAAAGACCATCCTCAAAGCACCGACAACGTGCTGGCTGATCTCGGCTCCGCTGACGCGAAAGATCTGTCAGCGAAAGCCGTCCTGGCAGTCAAGCTGAACGAGCTGATCGACAAGCGCAGCCTTAGCCAGATTGAGGCCGCTCACATCACCGGCATGACACAGCCCAAGGTGTCTCAGGTTCGACGCTACAAGCTGCAGAACATCTCGCTGGAACGTCTGATGCAAGCACTGGTTTCGCTAGATCAGCATGTCGAGATCGTCGTTCGGCCAGCGCGGCGCACGCATAACGCCGGCATCACGGTCGCGGCTTGACGAGCCAAGCGAGCCGGAACCGCAATGAAATTCGCATACGAAGACATGAGCGATGGTCAGTTCGAGACCTTGATCGTTCTTTTATGTCAGCGGTTGCTTGGGGCTGCCGTTCAGGGCTTCGCAAAAGGGCCTGATGGTGGGCGCGATGCGAAGTTCATTGGGACAGCGGAACTACATCCAAGCAAGTCGGGGCCGTGGGTCGGTACAACCATCGTCCAAGCCAAGCACACCAACGGCTATAACCGTAACTTCTCCGAGTCCGACTTTTTTAGCACGACGGCCGCGAACACTGTGCTGGGCAAAGAAATTCCCCGCATCAAAAAGCTGCGTGAGGCCAAGCAGCTCGATCACTACATGCTGTTCGCCAACCGTCGGCTGGCGGGCAACGCTGAAACCGAGATACGCGAATACATCGCGTCTCGGTGCGCCGTTCCTGCCTCGTCGATTTATCTCTGCGGGCTGGAGCAACTGGAAATCTGGCTGAAGCGATTCCCCGAGGTTGCGAAAGAAGCTGACCTTGACCCTGTCGATTCTCCGTTGATCGTCAGCCCCGATGACTTGGCCGAAGTAGTTCAGGCATTGGCCCGCCAAAAAGATGGCGTGGTCGCGCTGCTTGACGATCCACCGACTGCGCGTGTGACCTACGAGCAGAAAAATGCACTCAACAACATGAGTGCCGATTACGCCAAGGTGCAGCTGCGGAAATACCTAAAGGAGACCGCTCAAATTCGGGCTTTCCTGGCGGCACCGGAAAACCTCGACCTGCTGCGCATGTACGAGTCTGTGGTTGATGAGTTCCAACTCAAGATCGTCGCCAAGCGCAAGGACTACCAGGCATTCGACGAGGTTATGGAGTATCTGGTGGACCTGTTGTTCAGCCGTGATCCCGTATTGCGACAGCGCGCTCACAAGCCCTTGACGCGTGCCGTGCTTTTCTACATGTATTGGAACTGTGATATCGGAGAGGTAGGCGATGCTGCGGCCGACTAAGCACTCTCATCCTGATCGCACGGTAATCAACGTCTCGTTGCTGCTGCTGGCTCGCTTGAAGGCCCGGCGCGTGGATGAGTACGACGTACTGCGCAAGTTTGCTAAGAAAAGTGTCGTCGGCGGGGATGTGCTGTTCTTGCCGGCACTGAATTTTCTGTATCTCATGGGCCTGATCGAATATCGCCCCAAGACCGATGCTGTGGAGTACATGGGGCCAAATGAAGCTGTCTAGACTTTATTCCAGCAAGCCTGATTTGTTCGAGCCCGTGGAGTTCGTCCAGGGCTTGAACGTCGTCATGGCTGAAATTCGTCTGCCGGAGAACCGAAACAAGGATACCCATAACCTCGGCAAGACCACGCTTGGGCGCTTGCTTGACTTCGGCTTCCTTGCCAAGCGCGATCCAAAGTTCTTTCTTTTCAAGCACACCGAATTGTTCCAGGACTTCATCTTCTTCCTGGAGATCGAGCTGGAAGATGCTTCGTTCGTGACGATCCGACGCGGAATGGAAGAAGCCACCAAGATTAGCTTCAAGCGCCACGAGGCCGGGCATCAGGACTTGTCGGGGTTACCGCTGGCGGAGTGGGATCACCAGGACATGCCCTTCGAGCGGGCGCGTGATCTGTTGGATGGACTGCTTGACTGGCGCGCACTCAAGCCTTGGGCGTTCCGCAAAGGCTTGGGCTATCTGCTGCGCTCCCAGGACGATTTCCGCGACGTGTTTCATCTGCGTAAGTTCGCGGCTGCGCATTCGGATTGGAAGCCTTTTCTGGCTCACGTTCTCGGCTTTGACGCTCAACTTGTGGCGCAGCACTACGAGAAGGAAGAGCAGCTCACAGAGAAGCAGTCCACCGCGCAGACCATCAAGAATGAGCTGGGCGGGTCCATCGAGGACATCAGCAAGATCGAAGGCATTCTGTTGCTCAAGCAGAAAGAGGCTGAGAAGAAGCAGAAGCTGCTCGACGCCTTTGACTTCCGCGCTCAGGACAAGGACAGCACCAAACAGTTGGTCGATAACATCGACGAACGCATTGCGTCGCTCAACGCTGAACGCTACTCGCTCAACCAAAACAAGAAGAAGATCATCACTTCGCTGGAGGAGGATCAGATCCTTTTCAACCCTGATGCGGCTCAGCGCCTGTTCGAGGAAGCCGGCGTTCTGTTCAAGGGGCAGATCAAGAAGGACTTCCAACAGTTGATTGCCTTTAATCGGGCGATTACCGATGAGCGCCGCGGCTATCTGCAAGAAGAACGCGCAGAGGTCGAAGCTGAGCTTAAACGCATCAATTCAGAACTGAATACTCTGGGCAAAAGGCGCTCGGAGATGCTTTCATTCCTGAGCGGGACCGATATCTTTGGCAAGTACAAGCAAGTCTCGGACGAGATGGTGACTTTGCGCGCCGACATCACTTCGCTGGAGCGTCAACGCGGCTCCCTGCATCGTCTGCAGGAACTGCGAACCGAGATCAGGGCGTTGACCGAAGAGCGTGGACATCTACAGACCCAGATCGAGGCGGATGTCGAGAAGCAAAACTCTGATCAGAACAGCTTGTTCTCGGCAATCCGCGTATTTTTCAGCGAGGTTGTCGAAGAGGTGATCGACCGTAAGGCGCTGCTGAGCGTATCGCCGAACCAGGCGGGGCATCTGGAGTTCAGGGCGGAAATTCTTGACGAATCAGGCAATGCAACCAGCGCCGACCTTGGGCACACGTACAGAAAATTGCTGTGCATCGCCTTTGACTTGGCTATCCTGCGAGCCCACTTGGACGACAAGTTCCCGCGCTTCGTTTACCACGACGGCGTGTTCGAGTCCCTGGATGATCGCAAGAAAGAGAATCTGCTGACGGTCATTCGCCGGTATGCCGACCTGGGCCTTCAACCCATTATCACGCTGATCGACTCGGACCTGCCTTTGCGGCCCGATGATGACGAAGCTGTATTCAATGCCGATGAGATTGTCGTGACTCTGCACGATGAAAGTGAACGGGGGCGACTGTTCAAAATGCGTGCGTGGTAACTTTCCGTCTTGCGCAGTGGGCGCTATTGGTAGGCGGCTTGATACCTTCACACGATACATTGGGTGTATTCCGGCGCCTGCCGAAAAATCCGAGACGGCGTTTCGGAATGCCACTTTGCCCGAGTTGGCGCAGGTCGAGTAGAGCAATCCGTTCCAAGACTCGCCAACAGCCATAGCGTCCCGGCGTTCCGCCGTCGGGCTCGCGGGCTGCGCCCCGCGCTTCGTGCCGAGTCGCGGCCATCCGGCTCTGATCCCTGACACCTCCGGCCCGTTAGGGCCTGCGCGCTACGCTTGCCTGTTCGTACCTTCGATGAAGAGTGGTAGGCGGTCTTGCTGTCCCCTTCACCGTATCACGGCATTCTCACCGTCAAGGGTGGCGCGCGCCTTGCGCTGGCTGTGAACAGCCCCCTCGGCAAGTTATTGAATGTAAAAGACGAATCGGCAACCCTACGCCTTCTTCATTTCAAGCAAGAGTGATAGTCAACAGACTCTTGCCTGGACGTGTAGCGCGCGCTGTTCAATCGGTGCCAATTGGATTGGCTTCATGGATTATCCATCCAGGAAATGGCGGTTTATCTCCTGTCGCCCGCCGCCTAAGCTGAGTCCTCATCGACTCGCAAAGGAAGGATTTCCATGACCAGCCATTCCATCGAAGGCAAAGTCGTCCTGATCGCCGGCGGCGCCAAGAACCTCGGCGGCCTGATCGCACGCGACCTCGCCCAGCAGGGCGCCAAGGCCGTGGCGATCCAGGCCGATCTCACCACCGCAGCGGCGGTCGAGAAGCTGTTCGCCGACGCCATCGCGGCCGTCGGCAAGCCCGACATCGCGATCAACACCGTTGGCAAGGTCCTCAAGAAGCCGATTACCGAGATCAGCGAGGCCGAATACGACGAGATGTCGGCAGTCAACGCGAAGACCGCATTCTTCTTCATCAAGGAAGCCGGCAAGCAGGTTAACGACAACGGCAAGTTGCTGACCCTGGTGACCCTGGACTGGTTCGAGGAATTGATGGACGCGCACCTGGAGGCATGAGCGGCTCGCCGGGAAGACGTCCTCCACGCTATCGTCGCCTCGTTCTGCGGCGCTCCCGCGGCCTCGAACCGGTCAGTCCGATCCGGTGCGATCCGGCTTTGGATCCCGACGCACCTGTGTGGCGCCGGAAAGAGCCGAGCGACGGCTCCCTATAAGGTTTCAAGCCCTCCGCAATGTGCACGAAGGACTCGACCCCAGACATATTTCAGCCCTTCTCGACACCGACGAAGCCGCCCTCCGGATAGCGCGCACCTGCCACGGCGAGGGGATCGAACAGTCGATCCAACTCGGCGAGTTCGTCCGCCGTGAGCGTGATGTCGGCCGCCGAAACGTTGCTCTCCAGATAGGTAATTCGTCGCGTACCGGGAATCGGGATCACGTGAGGTGCCTTGTTCAGCAGCCAGGCCAGAGCAAGCTGGGCATTGCTCAGCCCTCGCGCGGCGGCAAGCTCGCCCAGCGCCGCCACCAATTGGCGGTTGCGCGCCTCGGCCTCGCCCGAGAAGCGCGGATTGCGCTTGCGGAAGTCGTCGTCGGCGAGCTTGCCGGTGTCCACGGTGGCCGTCAGAAAGGCCCGCCCCAAGGGGCTGTAGGCGACGAAAGCCGTACCGAGCTCCGCGCACGCCGCCAGCATGCCGGCCTCGGGCTCGCGGCTCCACAGGGAATACTCGCTTTGCACCGCGGCCACCGGATGAACCGCATGCGCCCGCCGCAGCGTCTCGACCGACACCTCGGAGAGCCCAATCGCCCCGATCTTGCCCTCGGCCACCAGTTCGGCCATTGCACCGACCACCTCTTCGATCGGCACGTCCGGATCGCGACGGTGGCAGTAATACAGATCGATGCGCTCGACACCCAGACGGCGCAGCGACGCTTCGCAGGCGCTACGGATGTAGGCCGGCGAGTTGTCGATGCGCCGCTCGTAAGTGCCGGCCTCGCGCACGATCCCGAACTTGCTGGCGACCACCGCCTGCCGACGCCGGGCCGCGCCGCCTTCGTCGAGAAAGCGCCCCAGCAAGGACTCGTTGTGGCCCAAGCCGTAGGTATCGGCCGTATCGAACAGGCTGACGCCCAGCTCCAACGCCCGCGCGAGCGTGCGCAGCGATTCGGCGTCGTCGCTTGGGCCGTAGAACTCGCTCATGCCCATGCAGCCCAAGCCGAGCGCGGAAACCATCGGACCGTGTGTTCCGAGTTGACGTTGTTGCATCCCGATCTCCTTGTTCAGGGCAGCGCGAAGCCGCCGTCGATGGTCAGCTCCTGCCCGTTGATGTAGCTCGCCGCGCCCGACAGCAGGAACAGCACCGGGCCGGCCACTTCGTCGGGGGTGCCGGGACGCCCGGCCGGCGTCGTCGCCAGGGTGGCGTGCAGGTTCTCGATGCTGCCGAAACCGATGGCCGCCATCGGCGTCTCGATCGGCCCCGGGCTGACCGCATTGACGCGGATGCCTTCCGGCCAGCCTTCGAGCGCAGCCGTGCGGGTGAGGCCCAACACGGCGCACTTGCTGGCGGTGTAGTGCGCGAGCTTGGGAAAGGTGGCCTGGGCGACCACCGATCCGGTGTTCACGATGGCCCCGCCTCCGTTCCGGCGCATGGCCGCCATCTCGTATTTGAGGGCATGGAAGACGCCGAGAACGTTGGTGCGCATCACCGCTTCGAACGCCTCGCCGGCAATCTCGGTGATCGCCGCCGCCTCGCCGAGCACGCCAGCGTTGTTGAACGCGCCGTCCAGCCGGCCGAAGCGCGCCACCGTGAGGGCGACGGCTTGCGCCACGTCCGCCTCGACCGTCACGTCGGCGCGAATGGCCAGCGCCTCGCCGCCCTGGTCGCGGATCTGTTGCGCAAGCGCCTCGACGGCATCCAGGCGGCGCGCCGCCAGCGTCACACGGGCGCCGGCCCGGCCAAGCGCCAGCGCCGTCGCCGCGCCGATGCCGGAAGAGGCGCCTAGCACCAGCACGACTTTGCCGGACAGATCGTTTGGAATCGCAGTCATGGGGTTTCCTTTCGTTGAATGCGTACTACCAGCGACAGGGTAGGCCCCGGCCCGGCGTGCAACAATACGCACAATGAGACATGACCTATTGAGTCGATTTCAACAATGGCTTTACCCGAACACGCCAGCCTCAACGATCTGCACGGCTTCGTCGCCGTGGCCAGAACGCGCAACTTCCGAAAGGCCGCCGCCGAACTGGGGGTCTCGCCCTCCGCGCTGAGCCACGCCTTGCGCGGCCTGGAAACACGCCTGGGCGTCCGTCTGCTGAACCGGACAACCCGCAGCGTGGCCCCCACCGAAGCCGGCGAACGCTTGCTCGCCCGCCTGACGCCGGCCTTGGGCGAAATCGCCGACGCGCTCGACGCGGTCAACGATTTCCGCGAATCGCCGGCCGGCACGCTGCGCATCAACGCCCCCCGCGCGGCCTGCGACTGGATACTGGCGCCCTTGATCGGGCGCTTTCTCACGGCGCATCCCGGCATGCGTCTGGAACTGGTCGACGACGACAATCTCGTCGACATCGTCGCCAAGGGCTTCGATGCCGGGGTGCGTTTCGGCGAAAGCCTGCAGCAGGACATGGTTGCCGTGCCGCTCGGGCCGGCGCAGCGCTTCGTCGTCGTGGCCTCGCCCGCCTACCTGAGCGAGCATGGTCGTCCGAGCAGTCCGCACGACTTGGTCGGGCATCGCTGCATCCGGCTGCGCTTTCCCAGCGGAGTCTTCTATCGCTGGGAATTCTCGCGCGACGACAGTCGCATCGACGTCGAGGTCGATGGCCCGCTCGCGCTGGGCGACATGCGCCTGACGGTTCGGGCGGCCGAAGAAGGGCTGGGCCTCGCCTTCGTCTATCGGCAGTACGCCCAGGACGCGCTGGCCGCCGGCCGACTCGTCAGCGTGCTCGACGACTGGCGGCCGCCCGAAACGGGCTTCTTCCTCTACTACCCCAGCCATCGGCTCGTGCCATCGGGGCTCCGGGCGTTCATCGATCTGGTCCGCGAGGTCCATCCCAGCAACAGCCCCTGATATCCGCGCGGAGCGGAGCGCCGCGAGCGCGAGCCCCGCCGCGCTTCGCGCATCGGCGCCCCATCGATTCCTGACGCGGATTTGTCGCGCAAGGATCGGCCATCGGGTGCCGACCCACATCGAGGTCGGCAACGGCGGCGCGTCCAGGCAGCGCCTGGGCCGAACGCCGCGGAGCCGGCGCCGCGCGCCCCGATCGCGGCCCGAACCATGCAATAAGCCACGGTTTCATAAGACATTTGCGTTGACGAAAAAACGCCACACGTCGATACTCCCGCTCGCGCCATTTCATCGGCGCTTCTCTCATACAGAGAAAAAGGCAAACGGAGAGAGATCTCCGGACGCAAAGCTACAGACCCTAACCGGTTTCGGAAGGGTGGCTGGGTTGCCTTGGTTCAAGCACTTCCGTGCGCATCCGCCTCCCCTGATTTCGAGTCGTACCGGCCGCCTGCGCGGCACGTGTTCCGGCCTTTGAGCGTTCATCGCTCCCGCCCACACACCGCTGCGCAACAACGCTTTACTCCGAAAGACATGTCCTGTCGTTCGCGAGCCGGGCGTGGCAGTCAGCCCGTCTCTCAGACAGGAGTGTGAAATCATGAAGTTCAGATCAGCCGTCTCCACCTCGACCTGCCGTCCCGAGTGGATTCTGGCCGCCTGCGCGGCCGCCTTGCTCAGCGCCTGCGGCGGCAGTGGCGGCGGCGACGCCAGCGGCAGCCAGAAAACCGCCACCGGCCTTTCCGCCGAAATCGCCAGCGGCACCACGATCCTGCAGACGGAAGTGGCCAATCTGCCCGACGCCGCCGCAGCCCTCGTCGCCCAGCCCCTGTTCCATGCCGCCCCCGCCTTGCTGGCCGCGCCGGACGATGCCGATGCCGACCGCAACGGCGCATCCGCCCACCGGATGCCCCATCGCGAGCCCTTGTCCGCCGACCTCGCCGGCCTGCCCACCCGCGGCCTGACGATTCAGGATATCCAGGCCCATCGCCGGGCCCGCGCCGCCAGCGCGACCGGCTCCAACGGCGAAGGCGCCATCGTTCCGATGGCCAGCGGCAGCGTGATCGCCACCTACACGCCAGCCCAGATCCGCGCCGCCTACGGCCTGCCCGCGCTGCCTGCAGCCGGCACAAGCCTCACCGCGGCGCAGGCCGCGCAGTTGGGCGCCGGCCAGACGATCTACATCGTCGACGCCCGACACGACCCGAACGCCGCCGCCGAACTGGCCGCCTTCAACCAGAAATTCGGCCTCCCGACCTGCACCACCAAGGCCATCGCGACCACCGCCACGCTGCCGCTGACCAAGGCCTCCGCCAGCGCCTGCGAGTTCTCGGTTGTCTACAGCACCGCCAGCGGCGGAATGACCACCGCCGTGCCGGCCTACGATTCGGGCTGGGCCACCGAAATCGCCCTCGACGTCCAATGGGCCCACGCCACCGCGCCCCTCGCCCGCATCGTCCTGATCGAAGCGGCCGATCCTTCCCTCAACAGCCTGCTGGGCGCCGTCAAACTCGCCAACGCGATGGGGCCGGGCATCGTGTCGATGAGCTTCGGTGCTGCCGAAGGCAGTTGGACCGCCTCCGTCGACGCCGCCTTCACCGGCGCGCAGATGACCTATCTCGCCGCCACCGGCGATTCCGGCGCCGCCGTCTCGTGGCCGTCCGTTTCGAGCAAGGTGGTCGCGGTGGGTGGCACCACCCTCACCTACACCGGCACCGGCGCGCGCACCGAAACCAGCTGGTCCGGCACCGGGGGCGGAGTCAGCCAATACACGCCCACCCCGAGCTACCAGACCAGCGCCGTTCCCGGCATGGGCACCCTGGCCCGCCGTGCGGTGGCGGACGTCGCCTTCAACGCCGACCCGGCCTCCGGCCAGTACGTAGCCGTCCTTGCCCAAGGCAGTTCGACCATGAGCTGGATGAGCGTCGGCGGCACCAGCCTGTCCACGCCCCAGTGGGCCGGCCTCATCGCCATTGCCAACGCCCAGCGCGCCGCCGCCGCCAAAGCCGCCCTGGGCGCGCCCCAGGCCTTGCTCTACGGGCAGATCGCCAGCGTGCCGGGCACCTACGCCAGCGCCTTCTCGGACATCACCGCCGGTTCCAACGGCAGCTGCGGCACGCTGTGCGCCGCCAAGACCGGTTACGACCCCTTGTCCGGCCTCGGAACCCCCAATGTCGACAAACTGCTGACGGCCCTCGGCGGCACCACCGCCGCCGCAAGCGCGCCCGTCGTCACCTCCGCCGGCATCGCCGGAACGGTCGGCAAGGCCTTGTCATTCACCGTATCCGCCACCTCGGCCAACCCGCTCAGCTACACCCTCAAAGGCGCACCGGCAGGGATGAGCATCGCCAGCACCGGCGTGGTGAGCTGGGCGACGCCGGTGGTCGGCACTTACGCCGTCACCGTCACCGCGCTGGATACCAAGACCGGCCTCAGCGGGCAAGGCATCTACACCGTCACCATCGCCCAGCAACCGGCGCCGGTGGTGAGTTCCGCCAGCATCAGCGGCAAGGTCGGCACGCCGCTGTCCTTCTCGGCCAGCGTCACCTCCGCCAACCCCGTGACCTACAGCCTGACCGGCGCGCCGACCGGCATGAGCATCGGCACCACCGGCACGGTTTCCTGGGCATCGCCGGTCGCCGGCAGCTACAAAGTGACGGTGGTCGCCAAGGACACCAAGACCGGCCTGACCGGCCAGGGCATCTACACCGTCGCCATCGCCGCCCCGCTGCCGCCCGTCGTCACCGCCGCCAGCATCAGCGGCAAACCCGGCGTGGCGCTGTCGTTCAGCGTGGCCGTATCCGCCCCCAACCCGGTCACCTACACCCTGGTCGGCGCCCCCGCCGGCATGAGCATCGGTGCCACCGGCGTGATCGGCTGGAGCGCGCCGGTGCTGGGCAGCTACTCGGTTACGGTGGTCGCCAAGGACACCAAGACCGGGCTGACCGGCCAGGGCGTCATGACGATCAAGATCGCCACCGCCGGCCCGACGATCACCGCCGCGGCCATGACCGGCGTGGCCGGCAAACCGATGAGCGGCACCATCGCCATCGCCGATCCAGGCGCCACCTACCTGTCGATCTCCATCTCCGGCGTGCCGCTGGGCATGAGCTTCTCGATGAGCGGCCTGACCCTCACCGCCAACTGGGCCGCCCCGGTCACCGGCAGCTACACGTTGCAGGTAAGCGTGGTCGACCAGGCCGGCCTCACCGCCAAAGCCAGCATTCCCGTCACCATCACCGCCAAGTAAGCCGCTCAGCCCGGCGCGTCGCCCACGACGCGCCCGCGCCATCCGGGGCGCCCCGTCGAGCTTTCCATGTCGACGCGGCGCCCCGCCGCATCCGCCTGCCGCATCGGTCCGCCAGCTCAGGCCGCAATCCGGCCCCCGGCTTTCTGTGCCACACTGCGCGCCGTTTTTCCCGACATCGCTCCCGCCCCATGTCCAGCGCCCTCGCCATTCCCCGCCCGCCGATCCGGGCCACGATCCTCACCGGCTTTCTCGGAGCCGGCAAAACCACCCTGCTCAACCGCTATCTCGCCACCGACCCGGCGCGGCGCGTCGCCGTGCTCGAAAACGAGTTCGGCGCGGTGGGCATCGACGGCGGGCTAATCGCCGGATCGAAAGCGGTCGAGGTCGTCGAACTCACCAATGGCTGCATCTGCTGCAGCGTGCGCGGCGAACTCTCCACCGCCCTCGCCGAACTGGCCGACCGGCGCGACCGCGGCGAACTGGACTTCGACCAACTGGTGCTCGAAACCACCGGCCTCGCCGACCCGGCGCCGGTGGCCCAGGCCTTCTTCGTGGACGAAGGGGTGCGCGAGCGCTACGAACTGGACGGCATCCTGACCGTCGTGGACGCCATCCACGCCGCCCGCCAGCTCGACGAAAACCGCGTCGCCGCGGCCCAGATCGGCTTTGCCGACCGGGTGCTGCTCACCAAGACCGAAGGCCTCGACACCGCCGCCCTCGCTGCCCTCAAGGCCCGCCTCGCCCGCATCAACCTGCGCGTGCCGCTGCTCCCGGTGCCCACCGCCGCCGACGAACTCGCCGCACTGTTCGCCCTCGACGCCTTCGTGCTCAG
>ERZ650300.1554-NODE-1554-length-12908-cov-24.777639_pt1 | contig 12908 bp, 7 predicted proteins | sample MGYA00376236_ERZ650300 | MGnify/ENA primary metagenome ERZ650300 (study PRJEB26733, sample SAMN07839303) | wastewater metagenome | biome: urban; feature: wastewater treatment plant; material: waste water | place: USA: North Carolina | collected 2016-04-28 ... | reverse complement strand
CGGCGGATTATCCCTGCCACACCGTTACATTCGCTGACAGCGCCTGCATGGCAGGCTCAGGGTTAACCCGCAATCTTTTCGCCAAACACCGCCTGCCACAGTGCCAGCACGGCCTGGCGCTCCGCGTGCAGGGCTTGCGCGTCCATGCGCAGGGAACTTTCGTCCAAGCGCGCTTTGTGCTGTGCACGGCGCAAAGCACGGTAGGCATCGGCGGCGGCCTGGCCGACACCGGGCGGCAACAAGCCAACCGCTTGCGCACGCCGCAACAACGCGATGTTGCCCACGTTGCCAATCAGCTCGGGATGCACGCGGGCATGAGCCAGCACCAGGTACTGCACGGCAAATTCCACATCGATCATGCCGCCAGGGCTGTGTTTCACGTTGAAACCTTCTCCATGCGGAGGGTGGGCGGCGCGCAGGCGCTCACGCATGGCATGGATTTCGGCGCGCAGCGCTGCAGGGTCGCGCTCGGCAGTGATCACGGCCTCACGCACGGCATCAAAGCGGGTGCGCAGGTCTTCGCTGCCCAGCACAAAACGCGCCCGGGTCATGGCCTGGTGCTCCCACGTCCAGGCAGTGTTGCTGCCGCGCTGGCGCTGGTAGTCGGCATACGCGGCAAAGCTGGCCACCAACAGGCCGGAGTTGCCGTTCGGGCGCAAGGCCGTGTCGATCTCGAACAAATCGCCCTCGCCGGTTTTGACCACCAGCCAGTTGATCAGCTTGCGCACATAGGCGGCATAAATTTCTGGCGCGCGCTCGTCGTCGTCGTCGAACACGAAGACGATGTCCAGGTCGCTGCCGTAGCCCAGCTCTTTGCCGCCCAGCTTGCCGTAGCCAATGATGCCGAACTGGGGCACGTCGCGGTGGCGGTTTTTCAGGCGGTTCCAGCACCACTGGGTGGTGATGCGCAGCACGCTGTCGGCCAGGGCGCTCAGGTCGTCGGCCACTTGCTCGACGGTGATGCGCCCGCCCACGTCGCGCGCCAGGGTGCGGAAGGTTTCGGCATGCTGGGCACGGCGCAGCAGGTTCAGCAGGGTCTCGTCGTCGTCTTCGCCGGTGGATTGCAGCGACTTGAGCCGCTGGGCCAGTTCGCGCTCAAAGTCGGCCACCACAAAGCGCTCGGCCATCAGCGCGTCGCCCACCAGCTCGTCGATCACGCCGGGGTGCTGCAGCAGGTAGCGGGCGGGCCATTTGGCGGCGCCCAGCAGGGCCAGCAGTTGCTGGTGCACGGGCGGGCGCTCCAGCAGCAGGGCCAGGTAGCTTTCGCGGCGCATCAGGGGTTCGAGCCAGTTGGTCAGGCGCCCGGCAGCTTCCAGGCTGCAGCGGCCTTCGCCCAGCCACTGGGCGGTGCGCTGCACGATGCGGAACAGCCGCGCGCGGGCCTCGTCGCGCAGGTTGGCCACGCGCGGGTTGTTGCGCCACTCGGCCACGCGCGCGCGAAAGTCTTCGGGCAGTTGTTCCAGCAGGCTTTCCAGCTCGGGCGGTGGCGGGGCCGATGCCTTGGGGCCGCCGCAGCCGCCGCCGCTGCACTGCTTTTTCTCGTTGCCGCCCAGCAGGGTGTCGAATTCTTGCGCCACCAGCTCGCGGTGGGCGTCCAGCTCGTGCAAAAAGGCGCAGCAGTCAGGGTAGCCCATGGTGCTGGCAATCCAGGCCAGGTCGTCGTCGCGCGTGGGCAGCACATGGGTCTGCTGGTCGTCCAGGTACTGGATGCGGTGCTCCACCTGGCGCAAGAAAACGTAGGCGCGGGCCATGGCGTCGGCCGTTTCCTGCGGCATCAGCCCGGCTTGGGCCAGGCGCTGCAGGGCCTCCAGCGTGGGGCGGCGGCGCAGTTCGGGGAACTGGCCCCCGCGCACCACCTGCAAGAGCTGTACGGTGAATTCAATCTCGCGGATGCCGCCGCGCGAGAGCTTCACGTCGTTGGCGCGCTCGGGGTGGCCCGCGCTGCGCTTGGCGGCGTGGTCGCGGATCTGGCGGTGCAGCGAACGCAGCGCATCAAACACGCTGTAGTCCAGGTAGCGGCGGAACACAAACGGCAACACCACCCCGCGCAAGGCCTGCACCTCGGGGCTGCCAATGCAGCTCGTGGGGGCCACGACGCGGCTCTTGAGCCACGCAAAGCGCTCCCACTCGCGGCCCTGCACCTGCAAATATTCTTCCAGTGCCGACAGCGAGATGGCCGCCGGGCCGGAGTTGCCGTTGGGCCGCAGGGCCAGGTCCACGCGGAAGACAAAGCCGTGCTCGGTGGTGTCGCCCACCAGGCTGTAGATGGCCTTGACGGCGCGGGCGAAGTATTCGTGGTTGGAGATGCGGCCCCGGCCGCCCTCGATGCCTGCGGTGTCGCCGTCGTGCTCATACACATAGATCAGGTCGATGTCGCTCGACACGTTCAGCTCGCGCGCGCCCAGCTTGCCCATGCCGATGATCCACAACTGCACCGGCTGCCCTTGCGGGCCCTGGGGTGCGCCGTGGCGGCTGTCCAGCTCTTCGCGGGCGTGGCGGCAGGCGTGGTCCAGGGCCAGTTCGGCCAGCTCGGTCACAGCGCGGGTGATGTCGCCCAGGGGCGCACGCGCTTCGCAGTCCAGGCGGATGAGCCGCTCCATGACCAGTTGCCGCACCGTGCGCAGGGCGCTGGCCATGTCCACACCCCGCGCGCGCAGGGCGGCCATGGCCTCTTCCATCGTGGCCCGGGTGGGTGCGCCCGGCGGCAGCAGGGCCAGGTCCTGCCCATAGCGGCGGTGCAGCCGCTGGAAAAAGCGCGAATGCTCGGCCTGCCCGTCACTGGGAGGAATGGTGGCGCAGGGGGAAAGGGCGGAGGCAATGTTCTGCATGGCAGGCGCGGCGATCGAAGAAGGCGGAAGGCTGGGGGTGGAACACGTCAGGCTCAACAAGGCCTGCAGGCCGGGCGCAAAGTGCCGGTCAGGGGTGGCAGTACGGGCGTAACAGGGGCTAACACGCTGGCAAAAACCTTGCGGAACCGAGCCCCTGGGGGCGGGTCATAATTCCGGCCACCTTCACGCGCAACATGACCGAATCGACCCCTCGCCCCACCCGCTTGCTCAAAATCGTGGCTGGGTTTGCGCGTTGGTCTTTGGGATTGATGCTGGCCCTGTGGTTGTTGCTGGCCATGGCCTGGGGTGCCCTTCATGGCTGGATTGTGCCGCGAATCGGCGAGTTTCGCCCTCAGATCGAGGCGCAAGCCACGCGGGCATTAGGGGTGGCCGTTCGCATCGGCGAAATCTCGGCCCGTTCCGAGGGGTTGATCCCCTCCATCGAACTGCTGGATGTGGCGCTGCTGGACGGCGAAAACCGGGCCGCGCTGCGCCTGCCCCGCGTGGTGGTGTCGTTGTCGCCGCGCTCGCTGCTGCACTGGGGTTTTGAGCAGCTGTATATCGCCTCGCCCGATCTGGACATTCGCCGCGCTGCTGATGGCCGGATTTTTGTGGCCGGCCTGCCCATCTCGCAGGGCACCGGCGACAGCAGTGCGGCCACCGACTGGCTGTTTTCACAAGGCGAGGTGGTGATCCGCGAGGGCACCGTGCGCTGGAACGACGAGATGCGCGGCGCCCCCGAGCTGTCGCTGCAGAAGGTGGATGTGGTGCTGCGCAACGGCAACTGGCGCCACAGCCTGCGCGTGGACGCCACGCCCCCCGAGGCCTGGGGCGACCGCTTCACGCTGGTGGGCATGTTCCGCGCGCCGCTGCTGCGGGTGCGTGACAGCAATTGGAAGCACTGGAACGGGCAGCTGTTTGCCCATTTCTCGCGGGTGGATGTCTCGCGCCTGCGCCACCATGCCGATGTGGGCATTGACGTGGCGCGCGGCCGTGGTGCCCTGCGGGCCTGGGCCGATGTGCAGCGCGGCCAGATCGTGGGCGGCACGGCCGACCTGGCGCTGGCCGACGTGCACGCCACCCTGGGCGCGGGGTTGCAGGCGCTGCAGTTGCCCTCCATCGAAGGCCGCCTGGGGGGGCGCCGCCTGCAGGGGGGCTTTGAATTTTCTACCCAGGGGCTGCAATTTGTGGCCGACGATGGCCTGCACTGGCCGGGTGGCAACCTCAAGCTGCAATACACCGAGGCTTCGGGCAAGGCGCCTGCGCAAGGCGAGTTCCGCGCCGACAAGCTGGACCTGGCCGCGCTGGCCCAGATTGCCAGCCGCCTGCCCCTGTCTTCCGCAGCCCACGATGCCATTGCCACCTATGCGCCCCAGGGCATGGTGCAGGAAATCCAGGCCACCTGGAAAGGGCCGCTCGACGCCCTGCAGCAATACCAGGTGCGGGGGCAGGTGCAGGGCCTCACGCTGGCCGGGGCCGCCCCGAAAGAGGCGAACCGTACGCTGGGCTTGCGCAACGCCAACGCGGAATTTGACCTGAACCAGGCCGGCGGCAAGGCCACCCTGGCCATCGAGGCCGGTGCCCTGGTGCTGCCCGGCGTGTTTGAAGACCCCGTGCTGCCGCTGGACGAATTCGGCGCCAATGTGCGCTGGCAGCTGGAGGGCGAGCGCATTGCGGTGCAGGCCAGCGACATCCACTTTGCCAATGCCGATGCCCAGGGCCAGGCCCGCGTGTCGTGGCACACCAGTGACCCTGCCCGCGTGGCGCACGGCTCGCGCTTTCCGGGCGTGCTGGATTTGTCGGGTGCGCTCACCCGGGCCGATGGCACGAGGGTGCACCGCTACCTGCCGCTGAGCATTCCGGCCGAGTCGCGCCGCTATGTCGAGCAGGCGGTGGTGGCGGGGGTGGCCAGCCATGTGGATTTCAAGGTCCGGGGCGACCTGCACGACATGCCCTTCAACGACCCCAAGCGTGGCGACTTCCGCATCGCCGCGAAGGTGAAGGACGTGACCTATGCCTACGTGCCGCCCAGCCTGCAGCCGAACGAAGCGCTGCGCTGGCCGGCGCTCACGCAGCTGGCGGGCGAGCTGATCTTTGAGCGCTCGTCCATGCAGGTGAAGGGGGCGACAGGCACCTTCATGGGCCTGCCGCAAACGCGCCTGACCAAGGTGGAGGCGCAGATTCCCAACCTGGATCGCACCGTGGTGGGGGTGAACGCCGAGGCGCGGGGGCCGCTGTCTGAGATGCTGGGCCTCATGGCCACCTCGCCCCTGGCGCGCATGACCGGCAACGCCCTGGCCCAGGCCAGCGGCACGGGCAACGCCGATCTGCAACTGCGACTGAGCCTGCCGATCAGCGAAATTGACAAATCCAAGGTGCAGGGCAGCGTGACGCTGGCGGGCAACGAGGTGCGCATCACCCCCGACACGCCCGCCCTGAGCCGCGCGCGGGGCGTGGTGCAGTTTTCTGACACCGGCTTCACCCTGAGCGGTGTGCAAGCCCGCGCGCTGGGCGGCGATGTGCGGCTGGAAGGCGGCATGCGTGCCCTGCCTGCCGGGGCGCCGCCGTCGGAGGCCGCCATCCAGCTGCGCGCGCAGGGCGTGGCCACAGCCCAGGGGCTGCAGCAAACCCCTTCGCTGGGGTTTGTGTCGCAACTGGCGCAAAACGCCACCGGCAGCGCGCCCTACAGCCTGGCGCTGTCGTTCCGCCGGGGGGTGCCCGAGCTGCAGGTCAACACCACCCTGCAGGGCATGGCGCTGGACCTGCCCGCGCCCCTGGGCAAGACGGCCGACGCCCAGCAGCCCCTGCGCTATGAACAAATGGTGGCGCGCGAATCCCTGGTGCCCGTTGCCGCCGGGGCCACGCCGCCGCCGCTGCGCGACCAGGTGACGCTGGACCTGGGCAGCATCGGCTCGGCCACCTACCTGCGCGATTTGGCAGGCGCCCAGCCCCGGGTGCTGCGCGGCTCGATGGGCGTGGGCCTGCCGGCCGGTGAATCTGCGCCGGTGGTGGCCGAGGGCGTGGCCGCCAACATCCGGCTGGGCCGGGTGGATGTGGATGCGTGGGAGCGTCTGTTGAGCCAGTCCACCCGCGCACCCGGCAGTGCTGCGGGTGGGGCTGCTGGCGGTGCACGCCCCGGCGCCACCGCCGTGATGGGCCCCGGCCCGGCTCCGTCCCCGGCCATGGACTACCTGCCCAACGTGGTGGCCCTGCGCGCCACCGAGCTGTCGGCCCAAGGCCGCACCCTGCACAACCTGGTGGCCGGTGGGCTGCGCGAAGGCAACCTGTGGCGTGCCAACCTGGACGCCTCTGAACTCAACGGCTACGTGGAGTTTCGCCAGCCCACATCGGGCGACATGGGCAATGGCCGCCTGTTTGCGCGCCTGTCGCGCCTGAGCATGCCGCAGAGTGAAGCCACGCAGGTGGAAAACCTGCTGGCCGAGCAACCGGGCTCGTTGCCCGCGGTGGACGTGGTGGTGGACGACTTCGAACTGCGCGGCCGCAAGCTCGGTCGCATCGAGATCGAAGCCCAGAACCGCAGCGCCGAAGGGGCCCAGCGGGAGTGGCGCCTGGGCAAGTTCAACATCACCACGCCTGAAGCCAGCCTGACCGCCACGGGCAACTGGGCCTTGCTGAGCCGTGCCCGGGGCGTGGCCGAGCCGCGCAGCCCCGAGCGGCGCACGGCGCTGAACTTCAAGCTCGACATCCGCGACTCGGGCGACCTGCTGGCGCGGTTTGGCATGGTTAACGTAGTGCGGCGAGGCAAAGGGCGCATGGAAGGGCAGGTGGGCTGGATCGGCGCGCCGTTCAGCCCCGACTTTCGCACCATGGCCGGGCAGATCAGCATCAACATCGAATCGGGGCAGTTTTTGAAGGCCGACCCGGGCCTGGCCAAGCTGCTGAGCGTGCTCAGCTTGCAGTCCCTGCCGCGCCGCCTCTCGCTCGATTTCCGGGATGTGTTCAGCGAAGGCTTCGCGTTCGACTTTGTGCGCGGCGACATGCTGATCGACCAGGGCGTGGCCTCCACCAACAACCTGCAGATGAAGGGCGTGAACGCCGCCGTGCTGATGGAAGGCAAGGCCGACATCGAGAAGGAAACCCAGGACCTGCGCGTGGTGGTGGTGCCCGAGATCAACGCCATGACGGCATCGCTGGTGGCCACAGCCATCAACCCGGTGGTGGGGCTGGGCAGTTTCCTGGCGCAGGTGTTCTTGCGCGGCCCGCTGATCGAGGCCGCCACGCAGGAGTTCCACATTGACGGGGGCTGGGCCGACCCCCGCGTGGTGCGCGTGCCCCGCCGCGGCCGCGAGGCCACGGCACCCGCGCAAGGTGCCAGCGGTTCCGGCCCCGCAGCGCCAGGGCCGCAAAATGCCACGCCTGAGCCCCCTCGCACCGGAGACCCCTCATGATGAAAGTCGCTGCGATCCAGATGGTGTCTGGCCCCCGGCCTGAGGAAAACCTGGCCACCGCCCGCGGTCTGCTGGAACAGGCGGCGCAAGCCGGTGCCGAACTGGCCGTGCTGCCCGAGTACTTCTGCGCCATGGGCCTGCGCGATACCGACAAGCTCGCCTACCAGGAGAGCTTTGGCGAGGGCCCCATCCAGAGCTTCCTGGCCCGCACCGCGCGCGAACTGGGGTTGTGGATTGTGGGCGGCACCCTGCCCCTGCGCACCACCGACCCCCAGCGCGTGCGCAACACCACGCTGGTGTTTGCGCCAGATGGCCGCTGCGTGGCCCGCTACGACAAGATCCACCTCTTCTGGTTTGACAACGGACGCGAGCAGTTCCATGAAGGCCGCGTGATCGAAGCGGGCGACAACGCTCCGGTGCAGTTCGACCTGCCCGCGCGCGACGGCCACCGCTGGCGCGTGGGCTTGTCGGTGTGCTACGACCTTCGTTTTCCCGAGCTGTTCCGCGCCCATGCCCGCGCGGGTGCGGATGTGTTGCTGGTGCCCAGCGCCTTCACCCATGTCACCGGCCAGGCGCACTGGGAAGTGCTGCTGCGCGCCCGCGCCATCGAGAACCTGGCTTACGTGGTGGCACCCGCCCAGGGCGGTGTGCATGAAAACGGCCGCCACACGTGGGGCCAGAGCCTGGTGGCCGACCCCTGGGGCCAGGTGCTGGCGCAGCAGGCCCAGGGCCCCGGCGTGGTGCTGGCCGACCTGGATCCCGAGCGGCTGCGCAGCGTGCGCCAGCAGTTGCCGGCCCTCACCCACCGCGTTTTATGAGCACCATTTCGCGCGCCATCTGGCGCCGCTGGCGCAGCGCATGGCGGCGCTGGTCGCTGTGGACAGCATTGATCGCCCTGGTGGTGTCCATGCTGGTCACCATGGTGTGGCTCGCGGGGCGGTACGAAGCCAGCCAGGTGCAAACGCGGCTGGAGCGTGATGCGGCCGATGCCGTCTCTGATGTGCGCGTGGCGCTGAACCGCAACCTGCAGAGCCTGCAGGCCCTGCACGCGTCTGACCCCGGCCTGCTGGCGTGGGAGGTGGAGGCGGCCGAACTGCTGCGCCTGCAGCGCGAACTGGTGCGCCTTGAATGGCGCGACAACGCCATGCGCCTGCGCACCCATGTGCAAACGCCCTACCGCGCCCTGATGTGGGACCGGGGCATGCGCGAGAACAGCCATTCGGAAGCCAACCAGGCGTGCAGCACCGCGCGGCGCCTGAGCGCCCCTGCGTATTCCGGCAGTTACTACCAGCCTCACGCAGACGGGCTCGGCTCCGAGCTGATGGAGCTGTGCCTGCCGCTGAGCGTCAACGGGCGTGCATCGGGCTTTTTGATCGCCACCTATTCGCTGCAATCGGTACTGGCCGACATGGTGGGGGCCAGCCTCACGCGCAGCCAGGAAGCCTCTTTCACCGAACCCGACGGCACCCGGCTGGCCGTGCTGGGCGCCTCGCGCCGGGGCACGCGCATGTTCACCGCGCAGCAGCTGCTGGACCTGCCGGGCACCACGCTGGTGTTGCGCCTGGACACCTGGCACACCGCGCCCAGCGTGTTCCCGAATGTGCTCACGGCCCTGGTCACGGCCATGTCGATCGCGCTGGTCACGGTGGTGGGCGTGCTGGTGCGCGACAACCGGCGCCGCCTGCGCGCCGAGCGCGACCTGGGCGATGCGCTGGCGTTTCGCAAGGCCATGGAAGACTCGCTGGTCACCGGCCTGCGCGCGCGCGACCTGCAAGGCCGCATCACCTACGTCAACCCCGCGTTCTGCGAGATGGTGGGCTTCACGGCGCAAGAGTTGCTGGGCTACAGCACCACCGCCCCCGCCTCGGCCCCGTACTGGCCCCCGGAGCGGGTCGAGGAATACCGCCAGCGCCAGGCCCACCGCTTTGCCGGCAGCGTGCCGCCACGGGAGGGGTTTGAGTCCGAATTCATGCGCAAGGATGGAACGCGCTTTCCGGTGCTGATCATCGAGGCCCCACTCATCAACGCCCAGGGCCTGCACACCGGCTGGATGAGCGCGTTTCTGGACATCAGCGAACAGCGCCGGGTGGAAGAGCTTTCGCGCGCTTCGCAGGAGCGCCTGCAGGCCACCGCCCGCCTGGCCACGGTGGGCGAGATGGCCTCGCTGCTCAGCCACGAGCTGAACCAGCCGCTGGCGGCCATCTCCAGCTATGCCACGGGTTCGCTGAACCTGCTGGAGTCGGTGTCCGGCGACCAGCCGGTGCCCTCAAGCCAGGACCTGGAAGACGTGCGCATGGCCATGCGCCAGATTGCGCGCCAAGCCGAGCGGGCGGGCCGAGTCATCAAGAGCGTGCACGATTTTGTGCGCCGCCGCGATCAGGCCCGCGAGGCCGTGCCCGCACAGCAGCTCATCGAGGCCATCTGGCCGCTGGTGAACCTGCAGGCCCGCAAGCTGGGCGTGAGCGTGCGTACCTCGGTCGAGCCCGACCTGCCCCCTGCGCTGTGCGACCGCACGATGGTGGAGCAGGTGCTGCTCAACCTGGCGCGCAACGCCATGCAGGCCATGGACGACCCCACCATCACCCCCCGCGTGCTGGACATCCGCGTGCGGCGTGCAGCGTCCAAAGGGCACAGCGGGTGGCTGGAGTTTTCGGTGGCGGATGGCGGCAGCGGCATCCCGGAAGAGGTGGCCAAGAAACTGTTCACCCCGTTCTTCACCACCCGCACCGAGGGCATGGGCCTGGGGCTGAGCATGTGCCGCACGGTGGTGGAGCAGCACGGCGGGTACTTCGGGTTCGCGCCGAACGAGCCGCGTGGTACGGTATTCACTTTCACCCTGCCGGTCAAAATATGACATTCCCGGCGCGGGCTGCGCTGGCGTTCGAGTGGGCGTAACGAACGCAACACCCTCCCAACTGATATTTGCCATGGAACCCGTATCCAACGCGACTGTGTACATCGTTGACGACGACGCCGGCGTGCGCGAAGCGCTGGCCTGGCTGCTGCGCTCGCGCCGCCTGCCCAGCGAATCGTTTGACAGTGCCGAGGCCTTTGAGGCCATGCTGCAGACCCGGCCGCCCCAGCGCCAGCCCTGCTGCCTGCTGCTGGACGTGCGCATGCCCGGCATGAGCGGCCTGGCCTTGTTTGACTTGCTGGTGGCGCGGGGCAGCTTGCACACCATGCCCGTCATCTTCCTCACCGGCCATGCCGATGTGCCCACGGCGGTCGATGCCGTCAAACGCGGCGCCTTCGACTTTTGCGAAAAGCCGTTTTCCGACAATGCCTTGGTGGACCGCATCGAGCAGGCCCTGGCCCAATCGGGCGAGCGGCTGGCCGAACTGCGCGAGCGCAGCAGCCTGCAAGAGCGCTTCCGTGAGCTGACCGACCGCGAACGCGATGTGATGGACCTGGTGGTGGCCGGCTTGCCCAACAAGCTGATTGCCGATCAGCTCGACATCAGCGTGCGCACGGTGGAGGTGCACCGCTCACGCGTGTTCGACAAGATGCACGTCAAGTCGGCTGTCGAGCTGGCCAACCTGCTGCGCACCGGCCATTGAGCGCTGGATTGAGCGCTGGATTGAGCGCTGGATTGAGCGCTGGTTCAAAACAGCGCTGAACTGCGCCTGAGCGCAGCACCCGCTCAGCGGGCGCGCTCACCCACAAAAATTTCCACGCGTCGGTTGCGTGCGCGCCCTTCGGCGGTGTCGTTGCTGGCAATCGGGTAGCGCTCGCCCATGCCGTCGATGGCAATGCGGCGGCCGTCCACCCCGCGGTTCACCAGGTAGTTGCGGGTGCTGGCGGCGCGGTCTACCGACAGGGGGTTGTTCACTGCTTCGCTGCCCGTGCTGTCGGTGTGGCCCACGATGCGCACGTCCGAATACGGGTTGTTGCGCAGGCCCATCGCAAACTGGTCCAGCACCGGCGCAAAGTTGGGCTGGATGTCAGAGCGGCCCACGGCAAACGAGATGTCGCTGGGGATGTTCAGCATCAGCTGGTTGTCCGCCGTTTGCGACACGGCAATGCCTGTGCCGCGCGTGGCCTGTTCCATCTCGCGCTTTTGCCGCTCCATGTTTTGCGACCAGATGTAGGTACCCAGGGCACCCACGCCTGCGCCCAGCACGGCACCCGTGCCCGCGTTGCCGCCGGTGGCCGAGCCGATCACTGCCCCCGCCAGGGCGCCCACCCCCGCGCCTGTGGCCGTGCGGCGCTGCGTGTCGTCCATGCTTGCGCAGCCCGTGGCCAGAATGACAACGGCGCTGACGCCCAGAAGAATGTGTTTGCGCATGTGTGTGCTCCTTGAAATATTGGCAGTGCAAGGTGGCATCGGCACAGGGTGTGCGGTACGCCTCGCTGCCCGCAATGATCGCGCACAGTGGCAGCGGGCGCCATCAGCACAGGCAGGCAAGCGGTGTAGGACAACGCCGCATGTGCTGACGCAGGCGGCGCGGCGCGCCTCAGCCGCCCGGCGTGGGCGGTTTGCGATCGTCCGGGGCTTCGGGGTTCGGGTCCTGGGCGGGCAGATCCAGCTCGCCGCCTTTGCGGCCCGAGAACATCGTCCACCACACAATGGCAATCAGCACCACCAGCGCCAGCAGCGCTTCAAGCAAAATCAGCCCCATGAAATTGACACTCCTGCGCCTGGTCGTAACGGCGCTGATTGTAGGAACGCTCGTTGCCTGCTCCACCCCGCCCGCGCCATCCCCTTCGGCCCCTGGGGACTTGCCGGCCACCCGCCCCACGGCGCCCATGGCGCTGCCCGGCGACACAGGTCCGCTGCCGCCGCCCCTGTCGCAGCCCAAGAGCCGCTGGACGCCTGTGCGCTGGGCCGAACTGCCCGGCTTTACCGAAGACGCGCTGCACGAGGCCTGGAACGCCTGGATCAAAAGCTGCGAGCGGCCCGTGGCGCCGTTCACCGCGCTGTGTAGCGAAGTGCGGCAGCTCAGCATTGCCAGCGGCGATGAGCAGCGCGCCTGGATGATGGCGCGCTTGCAGCCCTACCGCGTGGAAACCACCGACGGCAACCCCGACGGCCTGCTCACCGCCTACTACGAACCCCTGATGGACGCCGCCCGCCAGCCCGGCAACGGCTTCAACGTGCCCATTTACCGCACGCCAGCGGGCTTTGGCGCGCGCAAGCCCTGGTACACCCGACAGCAGATCGAAACCCTGCCCGAAGCCCAGGCCGCGCTGCAAGGCCGCGCCATTGCCTGGCTGCGCGACCCGGTGGAATCGATGGTGCTGCACATCCAGGGCTCGGGCCGCCTGCGCGTGATGGAGCCCGACGGCTCCACCAGCCTGGTGCGCGTGGCCTATGCCGGCACCAACGACCAGCCCTACGGCAGCATTGGCCGCTGGCTGCTGGACCAGGGCTACACCCGCGACGCCACCTGGCCCGGCATCCGTGCCTGGCTGGCTGCCAACCCCCAGCGCACCAACGAGCTGATGTGGACCAACCCGCGCTACGTGTTCTTCAAGGAAGAACCCCTGGCCGGCATGGACGCCGCCTTCGGCCCCAAGGGCGCGCAGGGTGTGCCCCTCACCCCCGGCCGCTCCATCGCGGTGGACCGCCAGAGCATTCCCTACGGCACGCCCGTGTGGCTGGCCTCCAGCGGCCCCCAGGTGCAATTGAGCCGCCTGGTGCTGGCGCAAGACACGGGCAGCGCCATCCTGG
>ERZ650300.1553-NODE-1553-length-12914-cov-8.277627_pt1 | contig 12914 bp, 13 predicted proteins | sample MGYA00376236_ERZ650300 | MGnify/ENA primary metagenome ERZ650300 (study PRJEB26733, sample SAMN07839303) | wastewater metagenome | biome: urban; feature: wastewater treatment plant; material: waste water | place: USA: North Carolina | collected 2016-04-28 ... | reverse complement strand
AAAGGCGTAATCATGTCGCAAACCCGCTTAAGTTTTCGTAATAGATAGTGATGGCGGCCAGCTCAAACAGGCCGTCTGAAACGTTGCTAACCTCAATCGCCAAGTTGGTTGCCATCACCTCCACCGGTATGCGCGGTAACGGGCGCGTGTCGCCGCTCAATCTCAAGGCCGGTGTAGCGCGTTGAGGATTAGCCGGATCAAACTTAAAGCGCAAATTCAAATCGCCCGCCGCCGCCACGTCCACACCAGTAAACTGTTTGAGCGTGCCGGGTCGCTGCATATCCAAGTAAGGCAATTCCGCCACCACCTCGATCGGCGCGCCGTCATCGCTATAGGCCGTCTCGTCCAACACATAAAGCACATTGCCGCTGCGCATATACAGCCGCGTTTCATGCTCGGCCACCGCATCAATGGGAAACGGGAAGTGCCACATGCTCCAAGCGCTTATTTTGCTGGCGCGGCTGTAGCTGTACACGTATGCATAATCGCCCATAAAGCACATCAGTTGCCCAACGCCGCGCCAATACACCATTTTAGGCGTAATGTCGCGGCGCATATCGGCCTGCACCAACGCATCAATCGGGCTGCCGATGTCGTTATCCATCATGTTTGATGAAAACGCCTGCACCGCCACCGAGCGGAAACCCGAAGACGCCAGAAAGAAAATATCCGAAGCCATATTGGCATGAGAATAAGCATAGCGTGTACCAATCGGCACCGTTGTTACCAGTCTGTGTAATGATGGGTCGGGGTCTACCGACCAAATCTGCGCGCTATCTTCAAAGAAAACCACTAGATTTTCGTTATACTCGCCCAGCGCCACCGGCTTATTGTTCACCGATTGCTGCAAAGCCACGGGCAAGAAGCCGGCATTTTTTTCAGTCGTCCAGTCGCGCGCGTTGCCCGTGGCCGAAAAGCGCACCACGTCATCTTGTATGGCAAAAATCTTGCCTGCTTTTTTGATAAAGCCGGCTGAATGCGGGCAATGCTTGTCTACAATCGCCGCGCCGTCAGGGCTGCCGTCCAAATAATAATGCTGCGTCATGCCGTTGCGGTGCTTGGCGCAAAGGTATAAATAGCCGTTAAACACCTCCACATGCAACACATCGGCAATGTCAGCATCAACAGACAACACCGCATTGCTTACGTTTTCCACATAATCCACCGTGCGGCCTGAAAACGTCCACAAGGCATCCAAGCCCGAAAACAAGCCCTTGCAGCCTGTCGGCAAATCCGCCACCTTGCGCAAGCCCGGGCGCTTTCGTATCGTGCGGCCTGTGGTCACATAAGCATTTTTGAGTGTGCGCAACCTGTTGGCATCGGCGCTACTGGCAAGCTGGCGCACATCAAGCCCTCCATCGAATCGCTCAAAGGTAATGGCCGGCATACTCAATCCTCCAAAATAAAGGCTTCATACCATACACCATTCATTGAGCCGGCAAAGTTTGTGGCCACCTGAAAACCTGTTTCCGTTGCGTTATTAACGTATTGCGCGCGCACGGCGTTGGCATCTGCAATATCCAGCATGACTTTTAAAATAGGCCGCTTGGAAAAAGGTTTAGGATAATTGGCGGTAATCAGTACGTTGTTTGCCAGCGTACCGACAAAATTCGCACGCGGAATATAGCCCGCCTGATACTCTTTGTATTTTGGCATTTTTGCAAGCACCTGCTCCAGCGCGGCAATTCGCAATTGCAACGCACTATCGCCGCTGCCGCCTGCGCCTGCATCGCCCTTGTCGCCTTTTTCACCCTTGAGTGAAGCCAGCCATGCCGCCTCGCTGCCCGCAAAACCTTGCGCCACCGCGATTTGATAAGCCGATTTACCGTCTTTGCCGTCCACACCATTCTTGCCCGGCAAGCCGTCCGCACCCTTTGCACCCGGCAGGCCGTCCTTGCCATTGAGGCCGTCTGAACCTTTATCGCCTTTAGCGCCCGGCAAACCTTGGATGCCCTGAATGCCTTGCAAGCCCTGAATGCCGCGCTCACCTTGTGCGCCGCGTTCGCCCTGCAATCCGCGCTCACCGCGCAAACCCTGAATGCCCTGCTCGCCGCGTGCGGGTTTCAAAGTGTCGGTGTCGCCTATCCACCAGTTGCCGTTGTCGCCGATATGCGGCGTAATGCCCACGCCACCGCCGCCACTCTCGATTTTCAAATCCAAGTCATTCACGCGCTTTTCTAAAGCGTTGACGTCTTCAGCCACATGCTGCGCAAATCTTGCCCGTTGGTCGGTCATCGTTTAATTCCTCGTGTTGCGGTAAATATCCCAGTAAGGCGTATCGTCCCGCTCAACCACCGTTTCGCTGCTGCGTATCACACGCGGCGCACCGGCGGCCTGTTTGCGCGCACGGTGCAAATCATCCTCACCGTCCACCCCGAAGTTTTCCGCTTTGGCTTGGCGCAGCATATTGGCAAAGCGATCAGCGTAAAGCTGCACGTCTTGCTGGCGGTAATGGCCTTTGCCCATCACCACCGCCAAAGCCAGCAACAAATCATCCGGCACGCTGCAAAAGTCGTCATCCTGCGTAAAGCGCTTTGGTTCGGCGTAATACTCAATCCGAATCTGCACCGGCTCATCTTCAGGCACCGGCTCAAACTCAAGCTGCATCACGCCTTGCTCGCGCGCCGTCAGCTCATACCACAGCGGATAGCCGCCATCAGGCTCGCCCACGCGCGGCAAACCGGCCTTAATCTCATACCAGTTGTCTTGATACAGGCCGTACACGCCAAACATTACGCCGATTGGCGCATCATCCGGCACATCCAACACCCGCTGCCCCACGCCCAAAGCCTCAATGTGCTGCTTGAGCAGGTAGCGCCAGCGCACATCGCGCCAGAGTTGTTGTTGCGCCTGCTGCAAAAACTGATTCAAAATCGGAATCTGCAAATCAATCACGCCCGCCATTGCACCAAAGCCCAGCGACACGGCCAGGCTTTCGCGCAATTCGGCCAGCGTTTTAAACAGCGGGCGCATGTTCGGCCACCAAAGCGGCTAAGGTTTCGGTGCTGGCATTGCCTTTGTATTCCACGCCCAAGGCATCCAGCTCCGCTTTGAGTTCATCGCGGGTAGGCTGATTGCCAGACGGCTCTTGCTCGGCCACCGCGCCGGCATGAATCGCTTGTGCGAGCGCGGTATCATTCGGGTAAACAGCATCCGCCCATTCCACGCCCTGCGAGTTCACGCCATACTTCATGCGCAAGCGGTCACGCTCTTCATACACCGCGCCCACTTCAAAAAAGCCCACCGGCTCATCCTCCAGCAAGTCCACATCGCCGCTATGCACGGCGCGCAGCAAATCCGCCTCATGGCGCGGCACCGTCACCGGCACCTCTGTATACATAGAGCGGCGAACCAACAGGGCAAACAAATAAACTTTCATGGTCATCTCCAAAAAAAACAAAGCAAAAAAGGCGGCCACAGCAAGCCGCCCGTATCAGGTTAAGCCAATGCCAGCACAGCGTGGGCAGACGGCATATTCATGGTCATTGCACCCCGCCACAGCATCGCCCAATAATGGTTATAATTCTCTTTGCCGCGCGGCGGGTGACGCGTTACAAAGTCGCTGCCGGTAATCGGGCGCAAATGCAGGTGATTCAGATTGAGGAAATAGCAACGCTTGCTCCAGCCCACAGGCGAGGTATCCGCGCCGCCAAAGTTGTCGTCCCACTCCGGGCAATACTCAATCGGAATGCCTTTCCAGTAGAGGCCGGTGGTCGACATATCGGCGCTGATGCCGCCTTTGCCCGAATCGGTAATATGGCGGATAGCCGCGCCAATGGTGCCGGATTGCTGCGCCGCCTTGCGGTAGGCATCAATAAAATCAGAGCCGGCCAAAATCACATTGGGCATACCGTTTGAGCGCTTAATGCATTCGCGCCACGCTTTTTCCATGCTATCTTGCATGGTTGCAGTCGCCAACTTGTCATTGGCATGGTGACGCCACCATTTATAAGTGGCGCGGTTCAGCCCGCCGATTACACCGGTGGCATTGGCAATCGGCAACAAACCATCCAAGCCAACAATCTGCTTGGTGCTGGACGCGCCGTTCAAATGAATATCACGGCTGAAACGCTCTTGCGCACCCAGTCGCAGCGCTTCCATTTTTTCGTTAAGCAGGTTGGTGAGCTGGATTTTTTCCGCGCCGGTGATGTTGCCACCTTTGCCGGAATCATCAAGCGTAATGCCGTTGGCCACCAATTCGGCTTCATTCACGGTCATGCCGTCATGAAATTCATACCACGGAAACTTGCTCTGCTCGAGCGTATCGCGGTTGGAATAATTCAGCGTGTCGGCTGAATCAAACCATTGGCCGGCGCTGCCGTAGCTTTTGCGGATTTGTTCAACAATGTGTTCTTTCGCGCCGCCAAAGGTTTTTTTCTTGGCGGTCAGGTGTTTCAGCAGCGGGCGCTGCATGTCCACCATATCAATCGGGTTGTTTTTCAGGTAATAATCCAAGCCGGCTTTACCGGCGATCGCCAATTCGGCGGATGTGATGCTCATAATATGCTCCTTAAATAAACGATAAAAATCACCGCCCATCCGGTTGCAGTTGCGAGCCTGCCATACGCCGCGTGTGATGACTCACGCTTACATCTCGGTCGGTATGCCTGCATTTAAGCAAAGTTTTAATTGGTTGCTTCCGCCGCAAACACAAAAAAACCACCCTTTCGAGTGGTTTTTTCTTTCAGACGGCCTCTGATTACATACCGCCAAACATCGCTTCTTGCAGGTTTTGCGGATCCGCCGCACCACCAGCCGGCATGCCGCCGCGCAAGGGTTGCACCTTTTGGCGCACAGGATTGGCCGCCTGCTTTAAGCCGTTGTAAAAGGTTTGCAGCGCAAATTTCCATTGGTTAGGCGGCATCTGCGATAATTCGTTTTTCGCAAACGCCAACACCTTAGGCTCAAACTCCGGCCACAACACATCCGATTTGGCGTATTGCATGCTCAACTCGTTTACATCCTGCACCGCCTGATTAAATTCGGCCTGCCGCTGTTGCTCGGCTTGCGCCGCCTGTTGTTGCTGCTGCCATTGCGCCTGTTGCGCTTGCTGGCTCTGCTGCGCATATTGCTGCTGTTGCTGCTGCCGCCAACGTGCCTGTGCCAGCTCGTGCGCCACCTCGGGGGCGAGCGTCATTTCTTCCGCCTGCTGCTGCAAATCCGGGAATTGGCTCAACAAATCCACCGTCAGGCTGCGCCCGCTGATGGCCTCAAACTGCACGATTTGTTGTTTAAGATATTGCTCCACCTTATCGTAATCGCCCGTCTTCACCGCCTTGGCATAGTCGAACAGATCCGTCACCTCTTCGGCGTTGTTGCAGCTTTCCTGCGCCAAGCGCTGAAATTCCTGCACCGTCTCCGCCATCTGATGGTACTCGCTATCTTTGGCGCGGTATTCTTTCACCTCGTTGGCCAAGGCTTGAAAGCGCGCGCTGGCCTTTTCGCCCAAGCCCTCCGGCTCGGCCAGGTCGTCCGGCTCCGACTTTTCATCGGGCTTAGCCGCCGCACCGTCTTTGTCAGGTTCCGGCTCTTGCGGCGCGTCTGCTTCAGGTTCGGGCGGCTCTTCGCCGCCGCCACCAAACATCGCTTCTTGCAGCGTCTCCGGTTCGTCCGGCTTTTCAGACGGCTGGTTATCCGGTTGTTGCTCTGCCGCCTGTTGCGCCTCTTGCTCTGCTGCCTGCTGTAAATCCAAGTCCATTACATCGCTCCTTGTGGTTGTGCCTCATCAGGCGGTAAATCCATTTGCGGCGCGCCTTGCTGCATCAACATTTGTTGCTGCTGCATCATTTGCTGCGCCATCATGTCTTGTGCAAAATCGGGGATAAACTCGTCTAAGTCTATCCGCTCATCAAAGCGGTTAATCGTCTCCTCCAGCATCTTGCGCAAAGCGCCGGCCATGCCCGCTTGTCCTTGCAATTGCAGCTGCGCCATCTGCGCAATCGTCTGCTGCAACACCGGCATAAGCTGCATCCATTGCTCGCGCTCTTGAAACTTATTGGGCTTGCTCATGCTGCCGGCCTTAATGTCCAAAGCCAAGTGCTTAAACGCCACATCAATACCCATGTTCTGCCACGGCGTTTGCGCGCCGATCAGTTGCGCCACATCATCGGGCGTATAGCTCTGCACCATAATCTCAAGGGCATACCGCGCCATATCGCGCATCATGTCCTCGATAATGTCTTGCCGCTCCGATATGCCGCTCTGCATGCCCATGCTCATAATCTCGGCCTCGGTTGCCGTCTTGGCCTTGTTGACATAGCCGCGCGCCGCATCACCGCTGCGGGTCGTCATCTCCACGTCCCGAAAAATCATGTCCGGCACAAACAGCGCATGATTGAGCTGCGGCACAGGAAATTGCTGGATAGATGCGCTAATCGGCTGGCTCGGATTGATATTGGCCGCAATCCACTTGCCGCTCTCATCATCACGCACATGCTCGGTCAAGCGCTGTGCATCGCCTGCCGACAAATCACCGGCCTTAGGCACAACAAAAGTCGGCTTGTTGTATTGGCGGCTGTTGCGCACCTGGCTGCGTAAATGGCTGTACTCATCCTGATAGTCAATCAGCGTCTGCACATCGCTCAACGGGTAATAGCGCCCGTCCATCTGATTAAACATCAGGCCAAAAAAAGGATACCAACGCTCGCCGGTCGGCGCAGGGCTATAAGGCTCGCGCGCCCAATCATCCGCGCCACGGGCAAATGTAAACACATGTCCGCTGCCCTTGTCCCACACCTCCCACACCTCAAGCAGGCAGTCATCAGCGCTCTCACCCGCCAGCATCCCCACCTCGCCCTTGTCCTTGCCAAAGCGTTTAGCGCCTTTGGGCAGCTCTGCCGCGGCAAACACGCGCTTATATACCTCCGCCGTCATCCACACCCGCTGCCCGATAGCCTCCGCCTGTTGGTAGTCGGCCAGCTCAAGCACCGCATCATCCAACACAAAAATGTCTTCAGCCGCCACACGGTCAATCACCAAGCCTTTCTGCACAAACAATTCCGATCGCCCCTGCAAGGCCGCCTCAACGTGTGCCGTCTGAAACTTAAGCGCCTCGGCCACCGCCTCCTCATCTGCCGCCGGCTCGTCCAGCTCGCGCTGCAAAGCCTCAATCTCGGCCACATTGTCTTGCGCATCATTGAGGCGGTTATATTGCATAGGGTCGGCGCGGTAATCGTCTTGCAGCGTCATCTTGAGCCAGCCGCTGCCCGTGGTGAGCGTGGAGAGCAGGCAGCCCTTGGCGCGGCGCTTAAGGTCGGTGTTGTCCACAAACTCGCGCTGCAATAAATCCTCCGCCACCTCGGCAAAGGCCACCCACGGGCTAACCTCGCCGCGCACCTCCGCCGCCAAACGAGCAGGCCGCACCTCTATTTCAGGGTTTTTGGCATACAAGGCCGGCACCAGCGCCGATAAAGTGCTATGGATTAAATAAGGGTTAACCTTACGCGCCTCGTTTTTCTCGCGCAAATCCACCGCATCGCGGCACTTTTTGTACAACGCATGCTGTTTGCCGGCGGCTTTTACCGCCTTGCCCACGCGCTCATCCCATTTTTTTAACAACGCGTTTTTCTCGCCGCCTTGCTGTTGCCCGTCTATCAAGCCATCCATCGCCTTGCTCCGTCATTGTGTTGCTGCATCTTGCCTGCTTTTTAATCGGTTGCTTATCAGGTTACCGGCTTAAACTGCAACCATTCAGGCCGCAGGCTGCCCTTTTTCGGTGCCGGCGCAGCGATAACCCGCGTCATGCACAAATAGCGCAAAGTGTCCGGCGCATGGTCTTCCATGTCCGAATCTACGTCTTCGGCGTTGTGCTTATCGTGCTGCAAGGCCGGCAGGGTACGTATCAAATCGCGGCACACATCAAAGATGTAAAGCAACGGCTCGCCCTCGCTGCCATCCAATCCCTGCAAGCGCAAATGCACCTGCTGCCAGCCTGCCACCCGCTTGTTATCCGCCGGCCAAAACTGCACCCCCGCCTTTTGCAGCGTCTCCGCCTGGCTCTCTCCGCCATTGCTGGCAAAGATAGCCGGGTCGGCCACCATCTGTGCAAAGCGCTCATCTTTGCTGTAGCCCTTGATGCCCTTGCCTATCTCATTGGCCGGCATGCGCAAGCCCACATTGGCCTCGCCCGTGCTGCCATACCACTCCCGATAAACCACGATCGCATTTTTAGGCAGGTATCTGCCGTCAGGCCGTCTGAAAGTGCCGTCCGAAACTGCACCCCACAACACGCAAAAAGGCTTGGCATAGCCCCAGTCAAAAGCCATAATCCGCGGCCAATGCGCCGGTATCGTAAACGGCTTGAGCACATGGCGCGAGCGCTCAAACTCGCTAAAGTAAGCGCCATCGATAATATCCCAGTCACCGTTTTTCATCGCGGCGACAAGGGCAGGATTGCCCAAACCCTCAAGCCTGCTCTCATAATCAGGGTCGTTTGCCGCCAGCGTGGGGTTGTCGGCCAGCTTGGCGGGGATATACTGCCGCAACATCCCGCCCTCTGCCGCCGGTGTGCGCGTAATCTCCATTGGCGGCGCATAATCCACAAACATCTTTTTAACCCACACATGGCCGATATTGCCCGGGTTGCTGCCGCACAGCACCAGCGGCAGCTTGTGCTTATACTCACTCGGCACATTCAGGCCGCCGAGCCGCACACGCCCACGCAAAAAGCGGTAAATCGCCTCGGTAAACAAGGTCAGCTCGTCCATCAGCAAAACATGTATCTCCGCGCCCTGATACTTATACATATCCTTTTCATGCTGGCAATGGCACAGATAGATTTTCGCCCCGTTCCAAAATTCAAAAATGCCTTTGTCATCCCTAAACTTGCAATGGCCGCTCACCACCAACGGCGACAACATCGCCCTCAAGCCGCTCGTCCCCTCCAAATGGTTTTTGCGCAAATCGTCCGATACCCGCCGAAAGATATAAACCTGTATCCCCGCCACCGCCATGCACAGCATAATCGCCACCACCCGCATCAAGTGGCTTTTGCCACCGCCCGCAGCACCGCCATATAAAATCTCCGTGGCCTTGCTCAAAAACGCCAGCGACTGGCGCGGGTGCAATTTCAGGCGGATTTCACTCATTGCTCAACTCAACAACAATAGTGGGCGCTTGCGTAATCGCCGTCTCTTGTTTATCCACCACCAGCCCAAGCAGCTTAGCCTTGCCCATTGTGGCCGACACCGCCGCCGCTGCTTTGTCCGTTTCAAACGCCAGCTTGCGCGCCTCCTCCAGCTCCTTAACCAAATCATCCACCGTGATTTCGTGCCGTTTTTGATGCAACGCCCGCAAGGCATCAATCCTTACCGCTACCTTACCATTAGCCAGCATTTGACTGGCTTTCACCGCCACCACTTCAGGCTTGGTTCTCGATGCGTTGTAAGCCTGCCGATACGCCTCACTAGCATTGCCCGTCTCAATATACACCTGACAAAACCTCTCCTGCTTAGGCGTCAATTTTATTTTATCCATCGTACTTCCCACGGATTGCGCCGCGTTGTCCGTACCGGCAAGCGGTAATAGCGCACAGCCGATCGCCGCCAACACCAATAGCGCAACCTCAATATACGCACCTCCGGCACCACATCAAAAACCACCGTGCCATCATCCACCAGCTGCGCCATCACGCGCATCACTACCTTTTCATTCCGCCCGAGCGTCTCCGCAATCTTTTTTGCAGGCTGCCGCCCGTGCAATTGCAGCTGCTCGATAATCTCATCACGCACACAATCCGCCATAGCTCACCCCTTAAACACAGCCGGCAATGCCAAATAAAGCCCGGCCTCTTTAGCCCACGCCACAAAATCAGACGGCGGCACCGTCTATCGTTTCCCATTTTACACCACCTTCAAAAGTCCTTGTTTGATTAAAATTTGCTGCGTGCGCATTACGCCTTCCGCAAAAGCCGTCTGAAGTTCGTCACGCGTTAAATCAGTTTTCAGACGGCCATCGACGGCATCGTGACAGCGGCTGCACGCATAGGCCGCTTGAGCGTCATTCGGCTTCATGCCCATACCGCAGCTACCTGCCATCCGATAATGCGCCAACACCACGGTTTCGGGATTGTGGTTACAGATTCCCGGCAAGCGGATTTGGCATTGCCCACCCCGCGCCGATTCACGGATTTTGCTCATTGCCCCATCTCCATCATCTGCAAGGCTGCTGCCTGCGCGTCCTCTTCGTTTTCAAATTTTCCCGCCAACATCATATTCCACGCCACCTGAAAGCAGTTTTTGTAAAAGACGTTAAATTCTTCCTGCTCCATGTTGGCAAAGCTGATTGACTTCGCCTCTTTGCGTATGCCCGCCGGGGTTTCGTAAACATCAAAATACCCGGCCTCCGCCGTCAGCCACTTGCGGAACACCTCCATGCTTTGCAGCACCACGCCGACTTTCTCGCCGCGTTTTTTCGCCTCGCCGAGAACAAATTCTTCGGCAAACTGCAAAAACAAGCCGCCGCTCTCGTGCAATGCTTCCAGCCGTTGCGCGAAGCGTTCCACCATCAACCGTTCGCCCTGCGTTACCATGCCGCCAGTCGGTGTCCAGTAGTGATAAGCCAAGGGCAGCAAGCCGCCGAAAAACAGCTTGTGATGCCGGTAGCTGCGGTCGCTCATCTGTTTCACTTCCACCTTGTAGGGCTTGCCCGCTTTCAGGCCGCCCAACAACTCGGCATCGTAGGCCGTTGCCGGTATAAACGTGCCGTCTGTTGTTTTTACAATGCTTGCTGCTATTCCCATTAACTCACCTCCACCAATACCGCGCCGACCTTAGTTTCAGACGGCCTGCGATCAATCTCAATCGGGCAAAACGCGCTATAGCCTACCGTTTTTGAAATTCTTTGACCTATCCACCGCATACACGGCACGGCCATACTGTTACCGCAGGCTTTATACCGAGGCGCGTCTGGGCATTCTTCTGCCGGTTTACCACGCCACGGAATTTGCGTGTAACCTCGAGGGAACCCCTGCAAAAACTCACACTCCTCAACGGTCAATCTTCTGACCTGCATACCTCCGTGTGCTGGTTGGCTTTGACCATGAGCGGGTCGCCCCACTTCTTGAATCGCTGATAGTGCTTCTCGCAGTAGCCCAAACCCTTGTGACGCCCACCACAAATCACGCATGAAGCGGCGTGCCTGTGCTCCTGGATATGACAACTCCGACAGATACGCTCCAAGTTCTCGGGCGAGTTGTTCAGGTAGTTCCAATCCTTGTGGTGGACATCCCTCGCATCCGGTTTCCCGCAACGATTGCAGCAGCCATTCGGTACTATCTTTCGCGCGTGATAGCGCGCAGTAGACGACCCAACTTCGGGAGAATGTCGCCGGTCGAATGCGGCGGCCATGCAATGCCTGTCGCAAAATTTCCGGCGATTGAAGTGACTTAAGTATTCCAAGTCCCCATTTGGCAAACGCTTCCTCTCCAACTGCTTCCCGCAGTGTTCGCAGAATTTTTCCGGCGTGGGTTTCTTGTGTGCTGGCATAAATACCTCCATGATTAAAACCTTTATTATACAAGGCTTCACCCATCTGTACAGTTATGCCGCAATTACCGTTAAAAATCTGCTCGCTATCCAATCCTCTCGAACCAAAACCGGTTGATAATGTTGCGTCAACAGTAACGACAACGTTTGTATTGCCTGCGCCTTGGTTATCCAAGCAAAAAGCCTTATCCGATACGCAAGGATCTTGTCTGCCATGCACAACCAGCGTTTCACTTCCGCCACCGATTACCCCGCCCGAACGTTTCAAAGTTCCGGCTTGATTTCGCCGTTTGAAGTCTCCAAAGCCCGCTTCAACAAATCCGGCAATGTTTTGTTTCTTGCTTTTGCTCGACGTAACACCCCTGCTTTCGCCCTGTCGCTCAAATAGTATTTCTGCGGGGTCGACGTCTCCAGCACTTGCCACAAGAAAGACTCTACGCCGTCTTTGGGGGACGCCGAAATATTGCGCGTCAAGCACTCGCCACGCGATATTGCGCAGCTCTCCAAACACACAACCAGCGTTCGTCCATCTTTTCCCTGCCGGTTCAAGCGGTAACTCTTCTCCGGCAAGTCCAGCAAGAAAGCTTCCGAAAGCGTTGTCTTTGGTGTTAAGCACTCCGGGAACGTTTTCCCAAACAAGGATAGCTGGCGGCTTTCCCAGTCGTTTTCTGACTCTATCAATCGCATTTAAAATTCTAACTAAAACAAGGGTTAAATTACCGCGCTCATCGTCTAGGCTGTTTCTCAATCCTGCCACGCTGAAAGCTTGGCAAGGCGTACCACCGACTAAAATATCAGGAGCTTCAATCTCGCCGCTCAAAATCCGTGCCTCAAGCTTCGTCATATCGCCGTAGTTCGGAACATGAGGCCAATGATGGTTAAGCACCGCTGCCGGGAAAGGCTCGATTTCCGCAAACCATGCTGGCTGCCAGCCCAAGGATTCCCAAGCTAGACTTGCAGCCTCCACGCCACTACACACGCTGCCGTATCTCATTCCAAGGCCGCCGCTTTCATCTCGCTGAATGTGGGCATGTATTCCACAAACACGTTCAAATGCGGCTGCTCGCCGCCGCTGCAATAACGCTTGCGCACAATGCACTCAACGACTTGCGCATCATCGTGCCAAATCACGCCATTCAGGGCGTCAAGGCACTTGGCGATATTGTCGGCATCGGGTTTTTTCGTGGGGTAAATATCCCCTGCCTCGCAAGCCGCGCGTTTATTTTTGCTGTAGGATTTCGGCACGGGGAACCAAGCGCACACATGCACGCGCATAGGCTGGTCTGTTTTCAGCCAGCCTTGCAGCATGGCGGCTTTGAGCGCGGCGGCTTTAATATCCGCCTCATAATCACGCGTTTTCTTCGGCGTATAGGCGCGTCCTTGGCGGGTAAAGCGCGGGCGGGCTTTGCCTTGCGGCATGCCGTTCACGCG
>ERZ650300.1551-NODE-1551-length-12924-cov-15.297848_pt1 | contig 12924 bp, 11 predicted proteins | sample MGYA00376236_ERZ650300 | MGnify/ENA primary metagenome ERZ650300 (study PRJEB26733, sample SAMN07839303) | wastewater metagenome | biome: urban; feature: wastewater treatment plant; material: waste water | place: USA: North Carolina | collected 2016-04-28 ... | reverse complement strand
AAATTTACTCCGTTTTGAAGATCAAAAAAGTGTAAAAGTAGAGCATATTCAAGCCCTAGTCGATTGGCAAAAAACCAGAAGCTCTGATCAGGAAATTCAATATCGGCCTGCACGTGTGCTGATGCAGGATTTTACTGGGGTTCCTGCTGTGGTTGACTTGGCTGCCATGCGTGCCGCAATGGCACAAGCGGGTGGCGATCCGAATTTGATTAATCCTTTGTCCCCTGTCGATTTGGTGATTGACCATTCCGTGATGGTCGATCATTTTGCGGATAAAGATGCCTTTGCTGAAAATGTCGAAATTGAAATGCAACGCAATGGTGAGCGCTATCAATTCCTACGCTGGGGACAATCGGCCTTTAATAACTTTAGCGTTGTCCCGCCCGGTACAGGAATTTGCCACCAAGTCAATTTAGAGTATCTGGCTCAAGCGGTATGGCTGGGGGAGGATGAGGGACAAACTTTTGCGTTCCCTGATACCTTGGTGGGAACAGATTCACATACCACCATGATCAATGGCTTAGGCGTGCTCGGTTGGGGTGTTGGCGGGATTGAAGCTGAAGCGGCGATGCTCGGGCAGCCTGTATCCATGTTGATTCCTGAAGTGATCGGTTTCAAACTCACAGGAAAACTCAATGAAGGCATTACCGCAACAGATTTGGTTTTAACCATCACACAAATGCTACGCCAAAAAGGCGTGGTTGGTAAATTTGTCGAATTTTATGGCGATGGTTTGGCCGACTTGCCTTTGGCTGACCGCGCAACTATTGCCAATATGGCCCCTGAATATGGCGCAACCTGCGGTTTCTTCCCGATTGATGATGTGACCTTGGCCTATTTAGCGTTGACAGGTCGTGAACAACAACGGATTGATTTGGTTGAAGCCTATAGTAAAGCGCAGGGCTTATGGCGAAATGCAGGTGATGAACCCGTTTTTACCGATACTTTGAGCTTGGACATGAGTACAGTGCAGGCCAGTTTGGCAGGCCCTAAACGTCCGCAAGATCGTGTCTTGCTAGCAGATGTACCTAAAACTTTTCATGATTTGATGGAACTAAATCTCAAGCCAGCCAAAGAAGCCAAAGAGCGTTTAGAAAATGAAGGTGGTGGCACAGCTGTTGAAGCTAAAAAAGCCAATTTACCGCATGAGGAGCCATCTTGCACTATTGATGGAAAATCTTACCCATTGAACCATGGTGATGTGGTCATTTCAGCCATTACCTCATGTACCAATACCTCAAACCCAAGTGTAATGTTGGTTGCAGGACTTCTTGCCCAAAAAGCCATTGAAAAAGGCCTACAGCGTAAACCGTGGGTGAAAAGTTCGCTTGCACCTGGTTCTAAAGTAGTGACCGACTATTTGGCTGCGGCAGGTTTAACACCGTATTTGGATGAGTTGGGTTATAACCTTGTTGGCTATGGCTGTACCACGTGTATCGGCAACTCTGGACCACTGCCTGAACCGATTGAAGAAGCCATTCAGTGCCATGATCTCAATGTTGCGTCAGTACTTTCAGGCAACCGTAATTTTGAAGGGCGTGTGCATCCTCTGGTGAAAACCAACTGGTTGGCTTCACCGCCTTTGGTGGTGGCTTATGGTTTGACAGGTAATATCCGTACAGACCTGACCACGCAACCGATTGGTCTAGGCAAAGATGGGCAAGCGGTTTACTTGAAAGATATTTGGCCGAGTCAGGCTGAAATTGATCATGCGCTACAGAGCGTGAATACCGCGATGTTCCATAAAGAATATGCCGCAGTATTTGATGGTGATGCAGCATGGCAGGCGATTCAGATTCCTCAAAGTCAGACCTATGCTTGGCAAGAGAATTCAACCTATATTCGCCATCCGCCATTTTTTGAAGAGATTGGTCAGCCACCGAAACCGATTACCAATATTGAACAGGCACGTATTTTGGCTGTGCTTGGAGACTCGGTCACCACCGATCATATTTCCCCAGCGGGTAATATCAAGAAAGACAGCCCCGCAGGACGCTATTTGCAACAACAAGGGGTTGAACCCAAAGACTTCAACTCTTACGGGTCTCGACGTGGGAATCATGAAGTGATGATGCGAGGCACTTTTGCCAATATCCGCATTAAGAATGAAATGCTCGGTGGAGAAGAAGGTGGGAACACGATCTATATTCCAACAGGAGAAACCTTGCCGATTTATGATGCTTCTATGCTTTATCAGCAGCAGCATACGCCATTAATCATTATTGCTGGGAAAGAGTATGGCACAGGCTCATCACGTGACTGGGCTGCCAAAGGCACGAACTTATTGGGGGTTAAAGCGGTGATTTCCGAAAGTTTTGAACGCATTCACCGTTCGAATCTGGTTGGTATGGGAGTATTGCCATTGCAATTTGTCGATGGACAAACGCGCCAATCCTTAAATTTGACAGGTCGTGAAGTGCTTTCGATTCATGGATTATCGGATGATATCCAGCCGCATCAAACTTTGGATATTCAGGTACTTCGAGAAGATGGCAGCCAAGACCAATTTACAGTGTTGTGCCGTATTGATACCTTGAATGAGGTGGAATACTTTAAAGCTGGCGGCATTTTGCATTATGTACTGCGTAATTTAATTGCGGCCTAATCTCAATGGAATAAAGTCCTGTCAGTAGCAGGGCTTTATTGTTTGTAGCGATACATTCAATCCAAGGTCGTATTCAGGTAAAATGAACACGATTTTACCGATATAGATGTACGCATGACTGATCTGCAACATGATGAATATGACCGCCGTTTTGCTGGTGTAGCCAAAATTTATGGAGACGAGGCCTTTTCATATTATGAAAAAAGTCATGTGATGGTGATCGGAATTGGTGGTGTAGGTTCGTGGGCAGTCGAGGCTTTAGCGCGTACAGGCGTTGGCGAATTAACACTGGTTGATATGGACTCGATTGCGGCTTCCAATATTAACCGCCAACTGCCAGCCATGAGCTCAACCTTGGGCCATGAAAAAATTGAAGTGATGGCCGAGCGTTGTCGATCCATCAATCCACGGATCAAAATCAATTTGATCGATGACTATTTGACCCCAGAAAACGTCAAAGAAATTTTAGAACATCGACCAGACTTAATTTTAGATTGTATTGATGACGTCAAAGCTAAATTAGCACTGATGTTGCACTGTCGTTTTAATAAAATTCCATTGATTGTTTCAGGGGGAGCGGGTGGTAAGCTCGACCCATTGAAAATCCGAGTGGCTGATTTGTCTAAAACCGAACAAGATCCAATGTTGGCAAAGCTTCGAACCCAGTTGCGTGGCATGGGGATTTGTAAAAAACCAAAAGAAAAGTTCGGCATTAGCTGTGTCTATTCGATTGATAATCCATTTTCCAGTGCAGATGTATGTCCAAGTGCAGGCCTACGCTGTGGTGGCTATGGTTCTGCGGTGGTGGTGACTTCAAGCTTTGCGATGGTGGCAGTGGCGGAAGTGCTGAAAAAATTAGATGGAATGAAAGCGAAACAATAAGACTGTTTTAGGTTTAATTGGACTGTATACATCGATATATTGATACAGTCCATAGACCACAAAAAATATTGAAATCAATAGAAAAAAGAGAAAAGAAAAATGAGCTTTTTAAAAAAATTATGGGGTTCTCAAAAACAAAAAACGCCTGCGAATGAAAATGCATATACTGCATTTTGGCAATGGTTTCAGCAGCATCAACAGCATTTTCACCACATTGTGAATCAAGGCAGTAAAACTGAAATCGAGCGAGATTTCTTTGATCGATTGACGCCTGAATTGGAAAAAGTCCATAGCGGCATCTTTTTTCTAACGGGCATGTTAACCCCACAAACAGCTGAATTAATTCTTACCCCCGATGGCATCATTCCAAATATTGTTTTTGTGGAAGAGCTGATTGCAGCTGCACCTGAGATTGCAGGGTGGAAGTTCACTGCGCTTAAACCTGAAAGCGATATTCATCAAGTCGGGATTAATATGCATGATTATGAGTTTAGTCAGGAGACTTTATCTTTTTATTTTAACCAGCAAGCCGAATATCCCGATGAGATTGATCTGGTCGTGGTACATGATGAATATAATGCAGCTGAAAACGATGCGTTTTTACAGGCTGTGTATATTTTCCTCGATAACTATTTGGGTGAGTACGATGCGGTCACCAAATTGGACAATGTTTCTGTCCAGTCTAAGCAAGATGCCGAAAAAGAATTGCTACCGATTCACTTGCTCAAAAAGATTTTAATTTTAAAAAGTAGTGAAATTTCAAGATTAGACAAAATTACCCGTTCAAATACGGATGCCGATGAATTTGTTAGCTTGGAGGGAGAAACCAATGAAGGTCTACCGTTGCTGGCGACTTTAAATCGTACACTTTTAACATGGGATCAAAAAGCTTCACATCCGTGGATGATGTTGATTGAAATCTCTTATGATGGTCATCATTCAAATGGCATGCCTACGTCTACAGATTATGAGCTACTGAATTTGATAGAAGACGCATTATTACAAGAGTTGAAAGATGTGGATGGCTATTTAAATATTGGTCGTGAAACGGGTAATCACTTAAGAACCATATATTTTGCGTGTAAAGAGTTTAGAAAGCCATCCAAAGTCATTGATCAAGTAATTGAAAAATATAAAGGCAACTTTGAAATAGAGGTCAGTTTGTTTAAAGACAAATACTGGCGTGCTCTGAGTAAATTTACCGGTTAAGCTCTTATATAAAAGAAGAGTTCGCCTGAAGCACTTTTAAAATATAACGGGATAAAGCAACTCCATGACTCATCTTTCAGAGCGTTCCAAACCTGATGTTAAAATAGTGGCTTTAAGGATCATTTTGAGTTGTGGCGTTGCATATGCTATTTATTCAACCGTTCGTCATTTTTATTTTTTAAATCAGGTCAATGAAGCCAAAGAAATGATGAGTGATATACAGTCATTATTGGTTTGGTCAATGCATCAGCATCATGATGATGTCACGAAGGCTTGTCATTTTAAAAATATACAACAGATGGCTCAGTCCGCAGAGTTCCAAAATATGAATCGTATTTTAAAATTACAGGATAAAATTCTTCAGCAAAGTCAATTTGTTGAACAGATCAAAGTGAATGCTACCCCTGATTTAGATGGTTGTATAACCACGGCTTACTTTAGAAAAGAACCCTTTGTTAGTGAGCTTATTGCAGGAAAGTATATTTCTTATCATTATGATTTTAAAACTGAAACAATCAAATGTTTGACCAATATCCAAAAGCGTGCTTTAGTGAAAGCTTGCACTCGGCTATAACGGTGAAACATAAAAAGCGAAGCAGATGCTTCGCTTTTTTCGTTTAGATCAAGGTTCTAAATTACTGGACTAGAGTGTGTTCTTTTAAATAATCTTCGGTGCGTTGCATTGCATCTTTAATGTTGATAATCGCATTTTCAACATCGGCAAAAGTCTTGGCATTACCACCACTTAAAGCCTGACGCCATTTGCGAGCACCCGGAAGGTTTTGGAATAGCCCAAGAATATGGCGCGTGATAATCGACAATGGCGCACCCTCAGCCATACGCTTTGCAATATACGGCAGCATTTGGTCAATAATTTCAAAACGATCAGGTAGATCCAAATTCCACAGCTGCCCCAGCTCTGCCAAAAGGTAGGGGTTATGGTAGGCTTCACGACCAATCATCACACCATCCACATGTTTGAGATGTTCTTGTGTTTCAGCAAAGGTTTTGATCCCGCCATTAATTTCAATCAATAGATTTGGACGTTCTTGCTTTAAACGATAGACATCTTCATAACGTAGTGGGGGAATGTCACGGTTTTCTTTCGGAGAAAGCCCCTGAAGCAAGGCAATACGTGCGTGTACGATAAAATTATCGCAGCCCATTTTCGCGACTGTATCGACAAAATGTAGCATTTCTTCATAAGAATGCATGTCATCAATCCCGATACGGTGCTTTACCGTGACTGGAATCTCCACGGCATTTTGCATTTCAGCAATACATTCAGCGACAAGGTCAGGTTCTGCCATGAGACAGGCCCCGATTTTATTATTTTGTACACGGTCGCTTGGACAGCCGACATTTAAATTGACTTCATCATAACCCCAGTCTTGTGCCATTTTGGTACAAGTGGCTAAGTCTTTAGGATTTGAGCCACCGAGTTGTAGCACAATCGGGTGTTCTTCATTGTTATAGTCGAGATGACGATTTGCACCGCCAAACAGAATCGCGCCAGTGGTCACCATTTCGGTATAAAGGATGACATTCGGGTTAAATAAGCGGGCAAAGAAACGATAATCTTTGGTCGTCCAATCCATCATCGGTGCAACGGAAATACGAGGTTTTATTGAGTTATCAATAAGTTGTGGATTTTTCAGGGCTTTATCTACATTTTGCATATTGCATTTACTCGCATTTTTACTCATATTCCCCCATATTTCAGTATTTCGGTGCACCGTATTTGCACCGTGAAATGGGTTTTGGGTCAGGGTGCAAATTTATGGGTACAGTTACAGAAAGAGTTCTGTCCACTGGTGTGAAAAAATACAGGGCGCAGGTGCGCGTGAAGCGACAAGGGCTGCCGAATTTTACAGAGTCTAAGACATTTAGTAAAAGGTCATTGGCTGAAGCATGGATCAAAAAGCGCGAATATGAACTTGAATTGAATCCTGAACTGATGATTTCTGCAAATATTTCAAAGGGCATGACCTTAGCTGCTGCTTTGGAGAAATATTTAAACGAAGTTGAAGGTTTTGGAAGATCCAAACGCATGGGCATCCGCTTTTTAACCAATTGGCCAATCGGAAAGGTCAAAATTAGTGATTTGACCAGGAAAGATTTTACTGATCATACATATTTAAGGCGAACAGGATACCCAGAGATCGGTGCAGATCCGATTGAATCAAGTACTGCCTTGCAAGATTTGCAATATTTAAAGGTGGTTTTGACGCATGCGGATCTCGTTTGGGGTGAAAAAGTGAATCTTTTTGAGCTAGAACAGGCGATGAAAGGTCTACGCAATGCACGTGTGATCACGAAATCCAAGAAACGTGACCGTTTACCGACATCAAATGAGCTGCAATTACTGACCAATTATTTCTATAGACGTTGGAAAACCAGTAAAACGTCCATGCCTTTGCATCTGATTATGTGGTTGGCCATCTATACCTGTAGGCGTGAAGATGAATTGACACGACTTTTTTTGCATGAATATGACCAGGTGCATTCTGAATGGAAAGTTTTTGATTTAAAAAATCCGAATGGCAGTGCCGGCAATCATAAAAGTTTTAAAGTGACTGAACAGGCTGAACGTGTCATCAAAGAATTAATGAAGCCTGATGTGCGTGATCAAATGCTTCGTTTAGATTCTGCAGATCCGTCGGTGTTGTTGCCACTGAATGCAAAATCATTTGCATCACGTTGGCGTGAAGCGATCAAGATGACAGGGATTGAAGATTTACGTTTTCATGATTTGCGTCATGAAGGCATTACCCGATTGGCTGAAGATGGTTTGACCATTCCCCAGCTGCAGCAGATCAGTTTGCATGAATCATGGGAAAGTCTAAGACGTTATGTGAATTTGAAAAGCCGTCGTGATCGATTGGATTTTGTGGAAGCCATGAAAGTGGCCAAAAAATTGGTATAAAAAAAGCCCCATTTATTGGGGCTTATTTTTATGTGCTTTCCAAAATATACTTTTTATCACCATACACTTCTAATAAACGTTCCATGTATCGAAGTTTCTTAATTGGAACTGATTGCAATTGACTGTCAATTGATACCCCAAAGATTTCAGCAATATCTTCACGTAAATAAACAGGTGCAATACCAGTATAATCACTTACTTTTTGAATCATTTGAATTGGTAGTTCTTTTTTCCCATTACAAATATTTGTGATAAAAGTTGGTGAACAGCCAATAAATGATGCTAGTCTTTTACTTCTTCCAGATTCAAGTTTGCACCAGAGCCAAAGCTTATTCAGTTTTGATGTGGTAATACTTTCTAACTCTTGTTGATATTGTTCACTATAAATAGGTTCTTCATATTTAAAGAAATCATCAGCTTTGTGTTTTGAAAGCTTCCAGATACCGTCATCATCAAAAACATATAAACGCTTTTTATCGACTGAGAGCTTATAAAACATTTTTTGTCTAGGACAAAACATTTGTGGGTTATCAGGAATCTCTTTCCAGTTAATATCTTTTTGCATTTCTTTAACCTCAATACACGTTTTTAGGCGTGCATATTTGTCCAGTCTTGTTTAGAAATTTGACTTTGTTTGTTTAGCCAAATTGCCACGTCTGTAATGTTCACCATGTAAGGGGCTTTGTTTGAATCTTCTGCCTTGAACGTCGGGAAGGGCAAGTCTTGAACGGCTGCACGCTTCTTGGCTGTTTCAATTTTAAGATGCGGTAAAAAGTCCTTTACGATCACCTCCAGTGGAACCACTGGAGACTGATACTTCATGGCCAATAAGAAACTTGAATCAAACTGATTCAATGCAGCGTTCATTTATTATTTTCTCCTTCAACCGCATTTTTATATTGGCTTGCAGTCAATTCAATGTGGGGTAAAACAACGTCAAAGTTTGCTGATACAAAATATTTACCTTCTTTCTTTGTAAAGGCTAAATCAGCTCCATAACGGATGACTTCACCAAAGAGTGTCGTTGTCAGATCAGAGTAATTAAGGTGATTCAGGTCCTTCATAAATTCTGAATAAAACTGCTTATTCGTCTTACGTGGTCTGGCTTCAAAAACAGGCTTGCCATTCATTGGCTTGCCTTTGCTAATTTTAAAAAGCGTTTTGTCAATTTTTGATTCATCAAAAAACCAAATGTGATGGAAAATTTTTCCATTGCTTAGAGTGTTGTGAACGCCATAACCATCAGCACCGTATTGTTCACCCACTAAATGAAGTTTTTCGTCAAATTTATTCGAAGCTGAAAGTGCTGCATCAATTTTCTTTACAGCTTCTGTATCATTAATTTCATAATATTTTTGCATTGCTTTCCCCTTAAACCGCATTTGCCTGTGGTGCTGAATCCAGCAGCTGTAAACTGTCTGCACGAATTTCTGTGCTGTAACGTTCCTGACCGTTTTGGTCGTTCCATTTACGTGTACGAAGTGAGCCTTCGATATAAACTTTTGAGCCTTTTTTTAAGTATTGCTGGGCAATTTCACCTAAACGATTGTTGGCCACAATGCGGTGCCATTCAGTTTGTTCAATCCAATCACCAGTTTGTTTGTTCTGCCATTTTTCAGAAGTGGCGATTGAAAACTGACAAACTGAACCACCATTTGGAAAGGTTCTGCTTTCAGGATTGGCACCTAGCGTGCCGACCAAAATTACTTTATTTACGCCACGCATGATTCTTCTCCTGTAACTTTTGCAAAATGACTGAAATGTGCAGTGAAACATTTCTGATTATTGGTGAATGGAATGTCTGGATTGTCGATATGACAGACATACAGCTGATCTGTACCAACGATCTGCGTCACTTCAAAACGCTGATGACTGCTGACAATAAATTTGTAGCGTGCAAATTCATCAGGGATCCAAACGGTGTCACCCACTTGGAAGTCGTGAACGGTGTTGATTTCAGGATCCGTGAACGGCAGGGCATCATCAAAGTCGAGTTCAGCAGTTTCAAGGCCACCTGGCTGTGCTTTGCCAGTATCAACAATATTTTTCATTTCGTTGATCAAGATGCATGCTTCCGTTGGCATGTGTTGAACGCAATGATGCTGATTTAAAATGCTGTGCAAGCGAAGTACACGTGCTGAAATATCCTGGTGTTCAGCGATCATGGTGTAATAGCTTTGATCTTGAGTTTGAGCGTTCATGAGTTTTGCTCCCGTTCTTCTTTGATACATTCTTCCAGATGTTTGATGCATTCAGACTTAGAATTGAATGGACCTTGCCAGCAACCATTGAAGTGAATATCCCACTCAACTAGACCATGTTCTTCAATTCGGTCTATTTGGACTGTTCCATAAAATGGGACATCGTGAGCAAACCAATGTTCATTGTCATCAGTTCCAAACTTAATTTTAGAATTCTGTGCTATAGCTTCTGACTGATACACATTTTCAGCATGTTCAATCAATGCAGAGACTGGAGTACCTTTCATAAACCAGGTTTGTTGAATCATGCAGTCGTTTTGCAATACAGCTTCTTTAACTGCTTCCTTGATTACAGCTTCAGCAAACTCATAAACATATGAATGCAAGTCCATGTTGCCACTTGCTTGTTGCTTCAATGAAAAACCATTTGCTAATGCAATTTCTTTAATTTTTGAAGTGTTCATTATTTCTTTGCCCCTAAATTTGGATTGGTGAAGATCCAGCACTTCACGTTACGACTTGCTTTACCTGGTGCTTCACGACTTTTATTCACTGCTGCCACGTCATCGGCAGGGAAACGGTCTGAGTACACCTGTTTATTGCTTTCAATGAATTTGTACTTGCGTGAGGTGCGAAGTAACTTCTTCATTTCATTGATTTCAGGCAGCTGCTGATAATTGCGTGCAGCCACTTTGTAAATTTCGTTTAAGTTGATTGCGACGGTTTGAGCATCTGCAGGGTGATGGTTCAAGCCCCATTCTGGTGAACGATTGCCTTGAAGGTATTCGTAAGCGTCCCAGAATTTTTCCACGTCAGGATGATCACCATTCAACTGTTCAACACGTTCACGCGCCATGTCTTCAAGCATTTCTTGTGCTTCAAGCATGTCTTCCAAGTCGATGGGTAAAACGTGTTTGGTCATTGCTTCGATCAGTGCTGCTACTTGTGCATGACATAGGGCAATACGTGTATGGGTAATGCCTATTGCATGATAGTGATCTTCAATTGACTGTAACTTTGATGCGTATGTTTCCAAGATTTTGTCTTCATTACGCAGGCAATGGGTCATGAAGGTGCATGCATCTTCAAGTTCCATGCGATCCAGTTCATCGACAATGCGTTTGGTTTCCAGTGACTGTCCTTTACGGTCAAAGTACAAGTGCAAAGTACGTGTCAAAATTGCTTCTGAAGCCTGAATTTGTGTGTTCTGTGAGATTAAAATCGAACTACGGAACGGTGGTTCATGTGTTTCATTACCTGAGGTTTTTACACCCATTGTTCTAATAGTCCGACCATTGAACATGTCTTTTAGTTCATCCCAAGAAAACTTTGACTTTTGGACTGAATTGCCGTTCACGTCATTTCGGTCAGCTTCAATCAGCACCGTCGGTAAATTTGAAACTTTACCGAAATTTCGGTAGATACCTGCAAATGAACCTTTATTCGGGTCAAAGCCTTCATAGTCTTTACGCCCAGAAAGCTTCCACATGAGTTCGATTAAACGTGATTTACCTGCACCTGCTTCACCGACAATTTCCATAAAAGGATATGAGCTGTGCATGGCACGGATTTGTTCAGCAAAATATGAACCCATCCACCAAGCCAAAGCCACAATACCTTTAGCACCACGGACTTTATGGAAGTCATTCCACCATGACGGATCAAACTGTTTCTTCGGATTTAAAGAAATCTCAGGTGAGCTTGCTAGAGTTTTAATTTCTTTACGTTTGACCTTAAAGAAATCATGCTCATTAATAGGAATAACTTGGCCTTTGTGAACTGCATATTTTTCAAAAATGTAAGTTTCATGCTCACGGCTGTAGCCAACAAAATCAATTGTTAGAACAGTTTTTAAATCTTCAATGCGAGTAATAAAATGGTCTAAATCATTTTGATTTCCTGTCCAATTTGCACCAGACAAGACACTTAGTAACCTCGTTTTTAGCTTTGCAGGGCTTGAAATTTGTTCGGATGTAAAATTAACAATTGTTTCCTGTTTTTTACTTGTGATTTTGAAGTAGTAAAATGCTTGGTCAGTAACGCTATCTCTGACGAAATATAGTGGTTGAATGCTTGCACTACAGATTTGGCGAATAGACTGACATTCACGTAAAGCTAATTCACGTTTTTGTTTATCTAGTAAATGATCTTGTGTTTCATCTTCTTCGATTTTTTCCAATTTCTTTGTGTACTTTTCAATATCTAAATTGAAGTGGTACATAGAAAAGTGATGTTCAAAGTAGAATGATTTTAAACGACCTTGTTTAAAGTTATAGATCAGCAGACCTGCATCTTCGGCTGATTCAGCAATGAGCAATTCACCATAGTGTTTGTACTTTGGAAATTGATCAGGGTTGAGTTTGTCCCACTGGAATAAATCATTCCAATCGAGTTTTTTACCGCCATTTGCCGGTGGCTGTGCAGCAGTCGATGACCAACCTTCAGCACGTGAACGTTCATGCCATTTAACGGTATAACCTTTACCTGCCGAATCATTGTCGAATGCCCAGCGTAAACGTGGCTTGTCAATTTTGAGTTCATGACAACGGTCTGCAATTTGCTTTAAGAATGCAGAAGGGTAGTTGACGCAAGACAAACATGACGCTGATTTTTGTTTTGATTGACTTAAAGCAATTGCATCAAAGATCCCTTCTGAGATCCAAAGTGATTCACCTGTTTCACCAAGACGGCAAATTTCATCAAGTTCATGCATTGACCATGCTTGACCTGCATTTTTAAAACCAAAATTGAAGCGTGCTTTTTTATTGCCAAAACGTTCAGGTCGGTCAATCAGACGTTCCCAATAATTTTTGTCATCTAGCATAAAGCGAACAGTGGCACTTGATTCGCCTGTATTTGAATCTTTATAGAACTGCTGGGTGTATTTACCAATCAAGTTTGAAATGTCAAAACCACGACCTTCAGATAAAAATGCATCTGCTGCAGCGTTTGGATTGGTGTCGGTTTGTGGGTGAAATTCAGACCAGTCTTTGAATAAGTCTTCACAGATATCTTTGACGTGTTCTTCATAACCACATTTGACCAGACGACCACATTTCACGATACGTGGATTGTGGGCATGGGTATAAAGTTCTTTTTTA
>ERZ650300.1550-NODE-1550-length-12973-cov-11.509057_pt1 | contig 12973 bp, 12 predicted proteins | sample MGYA00376236_ERZ650300 | MGnify/ENA primary metagenome ERZ650300 (study PRJEB26733, sample SAMN07839303) | wastewater metagenome | biome: urban; feature: wastewater treatment plant; material: waste water | place: USA: North Carolina | collected 2016-04-28 ... | reverse complement strand
ACAATCAAATACTTACAATTGTTTACAAATGTTTAAATCAATGATTTATTTATTGTGTATATTTTTGAATTGGCAGTAATACTATGGCGAAACTTACAGAATACTTACAAATAGCAGACAAAGCAAAATATTTTACAAATGGTGACATTCGTATTGTATTAAACGTTGATGATATTTTTCAAAAGCTAGATGAATATAAAGCGACAGGAGACTTTATTTTTAGAGGCTGTTCTGAAGCTAAATTTAAAATTTATAATTCAGCCCAGCGACACTACATAACAAATGAACTTTTTAAACAAGTTCCATCAGCAGAAATATCAAACCATTATGACGCATTCATTTCAAACTTAATTGAAGAATGTAAGAGTTGGAATAATGGAACTGTAAAAAACTTGCTTATAAACAACAAAGTTCACGAAGACAATTCTCTTGCATATTTAAGCTATATGCAACATTATGGTGTTCCATCGCCATTCCTTGACTTTACCTATGACCCTTACATTGCTTTGTTTTTTGCAATTGATAATTTAAATTATACACCATCAGAAAACGAAATTGATAATTATTTTTCCATTTATTACACTTATCAAAATGCAACAATTTTTGAATCGTGGAAATGGGTTTTTGACGAAAAGACACCAGAACTTAAAAGTGGTAATATTCAATATTCTGAAGTGAATAAAAATTCAATGCACATCTTATTGCCAGACAATGAAGCATACCAAATAATAAACAACACAAATATTATCAACCAAAAAGGACTATTTTTTTACAACAACAACCCATTTAAACCACTCGAAGAAACATATTTTGAATTTGCAGAATATACTAAAAACCATTTAGGAGAAGCAAAGTTTAATGAAATGCTAATGCACGAAACATTCGCGAACTGTTTTAATATTCACAAATCCTTAATTCCATACATACTTGACATTTTAAAGTCAAAAGGGATTACAAAAGACTTTATCTATCCTGACACCTATAAAATGAAAAACACCATCATACATAATGCGACTAAAAAAATACTCGTAACAAAGAAATAAGTACAACTGCCAACAGGCGATTTGGCAATATGGCGGGGCGACGAATATATTTTTAACTTTTTGTTCGCTAATTGGGCTTTTGTTCCGGCAGACGAATAACTATTTGGCTTTAGTTCTTTCAATCAACTTTTATTTATAAATTTAGCTGCGGTTACGGGCTGACGATTTTCAAATACCGCCACATCGCCAAGCCGTGTCCGTTTGCTGCTATTCGAACAACCATCATTGTGAAACTTTAAAAACTAAAATTTAGTTATACTTTAATGAAGAAGAACTATTACTTTATATTGGGAATTTCACCTACTGCCACAGAAGATGAAATTAAAAAAGCTTACAGAATTAACGCTATTAAATATCACCCTGACAAAACTTTCAGTGACCCTATATATACACAGAAATTTATTGAAATTAAGGAGGCTTACGATTACCTAATTGATGCTAACAAAAGAAAAGCATTTGACATAGAATACTACGAATTTTTTAGAACCGCAGAACCAAGAACTCAAACGGCATACCAACAGCAGAAACAGGAAGAAATATTTGAACAGAAAAAGGAAGAAGAGGAGCTCAGGTATGATCCCTATAAGCCATTTTATTCTTTATTTGACAGAGAGCAACAAGAAACATCTCAAATTCCACCACGCAAGAGCCCATGGGGCGATACATTATCAGAAAGTGCTATTTTTTTTAAACTACCATCAAAAATTGGGAAAATAATAGGCGGGTTTACTAATTATAGTCTTGCGAAAAAAAATCGAGGCATGGATTTAATCCTAAAAGTTTTGAAAGAAGATATTGGATATTTGATATTCTTTGTTGGGATAGTAGCAGTCATTTGCTATTATTTTTCCAAAAATATTCAGATTTCATTGATTGTCTTTGCATCCCTTTTTCTTATTGGTTTTTTTAGAACTCTATACATTGCGAGCGGGAATGTTTCGAGAGAATTTGTAAATTATTTCATTGGCATTAATGGGTTTGCTTTTTACAAGAAACATAGTAAACAGGAATACTTAACAAAAAACATTGAGGTAAATTTTAATGAAATAACTGATTTAGTAATTAGGGTTGAAAAGCGAAGATTAAATTTTAAATATGTAACAACTGCTTATCAATATGTTTGGACTAATAATAAGAAAAATAAAGTCGTCTATGAGATAAGCATTACAAGAGATGATAAGCAAAATAAATTACTAAGCCAATTAACTGAATACGAATTTTGGTTAAACAAAGAAGCTGAAAAATATTGGACTGTTTATTTATTGGATAATATGGAAACTATTCTTCAAGATAAAGGCTTTTTAGAATTTAATATTTTCAATTGGAAAGAAGGGGTATTTATTCCATACATACAACTTGGAATTGGATATATAACATTTTTGCATATGCAAGAGAATTTCACTTACCGATTTAATGATATTAAACGTATGTATATTAAAGGCACAAACCTCTTTCTGGAACATAAAAATTTTGAAAAAGTATTGTTCATTTTTAAATCTGGAAACAAGAATTCTATTCCATTAGATGCACTTAGCAATAGACAATTCTTTATTAAGGCAGCAGAAATTTTATTAGGTTATTCTATTGCATAAAAAGAACAACAGCCAACAAAAAGTTTTGCGTCAGGCGAGCTGAAGTGCAAAATTCAGGTTTTGTACTTCTATTAACATTTGTTAGCCAACTTCGCCAAGCCGAAACTCATTATCTGCAACCCTACAAACATAACGCACACAATAAACAGACGACAATTCCATAATCATCTTAATAATCAACCATTCCTAAAAACGGCTTAGAAAACAGAGACCTAAAGAAAGTGCTTGCTTTTTTTCGTTTAAATTAATGCGTTCCATAGGAACGTAAGGTGTGTAGATTTATTAGATGGCTTGTAAATTACCGCTCCGTAGGTGCGGAATGTATTTTAAATATTCAGTTTTGCTTATTTTTCAATCCTCAATTTTCCATAAAAAATCACATTAAAATCAGCCTAATCTGTTGGAAATATAATAACCATTAACCTACTAATTCATTTTTTAATAATCATCACAAAACCCCATTGCCACAATTTCTTTTCCCCTGCTCAAAGCCAAAAAATAAGCCACATCTTCCTCTTCAAAATGCTTCTCAAAAGAAAATCGATTTTCTCCATTAACTATCTTGATTTCTTCTTTTCTTTCAAATGAATATTTTGAGTAATTGGGCAATACAGAAATCAAATGAATTTTTTCTGCTTCTGTGTTTTGGTCTAAAACAAGGTTTATTTTATCATCTATGCTCATTGTTTTTATAAAACCCTTCACAGAATTTACCTTTCCAAAAACAAAATTAGCCAACAATTTCTTTCCAGCTTCAGTTTTTAAACCTTGCGCCACGCTTCTTTGTCCGCGGTCAGAGTAGGAGTCTAGGTCTTTTATGTGGGTCATCAACTTAGCAAAGCTCTGATAAAGAAATTGGTTGCCACTTTTTTCAGAAAAAGGCCTTACAGCGTGTCTTAGCATTTTTCCAACTTTAGAACAATGACCAAATTCACTGCTGTTTTCTCGTACTCGGGCATAATTGTCCTTGGTTTTAAAACTATTTTTATCAAAACCACTCTTTTTTCTTACCACAGGTACTCCGTTCAGTTGATAAAAAACCAAACCATCTAGTGAACCTCTAAACTGCAAAATACTCTTGTAACGTGCCATTGTATCTTAATGAAAGTCAAAGGTAAGTAATAGGTTACACATACACAAGTTTAATATATAGTTATAGTATAGTTGTAGTATAGTTGATATATAGAAAATTAATGTTATATTTGTATTAAAATCAAGTCAAATCAAAATCTAAGGGAAGTAAAAGTAAAGTCTAGAACTTGTAAAGCGTTATACAATATCATAAATCACTTAATCGTAAGGTATATAGCCCGCAGTAAAACCTTAAAACTAAAAATAGCAAAAGTAAATATGAAGCAGTTGAAGAAGATAGTATATTTAGTCGTTTTTTCAGGATTACTTTGGTCTTGCGGTTCATCTAAACCTGCATATTCCAAAGCACCTAGCAAGCCATCTTCTTCTAAAGCTAATCTCAGAAATCTTACCTCCTCAGCATATAGCAAGCCTTCATCTGAAGTAAAAAAAATAATAAAAGATGCCGAAGACTATTTAGGTACACCGTATCAATTAGGAGGTACTACCAAAAAAGGTTTTGATTGCAGTGGTTTGGTTATCACCGTTTTTTCAGAGAATAATTACAAGCTTCCTCGCCGTTCAGAAGACCAAGCCAAAGAAGGGAAAAAAATAGAAATTCAAGAAGTAAAACCAGGAGATTTACTGTTTTTTGCCACTTCTGGTGCTGCAAAAGTAAATCACGTAGGCATTGTAAACGGAATTTCTTCTGGTGGCGAAGTTACCTTTATTCACGCATCTACTTCCAAAGGGGTTATCATTTCTTCTCTCAATGATGCTTATTGGAATAAAGCCTTCCTCTTTGCTAGAAGAGTCCTATAAATTTCTTATTTTTGCCCAGAATTAAAATAGAATTAAAAACAAAGCGTTTTTAGAATGAGCTTTTAACTTATAATCTTTAACTTATAACTTTTATATATGTCACTACAACAGACCATTGAACAGATTTGGGACAACAGAGAACTTTTGCAAAACCAAGAATCACAAGATGCCATCAGAGAAGTAATTAAGCAATTAGACCTTGGTCAGTTGCGTGTAGCAGAGCCTACAGAAAACGGTTGGCAAGTAAATGAATGGGTAAAAAAAGCTGTAGTAATGTATTTTCCCATCCAAAAAATGGAAACCATAGAAGTAGGACCTTTCGAATTTCACGATAAAATGCCACTCAAAAAAAACTATGCCGAAAAAGGGGTACGTGTAGTGCCTCATGCAGTAGCTAGAGAAGGGGCATACATTGCTCCTGGTGTTATTTTAATGCCGTCTTATGTTAATATTGGGGCTTATGTAGATTCAGGAACTATGGTAGATACTTGGGCTACAGTTGGTAGTTGTGCGCAGATTGGTAAAAATGTTCACCTTAGTGGTGGTGTTGGTATTGGTGGCGTTTTAGAACCATTACAAGCAGCTCCTGTAATTATAGAAGACGATTGTTTCGTAGGTTCTAGATGTATTGTGGTAGAAGGGGTTCACGTAGAAAAAGAAGCCGTTCTAGGTGCTAATGTAGTGCTTACTGGTTCTACCAAAATTATAGATGTCACTGGCGAAACTCCTATTGAATATAAGAGTAGAGTTCCGGCTCGTTCTGTGGTAATTCCGGGAAGTTACACCAAGAAATTTCCAGCAGGAGAGTACCAAGTGCCTTGCGCCATCATCATCGGGAAACGTAAAGAAAGTACAGACAAAAAAACATCTCTTAATGATGCCTTGAGAGAAAATAACGTAGCGGTGTAATATTTATAAAATAAAAAAAATAGGCTGTCTAAAATTTTAGGCAGCCTATTTTTTTAAATTAAATCCGTAATCAAATTGACCTGCTCTATTTCTAGTTCATAATATAAAGGCAATCTCAATAAACAATCTGTGAATTTGTCTGAATTATTTAATATTCTACCATCATGTTTATCTTTATAAAATTCGCTTTTATGAAGTGAAAGATAATGAAAAACAGATAAAATGTTATGTTCTTTAAGTTTAGAAATAACTGCGGTTCTATTCTCTATATTATCAAAAGTAAGGTAAAACATATGTCCGTTATTAGTAGCATAATCAGGGATTTCTGGTAAGCTAAAATTGGGATTCGTCTTTTTGCTTAAATTATTGTAATAAGTTTCCCAAAGAAGTTTTCTTTTGGCTTGAATTTTTTCTAAATTTTCTAATTGAGCCCAAAGAAATGCAGAAATAATTTCGCTTGGTAAAAAAGAAGAACCAGTATCTACCCAACCATATTTATTTACTTCACCTCTAAAAAAAGAAGCTCTATTGGTTCCTTTTTCCCAAATAATTTCTGCTCTGTGAATTAATTTTTCATCTTTGATTACGAGCATTCCGCCTTCTCCAGAAATAATATTTTTAGTTTCATGAAAAGAAAATGCCGCCAAATGTCCTATGCTTCCGAGAGGTTTTTTTTCTCCATTTTTATTGATGTAAAAACTGTCAATTGCTTGTGCAGCGTCTTCTATTACTAAGAGGTTATATTTATTTGCCAAGTTCATTACTTCGTCCATATCACAAGCAATACCTGCGTAATGTACTACTACGATTGCTTTGGTTTTTGGGGTAATTAATTCTTCGATTTTAGAGACATCTATGTTCGGATTGTCTTCATAAGAATCTGCAAAAACTATTTTTGCGCCTTGTCTTACAAAGGCTAATGCAGTAGAAACAAAAGTGTAACTTGGTACTATTACTTCATCTTCAACACTAATATTTGCTAAAATAGCACACATTTCTAAAGCATCTGTGCAAGAGGTGGTGAGTAAAGTCTTCTTAAAACCGTAAGTAGTTTCAAAAAAATCTTGACATTTTTTAGTGAAAATACCGTTGCCAGAAATCTTTCCAGAATGTACGGCTTCTTCTATATATTTGGTTTCGTTACCTGTAAGAAATGGTTTATTAAATGGAATCATTGTAGTTTTGTTTAATAGATACAATATTATCTGTTTTTTATTTATTTATCCAAAAATTTTTGATGATTATTTTTTCTGAAATTTCATATCCCGATTTTTTGTAAAAATTACAAGCCGGAATGTTTTCTAATTGGGTAGCTATATTTAGCTTTTTTATATTATTTTGCAAACAATAATTTTCTACCTTTTTTAATAGTTTGTTACCGAAACCTTTACTTTGAAATTTTGGTAATACTGCTATTAAACCAATTTGTGCTTCTTCTTGTTTTATTTTAAAAGTTACAAATCCTAAAATTTTATCATTTTCTTTAATGTAAAAAATTTTGTCAGCAAAGCTTCTATTTATACTATTTTTTATCCAATGTTGATAAAACTTTTTAAACATTGAATTAGAAAAGTTTTCATCTCGTTTATATCTACTATATTTTCCACCTTCATATGCTAAACTATAAAGTGAGTTTTCATTTATGGGAGCATCATCAAAATCAATAATTTCAATATCTACATCAGAAATTTCAGATAAATTTTTACTAAATATAATTTTCACTTCCGAGTAAGATAATGAATGTGTTTCAGAGATTATATTTATAAGTTGTTTGCTCTTAATTTGTATTAAAGTATAGATGTCTGAATTTAGAATCTTTGAAAAATTAGATGGAGGTTCTTTGTCAATAAATATGTATCCTATAGGAAAATCAAAAAAATAAGAATCCCAGTCTAGTTTTCTAATTTCCATATTTTATTTTTTATTTTTGGATAAAATTTTCTTCAATTAAAGACTTAAGTCTTTTGGTGTTATATAAATTTAATATAATATTTCTATTATGATTTCTTGAAGAAATATCTAATTTTTCTTCAATATCTTTTTGGGAAATTGATTCTAATGCAAAAATGATTAAATTAAGTTTTTTTGCCCAAAAATAGACGGGATTATTTTCAGGAAGAAAAACTTTTGCCCCAAGATATAATGATATTAAAATATTACCTACTGCTTCTTGACGAAAATTTCCATAAATAGCAACACTAAAACTCAACATTAATCTATTGTATTCTTCCAAAGGAAGAAAATCTTCTAGTGCAATGAATTTATCTTCAAAATATTCTAAACCTTTACTTTTTACAGATTCTCTATATTCTTTTGTACCAGAATAACTTAACGGAACATATATTTTTTTATTATCCAAATTAAGTTTAGATAGAGGTCTCATTGCATATTCATGATTATTAGTAATAGAAGCAGAATTACCAATTTGAATATTATTACCATCTACCCATTTTTGCATTAATTCTTCACTTAAAACCGAATCGATTGGATAATAAAAAAATTCTTTCCAAGGTATGTGTTTAAGCTTTGGGTAATATTTTAATAGCATTTCATAGTCATTTTCTGTAGTATCAGTTACAATATAACTGATGCGTTTAGAAATAAACTTTTCTATTTTGATGGTTTTTAGATTATTAATTATTTTATTAAAAGCATCACTAAAAAATGATTTTTTGTATTTTTTGTAATAAGAACTTTGTGTATCATACAGTTCAAAACCTTTTGGATAAAGCAATTTGTTATATAAATCATTTCCCCAAATTATCCAATAAATAGGAAGTTTCTTATCAATGTACTTATTAATGAATCTAATTTTTCTAGAGTTTAGGAAATGAACAATCACTGAAGAAAAGTCCTTACTAGAATATTTTTTTTCAAAATCTTTAAAAAGAATTACATTATCTTGCTTATTTACATACTTTAGTTGATGTCTTGTAAATACAACAAATATATTTTGATGGGGATTTACTTCTTCAAAAATAGCAATAGTTCTATTGATAATTTTTTCGTCGTGTACTAAATGTAAAATCATTGTGAAATTTTAAAATGAAAATTAATTAGAATCTATTCCTTTTTCTGTCCATACTACTTTTTTATCTCTAGTATTTTTTCTTATGGCATTATTTTTAGCCCAAGTTTCTGGGTTTACATATCCTCTTGCATGATCTAGATGAACACAGATTGCGCTGTATCTAATTTGTTTTCCCTTAATTCCTGTGTTTTCTAATCTTTCTCCCAATTCTCTGTCTTGTCCACCATATTGCATTTCTTGGTTGAAACCATTGATTTTTACCAAATCTTTTTTCCAACCAGAAGCGTTATGTCCGTTCCATGAAGGTTTTGTAGGAGTAATGAAATTTAAAAATTTAGCTTTAAAGCCTTTAGCAATGAGTTTATTATTTTTGAATGCTTTTTTCAAACCATTTTTTAAAAGCCAATTTACATCAAAACAATTTTGAGCAATAACATCATTTTGATTGATGAGCTTCGAAATATTCATTGGTAACATAAAATAACCGCCAGAAAGAAATCTTCCTTCTTCACGAAACTTCAAATGTGTTTCTACAAAATCTTTTCTCGGGATGCAATCTCCATCAGAAAAAATAAGATAATCTGTGGTAGAAGCGAGTATTGCTTTATTTAAAATTTGAGATTTTTGAAAACCTTTATCTTCTTGCCAAACATGAATTATAGGAAAATCAACTAATTTTTGGTATTTTTCGATAAGATTTTTGGTAGCTTCTTTAGAGCCATCATCAGCAATAATGATTTCAAAATCTTTGGTAGTTTGTACGCTATAACCCCAAATTACTTTCTCAAGCCATTCTTCGGAATTATAAGTGCTGAATATTACTGATGCTTTCATGATTTTTTATAAGTTTACAAATATACTTTTTTACCTATAATTTTAAAAGCTTAATTTTTTAAAAATTGTCAAATAAAAATCATAAATTTTTTTATTCCAAAAACATTTATATATTTGCATTATAATTCAAACAAAAATGAACAATATCAACTTAATTCATCACCATCATCATCTCATCTAAAGGCGAGTTGATTATGCGTTATGTATTATAGTTAAAAACAAAATATAACAATCCGCCTTGAGTTTTTCAGGCGGATTTTTCTTTTCTTCAACTGCAAAACTCAAGGCTTTTTAAAAAATAAAACCAAAAATGAGTTCACTAAAAATTGCAGTTCAAAAAAGCGGAAGATTATTCGAAGATTCTATCAAACTCCTCAAAGATTGTGGAATTTCTTATGACAACGGAAAAGACCAACTAAAAGTTCAGGTAGAAAATTTTCCGATTGAGCTTTTCTTCCTCAGAAATTCAGATATTCCTCAGTATATAGAAGATGGAGTAGTAGATGTAGCCATTGTAGGCGAAAATCTACTCATTGAAAAGCAAAAAGACATCGAAATCGTACAGAAATTAGGTTTTTCTAAATGCCGCGTTTCTTTGGCAGTTCCTAAAGATATTGAAACCAATGATTTACAATATTTTCAAGGTAAAAAAATCGCCACTTCATATCCCAATACCGTTAAAACTTTCCTTGCCAAAAACAATATTCAAGCCGAAATTCACGTGATTTCTGGCTCTGTAGAAATTGCGCCAAACATTGGTTTAGCAGACGGAATTTGTGATATTGTAAGCTCTGGAAGTACCCTTTTTAAAAACGGACTCAGAGAGACGGTTACGATTCTAAAATCTGAAGCAGTTTTAGCAAAAAATAAAAAGCTAACTCCAGAAAAACTAGAAATTTTAGATCAATTGATTTTCAGAATTCAAGCAGTTATTCGTTCAAAAAATACCAAATACATTTTAATGAACGTGCCAAACGATAAAATTCAAGAAGTTTCTGATATTTTACCCGTTCTTAAAAGTCCTACCATTGTACCTTTGGTAGAAGAAGGTTGGAGCAGTTTACACTCTGTGATTGAAGAAAAAAGATTCTGGGAAGTAATAGACCAACTCAAAAAAGCTGGCGCAGAAGGAATTCTCATCATCCCAATCGAAAAAATGATTCTATAATTTACAACTCAACGACTGTACGACTTCACATTTTTACGATTTTACAACTTCACGACTTTACAATTAATTATGAACATAATAGAATTCCCACCTAAAAATACATTCAGCAGTCTTACCAAAAGACCTGTTTTTGAAAAAAATGACATCGAAAATCTCATCAAAGGAATTTTCGAAAAAGTAGAAAATGAAGGCGATAATGCTTTGAAATTTTACGCTGAAAAATTTGATAATCAATCTTTAGAATCTATCGAGGTTTCTAAAGAAGAAATTACCGAAGCGATAAATTTGGTAGATGAAGAAGTGAAAATTGCCATCAATACTGCTAAAAACAATATTGAAAAATTCCACCAGTCTCAAAAAGAAATTCCACAAAAAATAGAAACTACAGAAGGCGTGGTTTGTTGGCGAGAAAGCAGAGCGATTGATAAGGTAGGTTTATATATTCCGGGAGGAACAGCGCCACTTTTTTCTACGGTTCTAATGTTGGCTGTTCCAGCACAAATTGCGGGTTGCAAAGAAATTATTCTTTGTTCGCCACCTCAAAAAAATGGTAAAATCAATCCTATCATTTTATATGTAGCCAATCTTTGCGGAGTTTCTAAAATTTTTAAAGTGGGTGGAGCTCAAGCCATTGCTGCAATGAGTTTAGGTACAGAAACTGTTCCGAAAGTGTATAAAATTTTCGGGCCAGGAAATCAATTTGTTACTGAAGCCAAGATTTTTGCTCAAAAACTAGGAATTGCGATTGATATGCCAGCTGGACCGAGTGAAGTTTTGGTCATCGCAGATGAAACCGCTAATCCAAGTTTTGTAGCTGCAGATTTACTTTCTCAGGCAGAACACGGAGTAGATTCTCAGGTGGTTTTCTTGACGACTTCCAAAGAAATTTTAGAAAAAGTTAAACAAGAAACCGAAGTTCAATTACAAGATTTACCTAGAAAAGATATCGCCGAGAAAGCTTTGGAAAACAGTAGTTTTATCCTCTTAAATTCCATAGAAGAATGTATTGAATTTAGCAATGAATATGCTCCAGAACACTTAATTCTTTCCATTGAAAATCCTGAAAATATTTTATCAGAAATTACCAATGCAGGTTCTATTTTCTTAGGGAATTACACGCCAGAAAGTGCAGGAGATTACGCCAGTGGAACCAATCACACTTTGCCTACCAATGGTAATGCAAGAGCTTACAGTGGCGTTTCTTTAGACAGTTTTGTAAAGAAAATTACTATTCAAAAAATTTCTGAAAAAGGAATTCAGAATCTTGGCAAAACGATTGAAAAAATGGCAGCAGAAGAAGGACTTTTTGCCCACAAAAATGCAGTTACATTACGCTTAAAAAATTTAGAAAATGGAATTTAAACTCGAAAATTTGATAAGAGAAAATCTTAGAAATTTAAAACCCTATACTTCGCTTCGTGATAGTCAAAATTTTGATGCACCCGTTTTTTTAGAAGCCAATGAGAATCCTTTCGGTGAGTACAATCGTTATCCAGATTCTACACAAAAAAAACTGAAGGAAAAATTAAGTGAACTTAAAAATATCAACCCAAAAAATCTCTTCATCGGGAATGGAAGTGATGAATTGATAGACTTGATTATCAAAGCTTTTTGTGAGCCCAAAAAAGATGAAATTTTGGTCATGAATCCATCGTTTGTGATGTATTCTTTTTATGCTAAAATCAATGATAATAAAGTTAATGTTTTAGAATTAGATGAAAATTTTCAAATTGATAAAGAAGATTTTTTACAAAAAATTCAGAATGAAAATTTGAAGGTTTTATTTCTTTGTTCGCCCAATAATCCAACAGGAAATGAAGTGGATGATTTAGAGTTCTTCATTGAAAATTTTTCAGGAATTGTGGTTTTAGATGAGGCTTATATAGAATTTTCTTCTAGAAAATCAGCTATTTCTTGGTTAGCGAAATATCCAAATCTTATAGTATTGCAAACCCTTTCTAAAGCTTATGGAATGGCAGGTTTGAGAATTGGAATTGGCGCAGCTTCTACAGAAATCGCTACTTTGATGAATACCATAAAAGGACCTTATAACGTGAATTCTTTAAGCCAAAAAATAGCTTTGGAACAACTTAATGATGGAAAAGTTTTTAAGGAAAATTTGGAACAAATTTTAGCAGAAAGAGAGTTTCTAAAAGTTCAACTGAATCAATTGGATTTTGTGAAAAAAATCTATCCTACAGAAGCCAATTTTTTCTTAATCAAAGTAGAAAATCCAATAGAAATATATGAATTTTTGCTCGCTCAGAATATCTTGACCAGTCTGAGACATCCTCAAATTGAAAATGCGTTGAGAATTAATGTAGGCTCAAAAGAAGAAAATCAAAAATTAATAGAAACCTTGAAAAATTATCAGTAGGAACGGGCTTTAGCCCGTTTTCAAAAAAATATAATCAAATTGGCTTTAGCCAAATTTTAAAATTATTTATAATGAAAAAGAAAGTATTATTCATCGATAGAGACGGAACTTTAATTATAGAACCAC
>ERZ650300.1549-NODE-1549-length-12973-cov-17.297337_pt1 | contig 12973 bp, 10 predicted proteins | sample MGYA00376236_ERZ650300 | MGnify/ENA primary metagenome ERZ650300 (study PRJEB26733, sample SAMN07839303) | wastewater metagenome | biome: urban; feature: wastewater treatment plant; material: waste water | place: USA: North Carolina | collected 2016-04-28 ... | reverse complement strand
TTAAGTCTAAATATGGACACGATGGTTTTCTTTTAGAAACCGATAAAATAAAAACGTTATTAAAAAAATATTTCGATTTTTTGTAGAATTTGAAATTCACGATAAATTAATTTATCCATTTAATTTATACTAAAGTTTGGAAGCCACGAAGTGGCGAAATCAATAGTATAGGACAAAGCCCTATAAAAAAATGAAAAAAAAAGAGAAGAGCCCTGAAAGGGCGAAATCAATTAAAAAACAGATTAATAAAAATAATTGTTTATAATTAATACATTCTATTTATTGATTAAAAGAAAAAGATAATTAATTTAATTATTCTTAAAAAGAAAGAACCTTCAGTTTTTTCAGAAAAGTGAAAAAATACGGGAACTGCGCCCCGAGTTGAGCGGAGCTCTTTTTGTTTTTTGCGAACGAATACCCTTTTTGCGTTTTTTGCAGCTTGATAATTTACGCAGAAAGGGTTTTAGCGAGGGCAAAAAAATAAAAAAGCGTGAGCGGAACGAGGAAATAGGCGCCCAAATAAAAAAAATAAAATTTAAAATGAGTAAAAAATTAGTAATAGGATTGTTTGGTTATGGAGTGGTAGGAACTGGTCTTTATGACGTTTTGCACAAAAGTAAAACGGTAGATGCCACCATCAAAAAAATTGTGGTAAAGCATAAAGATAAGCCTAGAAATATTTCGCCAGAGCATTTTCATTATGATAAAAACGAAATTCTGCAAGATGAAGAAATCAATCTGGTCGTAGAATTGATAGATGATGCAGATGCAGCTTTTGAAATTGTAAAAACTGCGTTAGAAAACGGAAAAGCTGTGGTTTCGGCGAACAAAAAAATGATAGCGGAACATTTCGAAGAACTGTATGAACTGCAAAAAAAGCATCAGGTTCCTTTCCTGTATGAAGCGGCAGTTTGTGGCAGTATTCCGATTATCAGAAATTTAGAAGAATATTACAATAATGACTTTCTGCAATCTATTCAAGGAATTGTAAATGGTTCTACCAATTATATTTTGACCAAAACTTTCCAAGATAATTTAAGCTACGAAGAAGCACTGAAAGAAGCCCAAGAAAAAGGCTATGCAGAGAGCAATCCTATTTTGGATACAGGCGGTTTTGATGCACGCTCTAAACTTCAAATTCTATTGACGCATTCTTTCGGAATTACCACGAAACCAGAAGAAGTTTTCAATGTGGGGATTCAGAATTTGGGAGATTTAGAAATCAAATATGCCAAAGAAAAAAATCTACAGATTAAATTATTGGCTTACGCTCAAAAAAGAAATGAAGAAGAAGTCATCGCACTTGTGATTCCGAAATTTGTAAAATCTACCGATACTTTTTCTACAGTGAGTGATGTTTTTAACGGAGTAAAAGTACAAACCGCTTTTGCCGATAAGCAATTTTTCTATGGAAGAGGAGCGGGTTCATTGCCTACTGCAAGTGCAGTTTTGTCTGATATTTCTGCCATTGCTTATGATTACAGATATGAATACAAGAAAATAGCCAACTCAGAAAATCTGAAATTGGCTCAAGATTTTCCTTTGAAAGTTTTATTTAGACATAAAGCCAAAGACAGCCAAAATTTTGAAAATTATTTTGAAGAAATCGAAGAGTTTTATGGCAATAGAGAAGATGCTTATTTCGTAGGAAGCATTCGTTTTCAGCAACTAAAAGACGTTTTCACAAAGCATCAAGATGAGGTGTCATTTGTGTTGATTGATATTTTATAATTATTAACTTGTTTTTTCCTTAAGCGTTGTTTTTCTCTGAAAAATGACGCTTTATTTTTTGTATTTTTGGCAGACAAGAAAAATATATGCAAACAACAAGCACCGTTTTAATGATAGAGCCCGTTGCATTTGGTTTTAATGCAGAAACGGCACAGAATAATTATTTCCAAGTGAATTCAGAAAATGCTGAAACACAAGGAAAAGCACTGCAAGAGTTTCAAAATTTTGCAGAAAAATTAAGAAGTCATGGCATCAATGTGATGACGATTAAAGACACGTTAGAACCTCATACTCCAGATTCTATTTTTCCTAATAATTGGATTTCTATGCACCAAGATGGAACAGTTGTTCTCTATCCAATGTGTGCCGTGAACAGAAGATGGGAACGTAGAAATGATATTTTAGAAACGCTTCAAGAGAAATTTGAGGTAAAAGAAATCATTGATTTTTCGGCGCCAGAAAAAGAAGGGAAATTTTTAGAAGGAACAGGAAGCATGATTTTCGATCATGACCACAAATTAGCGTATGGTTCTGTTTCGCTGAGGTTAGACGAAGCTTTGTTCAGAGAATTTTGTGAGAAATTTGGTTATACCCCTGTCGTTTTTCATTCTTTTCAAACAGCGAATGGAGAAAGATTACCAATTTATCATACCAATGTGATGATGTGTGTAGCAGACCAATTTGTGGTGATTTGCCTAGATTGTATTGATGATGAAACCGAAAGAGTGAACGTAGTGAATACGATTTTAGAGTCAGGAAAGGAAATTATAGAAATTTCTGAAAATCAAATGCAACAATTCGCGGGAAATATGCTTCAAGTGCAAAATGAAGATGGCAAAAAATTTTTGGTGATGAGCGAAACGGCTTACAATTCTTTAACTCCAGAGCAAATTTCAGCTATCAAAAAGTACAATGAAATTATTTATTCTAATCTAGAAACCATAGAAATAAACGGTGGCGGAAGCGCAAGATGTATGCTTGCTGAGGTTTTCTTACCGAAGAAATAAAATATTAACTGAAGCACCGAAGTTTTCGGTGCTTTTATTTTTTCCAATCTTCAAAACACATTTCAAATTTTATTTCCTCTCCGTGGAATCCTACGTTTTTCCAGCCCTGTTTTTTGTAAAATAGTTCTGCTCTAGAATTTGTTTCTGTTGAAAGCCAAATGGTTTTTTGGGTTTTGCTAAAATATTCGTCAAGTATTAATTGATGAAGTTTTTTGCCAATACCTTTTCCTTCGTATTCGGGTAGAAGAAATAGCGCCCAAACATTATTTTCTATAAAATCTACAATAGAAAAGCCTACAATTGTATCATCAATTTCGCACACGAAACCAGTTCCTCTTTTGGTGATAAACTCTTCTACCAATTCATTAGGAATTAAGCTAGGATTAGAAAGTTGATTTTCTTTTACAGAATTTCTCACTACTTGTATCAGAGGAATATCTTTAATGGTTGCTTTTCTGTATATCATGTTGTAAAAATAAAAAAAACCACGAACAAAATTTTGCTCGTGATTTCTTTAATTAAAATTTAGTTTAATATGATGGGTTTTTGTGAGATTAGTTTCCTGTTCTGTTTTTGATTTCATTTGCTGCACCATCTATGTTTCTGGCTTTTTTCAGCTTTTTGTTTCCAAAATTATAGGTAATAGAGAGGTTAAATCTTCTGTTGTATTGGTTTTGGTCTATATAGTTGTAATTTCCATCTGTTTGAATGCTGTTTATGGTAATCCAATTGGTATTAAGTACATCTCTGAAGTCTACCGCAAATGTGAAATCATTCCATATTTTTTTCACAGAGAAGTCTAAAGAAGAAATAGGGTCTAGAATGCCTAAATCTATTCTCTGTTTGCCAAGGTAGAAGTAATTTATACCCAGAAACCAATCTTTTTTAGATGAGAGTCTAATATTGTTTGATAGTTGTAAAAATGGAGTAGTCATGCTTCCATCTGCGTGAAACGGCGCGAATTTTTCTCCAGTAATTGGATCTGTGTCTACAGTTCCTTTAAAAGAATTTACTTGTAAACCTAATACGTAATTTGCAGTCCAGATTTGGTTAAAGAAATTCTTATTCATTCCTAGATTTACAGAGAAATTATTTTCTGAGCCATAATTGGTTCTGATGTATCTTAGTTCTTTTACATTTTCTCCGTCAGAATTTTTGATGGTTCTCTGCAGAGGAACTTGTGTGGTAGCGTCTTTGGTATATGAGTCTGAAATTTGTAAAAAATAAGAATTTTTATACATGTACATTAATTCTTGGTTGTACACAGAAGAAGCTTTTACAAAAGGATTATTCTGTATATAATTAATTTCTGTAAGGTATACTCTTTCAGGATTTATTTCCCAGAAGCTAGGTCTTTTTACTCTGCTGGTAAAAGCATAAGAAAGAGAGTTGTTTTTATTGATGGTGTAATTTAGATTAACAGTAGGGAGCAGATTGGTGTTATTTCTTTTCACATTAATATTGGTGTTTAGAATTTCGCCGTAGCTGTCTGTAAATTCTAATCTAGCTCCTATTTTTGCTGAGAATTTTTCTCCAAAGTTTTTTTCTGCATTGGCATAGATACCTCCTATTTTTTCGTCATATACAAAATGATTGCTTTGATTAATGTCTTTAATATAGGTTTGCGAAGGATAGTGAAATCTTTCTAAGTAAGTATCATTATCTGTTTTGGTTTTATTAAAATTACCACCAGTAGAAAGGGTGAAATTTTTAAAAACTTTTGTAAAATCCAGTGTTGTAGAAAGGTTATCGATGTTTTGAGGAATTTCTTGTCTAAATTTTCCTACTTCTGAAATATTATTTCCTAAAACGTCTGTAATAGTGGTTACATTAATGTTTTGTTGAGCTTTAGTAAAGTTAAGATAAGCTGCATTAAGGTTTATTTTGCTTCCTTTGTCATCTAATTTTGCTTCATAATTTAAGTTGATAGAATTGTTAAAATCACGAGCGTTCATATTATTTACAGCTCTATTATAAGTAGTTTTAGTAACATTGTTATCATCTCGGTAGACTAGAGTGTTCAGTAAATTACTTTGTGCGTCTTTTGTTTCGCTGTACCAAGAATTATAGCTTAAACCTATGTTTTGTTTTTCGGTAAGGTCATAGTCTACATTTACATAACCGCCTAAATCTAAATCATTATTTCTTACGTATCCTACAGAAGTGTTATTAAAATTAGCATCTCCGTTTTTAAGCGTGTATTGTTGGTCTCTAAAGGTGTTTCTGCTGTTAAAATTAGAACTTATTGCTAACTTATTTTTTCTGAAATTAATAGATGCAGAAGCATTTTGGCTATTTCTTTTGGCTTGAGTATTCCCGAATCGTAAATTTCCGTTTGTTCCGTCGGTGAGTTTCTTTTTCAGAATAATGTTGATGATGCCATCACTAGATTCTACATGATATTCACTTCCAGGTACTGTAATTACTTCTATTTTTGCAATATTTTCTGCAGGCATACTTTTCAAAAAAGATTCTAGAGCATCTGCATTCATATTAGATTTTCTACCATTAATGAAAATTACAGCATTGCTTTTTCCAGAAATTTTTATGTTTTTGTCATCGGTAGAAGAAACAAGTGGCGTTTCTTTCAATAAATCAAAAGCATTATTTCCTTTAGCAATAGGCGATGCTGCTACATCAAAAACCAATCTGTCAGATTTTTTTTGAAGCACTTTTTTGGTCATTTTTACTTCTTCTATGTCTTTCGTTTTTTCTTCTTGCGAATAAGAAAAAAGAGAAGTAAGAAGTGCTGCTGTAAATAATAATTTTCTCATGGTGTAATTTTTAAGTTTAAATGTTGTGAAAAAAAGAAAAGTCGCAGTGGGTTATTAGTTCAGTGATTTGGTGTGGTGATTAGTTTTTGTGGTTATTAATTTTTTCACTGCGACTTTTTCAAGTTTGGTTATTCGTTTTAGTTATTCGTTTTTAAATGGTTAAAAGTTTTTCTAAAAATTTTTCTTCTATTCAGTTGAAGTATGTTTTGTTCAATAATTTACAATGCAAAGATATATAATTAATATAGTATTATGCAATACAAAGTAGTAAATAAAATTTATTACTTGATTTAACTTGTTGATTTTCAGTGATAAAAATTTTAGCTAATGAATTGCTTTCAGAAATAAGACAATCGAAATGGAAAGAGTATTACATCAAAAAACAAAAAAAAGTGAAAATTTCTTTCCACTTTTTATAATATTTTGAAGGTCAAATCTTTATTCTCTCTCAAATTTTGCCAGTTTTTTGTCAATCCAAATCGTTGCCAACGGAAAAAACGCAGCCAGAAGTGCGAATACAGAATCTTCGTCATCCCACTGATAAATTTTTCTACAAGGAAAGGCTAGAATCAGGTACAAAGTGAAAAATAAACCATGAACACTTCCCATCACACTGATGTAAATAATGGGCAAAATTCCTTCCTTGTCCTCACGAATCCAAATCATAGCCGAGAAAAGCAAAAGCCAAGAAATTGCTTCGGCGATACAAATTTGTCTAAACCATTTGATGAGTTTTTCTTGAGAATATTTGGATAAAAAGAAATTTTCGATGAATTCCATTATATTGATAGTTACTTGATTTGAAGTACAAAAATAAAGATTTAATAATGAATTTTACTTATAAAAACTACTTCCGTCTAAATATTCAAAAACTTCTGGTGGAAGCATAGGTCTTACATTTTTGCCTTCTTTAATCATATTTCTAATTTCTGTGGCAGAAAGTTCTATAATTGGTGCATTAATAATGTTTATGTTTTCTTGATTTTTGATTTTTGAAACACTGAGCGAAGTCGAAGTGCCGCCTTCAAAAGTTCTAGGATAGACAATGATTTGATAATCAGACATCAGTTTTTCTGCGTTTTTCCATTTAGGAAGCGAGTCTAGATTGTCTTCGCCCATAATCAGCGCAAAAGAATAATTGGGATATTTTTCTTTGAGATAAGTAAGCGTATCAATCGTGTAACTTGGCTTTGGTAAAGAAAACTCTACATTAGAAGCTCGCATTTTAGGATAGTTTTTCACTGCAAGTTGCACCATATCAAGACGATTATGGTCTGTAAGCAATGATTTTTTATCTTTAAATGGATTTTGCGGAGAAACTACAAACCAAAGTTCATCCATATCCGAATTTTCTAAAATATAGTTCGCCAAAATCAAATGCCCAATATGAATGGGATTGAATGAGCCGAAAAATAGTCCGATTTTTTTCATAAATTTTGGGTTCGAGTTCCGAGATTCGAGTTCCGAGTTTTTACCACGTAACACGTATCTTATCTCTAATGAAACTTCACATCACGAATGTTCAAATAATAGGTTACATTTCCTTTCCAGTGATTTTCTTCTACGGTAAAAGCAATGTCGAAATTTTTAGTTTTGAAATCATCCATATATTGACCTAATTTAAAGCCAATACATTCTATATTTCTGCCAGAAACTGGTTGATGAATATAGAATTTTAGGTGATTTCCGTCTTTACCCATTTGTTTTACATAACCAGAAACTTTTTGGTTTCTCAGTTCTAAAACAGGCTTCATATTGTGTGGGCCAAAAGGTGATAATTTTCTATGAAAATTAAAGAAATCACGGTTTAAATCTTCTATTTCAATGACAGAATCTATCGTAATAGAAGGGAATTTTTGGTGTTCCTGAATTTTTTCGGCCACTACTTTTTCAAATTTTTCTTTGAAAGCTTCAAATTTATCTTTCTCCATCGAAAGTCCAGCCGCAGCTTGGTGTCCCCCGAATTTTAAGAAATATTCGCTACAAGCTTCTAAGGCTTCGTGCACATCAAAATCTGAAACGCTTCTCGCAGAAGCTACCATTTCGCCATTGTTTCCATCGGTGAAAACCAAAGTCGGTTTATAGTACACTTCCGTCAGTCTAGAAGCTACAATCCCGATTACGCCTTTGTTCCATTCATTGTGATAAACTACAGTGGTGAAATTATTTTCTTGCTGGGTTTCGATGACTTGGTTAAAGGCAGATTGAGTAGTATTGGCGTCTAATTCTCGTCTGGAATCGTTGAGGTTTAAGATGTCGTCTACAATTTGATGAGCGTGTTTCAAATTGTCTGAAATCATCAATTCTACCGCGGCTTTTCCATGAGAAATTCTTCCTGCAGCATTGATTTTCGGAGCAATTTCGAAAACGATGTTAGAAATATCAAACGTAGCAATTTTTTCTTCAGGAATCAGAAGTCTTATTCCTAATTTTCTGGTTTTTCTTAAGGTTTTTAATCCCAGTTTTGCTAAAACTCTATTTTCGCCAGTCATTGCTACAATATCTGCGGCAATAGAAATAGCGAGTAAATCGGTAAGTTCATAGAGTTCGTTTTCTGGAATTTTATAAATGGTATTAAGACCTTGACATAATTTAAAACCCACTCCACAACCCGAAAGTTCTTTGTAAGGATATCTACAATCGGTTCTTTTTGGGTCTAAAACGGCAAAAGCTTTTGGTAATTCTTCGCCTGGTAAATGGTGGTCGCAAATAATAAAATCAATGCCAAGAGAACTGGCATATTCTATTTTATCTAAGGCCTTAATTCCACAATCTAATGCAATGATAAGCGAAAATCCGTTTTCTTTAGCAAAATTAATTCCCTCATCAGAAATTCCATAACCTTCAGAATAACGGTCTGGAATATAGAAATCTAAATATTTTTTTTCTACAATTTTAGAAAGATAAAGATACATGAGCGAAACTGCAGTAGTTCCGTCTACATCATAATCGCCGTAAACCAAAATTTTTTCGCCATTTTCTATTGCAGAGGCAATTCTGTCTACTGCCAATTGCATATCTTTCATCAAAAACGGACTGTGAATGTCTTCTAATTTTGGTTTGAAGAATTCTCTGGCTTTTTGGTAATCATCAATGCCTCTTAGAACCAAAATTTTTGATTCTAAAGTCCCGAAACCAATTGAAGAACTGATGCTGTCTACAATTTCTTCATCAGGTGCTGGTTTATATATCCATTTTTGGCTCATAAATGCAAAGTTAGGGAAAAAATAATTGCTAATTTAATAGACATTTGTTATTAGTTCTATTTTAAAAACAAAAAAACCGCCCAAAATTTTTGAGCGGTTTATTTTTTACATTAGCCTTTCAGCTTAAGAATACATTTGTTGTTGTAATTCTTTGATTTTTTTGTCTTCTAGATATTCATCGTAAGTCATATCTCTATCGATAACACCTTTTGGCGTAAGTTCTATGATTCTGTTACAAACCGTTTGAAGCATTTCGTGGTCATGAGAAGCCAATAAAATGTTTCCTTTGAAATTAGAAAGTGAGTTGTTCAGTGTAGTGATACTTTCTAAGTCTAAGTGGTTGGTTGGTTCGTCTAAAAGTAAAACGTTTGCTTTTTGGAGCATCATTCTAGAGAACATACATCTCATTTTTTCACCTCCAGAAAGTACGGTACAAGATTTCAGTGCTTCGTCTCCTGAGAATAACATTCTGCCAAGGAAACCACGCATGAATTCTTCGTGTCTTTCTTCGTCATTTTTAGTGAATTGTCTTAACCAGTCTACTAAATTTAAGCTCTTATCTTGGAAGAAATCAGTATTGTCTAGAGGCATGTAAGATTGGTTAGTAGTAACTCCCCAATTGTACTCTCCTTTATCTGCAGTTGCATTTCCAGAAATAATTTCGAAAAATTCTGAAATTGCCAAAGAGTTTTTAGAAATGATAGCTACTTTGTCACCTTTCTTTAACTTAATATCTACGTTAGAGAAAAGCAATTCGCCGTCTTTGCTTTTTTCTAAACCTTTTACTTCAAGGATTTGGTCACCTGCTTCTCTCTCCATTTCGAAAATAATTGCAGGATAACGTCTAGAAGTAGGTTTTATATCGTCAATATTCAGTTTTTCAATCATTTTCTTTCTAGCAGTTGCTTGTTTTGCTTTAGCAACGTTAGAACTAAATCGAGCAATGAAATCTTGTAATTCTTTTTTCTTTTCCTCAGCTTTTTTATTCGCTTGTTGACGTTGTCTTGTTGCTAACTGAGAAGCTTGATACCAGAAAGAGTAGTTACCTGTATAAAGGTTTAATTTAGAATAATCTAAGTCACCAATGTGCGTACAAACGGTATCTAAGAAGTGACGGTCGTGAGAAACTACAATTACCGTGTTTTCATAATCTGCTAAGAAATCTTCTAACCAAGCGATGGTATCAATGTCTAAGTCATTGGTAGGTTCGTCTAGAATCAAAACATCTGGATTTCCGAAAAGTGCTTGAGCCAAAAGAACTTTTACCTTGTCTTTGTTTTCTAGCTCTCCCATCATTTGCCAGTGCATTTCGTCTTTGATTCCCACGTTAGAAAGCATGGTTTGCGCATCTGATTCTGCGTTCCAGCCTCCCATTTCGTCATAGATTACGCCGAGTTCTCCAGCTTTTATTCCGTCTGCATCAGAGAAATCCTCTTTAGCATAAAGCGCATCCATTTCTTCTTTGATTTCGAAGAGTTTTTTATTTCCTCTTAATACAGTTTCTAAAACGGTAAAATTATCGTAAGCAAAGTGATCCTGTTCTAGAACAGACATTCTTTTGCCTGGTTCTAGTGATACATTTCCTGTAGTTGGTTCTTGTTTTCCTGTTAAAATTTTCAGAAAAGTAGATTTTCCTGCGCCATTTGCTCCGATGATTCCGTAGCAATTTCCTTTGGTAAACATGATGTTTACCTCGTCAAATAAAACTCTCTTCCCGAATTGTAGTGATAAATTAGATACTGTTAACATATTGTTTCGTAAATTTGGCGCAAAAGTAAGAAAAGAATTTGGTATTTCGAGGCTAAGTTTCGGATAAAGAATGAATTATTATAAAGGAAAATAGATTTCTAGGGTAAGTAAATTGACCTTTAAAATTATTTGATTCATAAAAAATTAATAAATTTTAATAAATGATTATCAGTAAGTTGGTTCTTTAATTAAATTAAAATGAGCGGAAAAACTGAATTTGGCACGTGCTTTGGTGCTTGTTTCAAGGTTTTTCAAGTCACTTGTCATTTTAATGAAGATTTCAGAATTCAATAAAAATGGTAAAATTTTATAAACTTTAATATAAATTATGTAAATTTATATTTTAGCAATAATTAGACATTTGCAGTATACAATGAAGATAGAAAAAACCATAAATATTTTAAATAAACGAGCAAAATTCGAATATGAAATTTTAGAACAGATAGAAGCAGGAATTGTTCTTACGGGAACCGAAATTAAAGCGCTTCGTTCTTCTAAAGCATCTATTACAGAGAGTTTTTGTCAGTTTATAGAAAATGAGCTGTTCGTTGTGAATATGAGTATTGATGAGTATAAATTGGGAACTTTTTATAATCATAAAATCAAAAGAGAGCGTAAACTCTTATTACACAAAAAAGAATTACAAAAATTTCAAAGAAAGTTGAAAGATGTAGGGATGACTATAGTGCCCCTAAAACTCTACATAAATGACCGAGGGAAAGCAAAAATGTTGATTGCTTTAGGTAGAGGTAAAAAACTTTTTGATAAAAGAGAAACAATAAAAAACAGAGAAAATAAAAGAAATTTAGACAGAATATTAAAGAAAACCTAAAAAAACTTTGTTTTTAACGATATTTTGTGTTTATTTTGCATTATCAATTATTTAATCATTTAATTCTATGAAAAATCTAAAATTAGGAATTTCAGCATTGGCACTTACACTTGCCTCTACTGCTTTCGCTCAAACTACTTCTAACCCTTGGGTTATCGGAGTTGGTGCACATGGAGTGAATCACATGGGTGTTGCTAACGGTGGTGTTGACAAAGTATTTGACAACTTCGATCAAGTTTTCACGCTTAACAACTATACTATTACACCTCCATTATCAAAATTAACTATTGCAAGAAACCTTAACAAGTATTTTGTTCTTGATTGGCAAACTTCAGTAGGAAATATTGATAACAAGAGATTTGATATGGGGAAAGAATTTTTCCTACAAACAGGTCTTGGTTTACAATTTAAATTTGCAGGTCTTTGGAATGAAGAATCTTGGTTTGATCCATATGCAAGAGTTGGAGCTAACTATTTAAGACATGATTATTCAGGTCTTACTTTCCCAAGAACAGACCTTGCTAATGATGAATTAAGAGGGACTTATAATAGTGATGATGTAACTGGAAAAGCAAACCATTTTACAGCTGCTGCGGGGTTAGGTGCAAATTTATGGTTGACAAAAAACTTTGGTTTAAACTTACAAGGTGATTATGTACCTACACCTGGAAATAATTCAAACGTTGCAGATTTTTGGCAAGCTTCTGCTTCATTAATGTTCAGATTCGGTAATACAGATAGAGATAAAGATGGTATTAAAGATAAAGACGATGCTTGTCCAGATGTACCAGGTTTAGCTCAATTCCAAGGTTGTCCTGATACAGACGGTGACGGAGTTGCTGATAAAGATGATAACTGTCCAGAAGTTGCTGGTCCAGTAGAAAATAACGGTTGTCCTTGGCCAGATACAGATGGTGACGGTGTTCTTGACAAAGATGATGCTTGTCCATCAGTAGCAGGTCCTGCTGCAAACAATGGTTGTCCTTGGCCAGATACAGATGGTGACGGTGTTCTTGATAAAGATGATGCTTGTCCTACAGTTGCTGGTTTAGCTCAATATAACGGTTGTCCAAGAACTGATGTAAACGTTGCTGATGATGTAACAAAAGCATTAAACGATATCTTATTTGATTTCAACAAAGCTACAATCAGACCAGAATCTAAAGAAAAATTAGATCAAGCTGCTGCTTATATTAAAGATTTCCCTTCTGGTAAATTCTTAATTGAAGGTAGAACAGATAAAAAAGGTTCTGATGCTTACAACTTAAAACTTTCTAGACAAAGAGCTGCTTCTGTTGTTGCTGCTTTAGAAGCTAGAGGTGTTAATACCAATCAGCTGAAGTCTAAAGGTGTTGGTGAAAGAGATGCTGTTGTTCCAGAATCTGCTTCTGATGCTGAAAGAATGAAAGACAGAAAAGTAGTAGTTGAAGCTATCGACGCTTCTGCTTGGGAAGCTCTTCAGAAATCTGATTTACCGGTAGTTAAAAAGAAAACTGTTAAAAAAACAGTTAAGAAAAGAAAATAACCAACGTTATTTCTATATAAAAGACACCCTCATTATTTGAGGGTGTTTTTTTATGCTATTTTTTGTATTTTTGCATTCGTAAATTTTATTAATTATGGGACGCGCATTCGAATATAGAAAAGCTTCAAAAATGGCTCGTTGGGATAAAA
>ERZ650300.1548-NODE-1548-length-12978-cov-12.448967_pt1 | contig 12978 bp, 14 predicted proteins | sample MGYA00376236_ERZ650300 | MGnify/ENA primary metagenome ERZ650300 (study PRJEB26733, sample SAMN07839303) | wastewater metagenome | biome: urban; feature: wastewater treatment plant; material: waste water | place: USA: North Carolina | collected 2016-04-28 ... | reverse complement strand
CAAATCTTGATTTTAATCTATCAACAAGTCCAGCAATTTGTGATGGAAGTCTATCTGAAGTCATTACAATTTGTTTTTTTGCGTTATGTAATTCATTAAAAGTATGAAAAAATTCCTCTTGAGTTTGTTCTTTTCCACTTAAAAACTGAATATCATCGATTAAAAGTACATCACATTTTCTGTATTTATTTCTAAAATGTTCCATGTTTTTATTTTTAATTGAGAAAGTAAAATCATTCATAAACTGTTCAATAGTTACATAAATAACAGTACTTCCCTTTTCAATTGCATGATTTCCAACAGCTTGTAAAAGGTGAGTTTTCCCTAAACCAGTTCCTCCATAAATAAATAGTGGATTGTATTGTGTTCCTGGTTTATTTGAAACGGCAAGTGAAGCATTATATGCCATTTGATTTGAAGGTCCAACAACAAATGAATCAAATGTATATGATGGATTTAGTATTGTACTTTCAGCAGTTTCATTTTGAACTTGCTCTTTTAAAATCTCTTTTTTAGATTTTTTTTCACCTGTAAGTTTTATCTCTATAGAGGGTTTTGAACCATCAAAAATTTCAAAACAATGCTGTATTAATCCAGTAAATTTGCTCTTTATCCAAGATGCAATATATTTATTATTTACTTCAAATATAGCAATTTTTTCATCAGAAGATATTTTTTTATAAACTAATTGCTTTAAGTATCTTTCATAATCAGTTTTGTTAGCTTCTTTTTGAATTATTGTTAGGAAATCTTTGGTTGTCATTTATTTGTAAACTCTTTAATCGTAATTGTAAATATTATACCTAAATTTTTTATAAAAGAGTTTGAATAGGATAATTTTATAAAATAAAACAAGTTATACACATAGTGAATAAGTAGTGAATACTTTTTTTATTTTAAGTTAAATCTTATTTAAAAGATACCATTATACGGGCTATATAACTATGTGAATAAAAATTAAACAAAAAGAGTGAAAAGTTGAAAATATTAGGAATTGACCCAGGAACTAGAAACTGTGGATATGCTATTGTTGAAAAGAGCGGAAATAGTATAAAACTTATAGAAGCAGGGTTGATAAAAATAAAAACAAAAATTTTACAAGAGCAAATTGTTGAGATGACTGAAGGATTTGATTTGATTTTTGCAAAACATAAAATTGATGAAGTTTCTATCGAAGATATGTTTTATGCATTTAATCCAAAAACAGTTATAAAATTAGCTCAATTTAGAGGAGCAATATCACTTAAAATTTTACAAGAGTTTGGTAATTTTGCAGAATATACTCCACTCCAAGTAAAACAAGCCGTAACAGGTAATGGAAAAGCTACAAAAGAGCAGGTTGCTTTTATGGTTAAAAGGCTTTTAGGTGTTAAAAAAGAGATTAAACCACTTGATATAACAGATGCAATTGCAATTGCTTTAACCCATGCACAAAGATTGTAAACTAATTCTAAAATGGATATAATCAAGCCCCAAAAAATTAGGATAATATAATGACAAAAATAGGAATATTAGCTTCTTACAATGGAAGTGGATTTGAAACAATACAAAAAGCAATATTAGAAAAAAAATTAGATGCAAAAGTAGTTGTAGTAATTACAAATAATACTAATGCAGGAGTTTTAGAAAAAGCCGAATCTTATAATATTCCTTATTTTATAGTAAATGATAAAAGATATCCTGGACAAAATATTGATGATAAAATAGCTAGATTACTTGTGGAATTTGGCTGCGATTATATATTTTTATCTGGATTTATGAAAAAAATTGAATCAAATCTTTTAAATTCATTTCCAAATAAAATCATAAATACTCATCCAGCAATTCTTCCTTCAATTTATGGAGGAAAGGGTATGTATGGAAGATTTGTCCATGAAGCTGTTATTAAAAATAAAGAAAAAAAATCTGGAGTAACAATTCATTATGTAAATGAAGTTTATGATGAAGGTGAAAAGATTTTAGTAAAGCAGATTGAATTGGAAAATAATGAAACCGTAGAAAGCTTGGAAAATAAAATAAAAGATTTAGAGAGTATAGCCATTATTGAAGCATTTGAAAAACTACTAGCAAAAAGCTAGTAGTTTAGTTTTAGTTTAGGATTTTTCCTAAATCTTCAGCAGTTTTTACATATTTAATATCAGTAATTTTCCCGTTATCTAAAGAAATTACAGAAATCATATCTTCTTGAACAGGAAAAAATCCTTTATTTGCATCATCCACTAATAAAACAGAAAATGGATAAGCTTTCATTTTTGGCATAGCAATTAAGCTAGTAATGATTCCAGGCATTCCTGTTATATCTGCAACATAAACAGTTTTGTTAGTTGTTAAATAATCTTTATCTTTTGTAAGTAAAAATTCTTTAATAGTTGTACCTTCAGTTTTTGAAGCAGAAAAAAGTATTGTTTTGATATTTGCATCAACAATGTGCTCTTTTTCAAACTGATCTTTGATTTTAAGTGTTGGAAGGTTATTTCCAATTGTTAGTGAACTAGCAATTGCACTTAATCCTAAAAAAACTGTAAATAGAAATTTTTTTATCATTTTTTGTCCTATATTTTAAAATTTATGAATAATACCTATAAAAAGTAAATGAAAAGTTAAAGAGATAAAATTATTCCTTTGATAAAGTTGGTAAATGCCAATTTTTGTAGTATGCAAGAAGTCTTAAAGCAACACCAAAAATAAATACTAAAATAATTGCAGGTAAACTTCTGAGATTTAGAATTTCTAAAACAAACATTATTGAAGCCACAATTAGTGCAACGGTTGCGTAAAATTCAGATACTAAAATAGATGGAACTCTGTTTATTAAAATATCTCTTAATGTTCCACCTCCAACAGCTGTTAAAAAAGCTAATATTAAAACACCTAAAAAATTAAAATCATTTTGAATAGCAACAAGTGAACCTGTAATTGAAAAGGATACTAAACCAACGGCATCAGAAATAATAAATGCTGTTTTTCCTTCTAAATCATCAATTTTATGAAGTTTAAAAAGTAGTGCTATTAAAACTGTTGCAACAATGAGTATTACTGGTAGATTTGTAGAAAAGACATAAGGAGTTCTATCAGCTAAAACATCTCTTATCATTCCTCCACCAAGGGCAGTTAAAAATGAAGAGATAAAAACACCTAAAATATCAAGTTTGTAGTGAACAGCAATTAAAAAACCACTAAGTGCAAAACATATAATTCCTATAATATCTGCAATTTCTAATGCGCTCATTTTATATCCTATTTTATAGTTTTTTTAAAGATGGGGATTATACAAGAAGTATATTTAAAAGATTGAAAGTCCAGTTTTTGTTGTAAAAAGCTCTAAAGCAATTGTGCCAACGAGTGAATTTCCTTGTAAATTTAGTTTTGGTGAATATACGCAAATTGCCATTTTTTTTGGAACCACAGCCACAATTCCACCTCCCACTCCACTTTTTCCTGGAAGTCCAACTTTGTATGCAAAATCTCCACTTGCGTCATAGTGTCCACAAGTTAGCATTAAAGAATTGATTCTTTTTGCCTTTGATTCAGTAATTATTTGTTCATTTGTTAGGGGATTTATTCCATGGTTTGCCAAAAAAAGCATTGATTTTGCAAGTTGTGAAGTATCCATCATAATTGAACATTGTTTAAAATAAGTTTTAATTACATCGTCTATATCATTGTATATGTTGTTATAACTTTTAATCATATTTATAAGTGCAAAGTTTTTAAAACCATTGGCTAATTCTGATTTAAAAATCTCTTTATCATGTTTTATTGTTTCATCATTTGAGGTTTTTTTAATAAAATCTAAAATAGTATCAAAAGTATTTTTTTTATAAATGGATACTAAACTATCCGCTGTTACGATTGCTCCTGCATTTATAAAAGGATTTCTAGGAATTCCATTTTCATACTCAAGTTGGATTAAAGAGTTAAAAGGGTCTCCTGATGGTTCATGACCAACTCTAGTGTATAAATCTTTTCCATAATAGTTTAAGGCAAGGGTAAATGTGAAAACTTTTGAGATACTTTGAATTGAAAATTTTAGGCTAGAATCTCCAATATGATAAGAAGTTCCATCAAAAAGATGGATACTCATAGCAAATTTCTTATCATCAACACTTGCAAGTGCGGGGATATAATTTGCTAATTTACCTTCATTTAGAAAAGGTTGAATCTCTTTTTCTATCTCTTCTAAGATGAGTTGATAGTTCATATTAAGCTAAAAGCTCTTTCATTGCCTCTGCAGTTTTTCTAATTTCCCATTGAGCGTGAGAATCAAGTCTTAGTTTAAAATAGTTCTCAAGTTGAGTTGGTTGGAAACCTCCCCAAATTTGTGAATATCCAGCTTGTGGGATTATTCGTCTTGCTTCTTGTGGTTTTACACCATCTTCTAAAGCTTTGTAGTAGTGTTCTAAGCAGATATCTAAAACTTTTTGAGTATCTCCAGCTTCGCTTGTAACATCTTTCATTTTTTCAGAAATATAAAAATCAAAAGGTACCCTTTTACCACTTACATATCTTCTTGAAAGCTCTTGCCAATTAACTCTGTGTCTTACCATTTGGCTTCTTGTTGGGAAATCAACTTTGTATAAAAACACTTTGAAATGTTCTTTTATAATTTCACACTCTTCAAGTGTATTGTAAATAGTTCTAATATCAAAACTGTAAGCTTTTGGATTGTTTTCAAAATCATAAACTAAAGCTCTATAATTTGTAAGTAAATATTTTCCATCACAAATTAATTCTCCAAATTTTTTAACATTTGAAAACTCTGGTGCTAAAATCTCTTTATGTTTTTCATTTGCTGGGTCTAGTAATACAGGTACAAATTCAAAAGAAGAAGAGGGTAATCCTTGTGATTCTGCCATGAGTCTGTTATATAATGACTCACTTCCTAAAGCTTTTGGTGATTGATAACAAATAGATGCAACTTGAGTAATAGCTAATATTCTATTTTCTTCATTTAGATTTGCTCTTGAAAAGTCCCAATTCTCTACAAAAGCGATGTTATCGCCAAATATATCCTCTTTTTTGTTAATCATTTGAATCATTTCTAGTACCTTATTGTATAATTGACGCGATTATACAAAAAAGTACATAATAATATAGATAAATTTAGGAAAATATATGAGTATCAAGAAAATAGTGAAAATTAGCTTCATAATGATTTTATTTGTAATTTCAGTGGTTGGAATAATAAATACTATAATAATTTATCAAATAAAAGAGAATAATTCAACAAAACAATTAATTACTAATTTAGTTTCGATGCAAGAAAAAATGAATGAATTATTAAAAGATACTATAAATATAAACTCAATTGAAAAATTAGATAAAGCAAAAGATGAGTTTGTTAGTTATGAAAAAGAGTTTGAAAAAATACAAGATGAGTTTAAACAACAAGATAAAAATGATTTGATTGACTATTTAATAAAAGATATAAGTAACAATGAAGTTATTGCAAATAATCTTCAACTTTTATTTGATAGTGAACATGAAATAGAAAAATCTTTCGATTCTATTTATGATTTACAAGAGAGAAAAATAGATTTAATTGCTCAATTTGATAGGGATTATCCAATTGAAAATGAGATAAGAAAAAAACTTGACCATGAGGTTGTTGAACGAAAAGATTTTAAACTTTCTCAACTTTTTGGAGATGTGAAATATTATAGTAAAGAGGTACTTTATCAAAAAAGAGATAGGGAGACTTTTAATAAGTGGTTAGGAAAAATTGAGTTATTAAAAAATAGTTTTGATAATGATGACACAAAAAAATATCTACAAATAGTTGATAAAGTTGGTAATTATGTTGTTAGTATAAAAGATATTGAAGATCAAGAGTTTGATATAAGAAGTAAAAGTTTTAATATCATTAATTTAAATAAAAAATATAGTACACAAATAGAAGAAAAAATATCACAACTTTCAAGTAATTTTATAAATTTTACATATTTTAGTATTTTAATATTATTGGTTATAGTTGTTAGTTCTTTAATGGTTTTAGCTTATAAAGTTTATAAAAATGTTGGTTTATCAGTTGATGAAATTGAAACAAAAATTGAAGATGGTCTAATAGAAATTACAAATTTAAATCACGAAATAGAAAATACACAAAAAGAAGTTGTATTTACTATGGGATCAATTGGTGAAAGTAGAAGTAAAGAGACAGGTAACCATGTAAAAAGGGTTGCAGAATATTCGCAATTATTAGCAATGTACTATGGTTTGGATGATAAAGAAGCAGAAATGCTAAAACAAGCAAGTCCTATGCATGATATTGGGAAAGTTGCAATTCCTGATGCAGTTTTAAATAAACCAGGTCGTTTTGATGAAGCTGAAAGAAAGATTATGGATACCCATGCAGCTTTAGGTTATGAGATGTTAAAACACTCAAATAGAGCTTTATTAAAAACAGCTGCTATTGTGGCTTATGAACATCATGAAAAATGGGATGGAACAGGATATCCAAGAGGTCTAAGTGGTGAAAATATTCATATTTATGGAAGAATCACAGCCTTAGCTGATGTATTTGATGCACTAGGAAGTGATAGATGTTATAAAAAAGCTTGGGATGATGAAAAGATATTTAATCTTTTCAAAGAAGAAAAAGGAAAACATTTTGACCCAAGATTAATTGATATTTTCTTTGAACATTTAGATGAATTCTTAAAAATTAGAGACTCTTTAAAAGATAAATTTTAAAGATATTTGATTCATTTTGATAAACATAATTTAATTGGAAATTATGTTTATCAATTACTTTTTTTACAATACTAAGACCCAATCCAAAACCATCCCTTTGTGATAACTCTTGTGTGAATGGTTTTAGATAATACTCAAGCTCTTTTGAAAGCTCTTTACCTTTGTTTGAAATAGATATTTCATTTTTATTTGCTTCAATTAATATTGGATAAGAAGCTGCATATTTTAAAGCATTATCTATTAGATTTTTAAGTGCTGTTGATAAATAATGTAAATCTGCATTTATTTTAAAATCTTCAATTATGTTTATTTCCACCTTTGATTCATCTTCTAAATATAGTTTTCCTAAAGATTCAATGATTAAAGTTTCCGCGCTAAAAGTGCTCAGATTTAGTTTTGTTAAATCCAATTTTTCAAGCTCTATTAACTCATTTGTTAAAGTTTCTAAATCACAGAATATCTTTTTAAGAAGCTCTTTTTGAGAAAAATCATCAATTTTTTCTATAGCAAATTTACCTTTTGCAATAGGAGTTCGTAATTCATGACCAATATCTCTTAATAGTTCTTCCCTTGTTTTTATTGAATTTTCCAAAGAACTAGCCATTATATTAAAAGAGTTTGCAAGAATTCCTATTTCATCTTTTGAATTTATATTTATTCGACTAGAGAATTTTCCATTTGCAAAATTTGTTAACTCTTTAGTGATTTCTTTTAAAGGTTTTAAAAGATTAAGAATATATAGAAAAATGATTAAAAGAACAAAAACATCAAGGAACACAAGAGCATTTAAAATATTTTTTTCACTTAGATTTTGTTCATCGGGAGTCCTTAGAATATATTCTTCATCTAAATATTTTATTTTAATTGTAAATTCATCGTCGAATATTTTTTTTAAAATTTCAATTTTCCCAAAAGTATAATTTTGAGTATAAATTATTTGATTATCAGAAGTTGGCAATTCTTTCAAAACTGTGAAATTATTCTTTTTGATAAGAGTATTTATATAATTTTTATTCTCAATATTTTTAAAAATATCCTCAACAATAGTTAAATACTTTTCTTGAACTAATTTATCCATTCTTTTTGAGTTTATATTATTGGTCCAAAAACCAATTACTCCCATTAAAATAAGACTTAGAATAAATAAAATAGAGATTTTCTTGAATATTGACATATTAACCTACAAATTTATATCCAATACCCCAAACAGATTTAATATATTTAGGATTTTTTGAATCGTCTCCTATTTTATATCTTATGTTTGAAATATGCATATCAATGGTTCTATTTTTTGTATTTATATCTAGCGATGTTGCATTTAGTATTTGTTCCCTTGAAGATATTTTATTTAGATTTTCACATAAAAAGATAAAAATTTCAAACTCTATTTTTGTAAAATCAATTGGAAAATCATCTAAAAGAACCGTTCTGTTCTCTTTATCAATTAGAAAATCATTTATTTTTATAGTTTTATTAAAACTTTTTTTTAAGATGTGTTCAATTCTTAAAACTAATTCCCTAGGTTCATAAGGTTTTGCGAGATAATCATCAGCTCCAAGTTCAAAACCATGGATCTTATTTCCAATATCACCACGAGCTGTTGAGATTATAATTGGAGTCTCTTTGATTGATTTTAGTTTTTTAAACAAGTCAAATCCATCCATATCAGGAAGCATTAAATCAAGAATAATAATCTGATAATCTTCATTTTTGAAGTTCTCAATGGCATCTTTCGGATGCTCAAATGCAGTACAATCAAATCCATAATCTTTTAGATAATCAACTATGAATTTTTGCATTTGTAAGTCATCTTCAATTAATAAAACTTTTTTATTCAATTTCCCACTCCTCTAAATATTGTGCAAAATCATATTTTTGTTTTTCATCTAAAATTTCATGAATCTTTTTTAATCTTTCAATTTCTAAAATAGTTGCTTTGTTTTTTATTTCGGTTGTAATTTTTAGATATTGTTTTTCATCAAATTTTTCATTTTTCATTAAGTCTTCAAGGATATCTTCTTGTTTTTCCTTATATTCATAAAAATTATTATATTTATCCTTAAAATCAATCAAAATTATCTTTATTTTTTCCAATTGTGTAGGATTTAAATGCAAAAAATCAAGATTTTTATAAGAGTGTTTATATTTTTTATGGTCATCATCTGCATTTAAAAATAAAAAGAGACTACTTAAAAGTAGAAAGATTTTTAATATTTTCATTTTCAATTAATCCTTTTTCAATATCACTATGACAAGCTTTACAGTTTGCTTTACTTTTAACTTCACTATTCTCAAAAATTTCTTTTGGTATTTCTTTGTGAGTTTTCTCCCAAAAAGTTGTTTTAGTCATTGTTATTATATCTTGATTTTTTATACTATTTAAGAATTTAAAACTTGATTGCATGGTTGAATTTTCAGCACTATTTTTAACTAAAAAAGCCAAAATTTCTTTGTTTGAATTTTCAGGAATAGAAGCGTCATCCCCAAAATGATTTTCTAAGTCAGACATTAGCAATTCCCAAGATTTTTTTGGTAAAAGATTTGGTGGATATAAAGTGTGACATGATGCACACTCTTTTACAAAAAGTTGGTTTTCTACTTTATAATCAATTGGTGTAAATTTTGAAGCAACTAAAATATTTTTAGGATTATAAAAATTAAAAACCAAAAAGCCTACAAAAAATATAAATATCACTAAAGAGAATATTTTTTGATAAATATTTAGTTTTATACTTTCATCTTCTTGGGTAATTTTATAACCTGTAATAATAGAATTTAAAGTCTCTTGTTTTTTATGTAGTAATCTATCAACGAATATTCCCAAAATATGTGCAACTATTAATGCTATAAATAGAGTTGAAAAGAACTCATGTATTTCACCAAAAAAATCCATTTCTTTGAATAATGGCGTGTTTAGAAAAGAAAAAATACCTTTTCCCTCTTGTATGCCAAAAGCTAAACTACCACTTATTACAGCTAAAAAGGCTACTAATAACATAGAAATAATCACATAAGAAGCCAAGGGATTATGTCCTGCATATTTTGTTTTTTCTTCAAAAATATGATTTAAAAACTCTTTAATATTTTTTTTACCAAATGATAGATCTTTGAATAAAGAGTGTTTTGGACCAAAAATACCCCAAAATAGTCTAAATATTAGCAAAATCAATATACTATAGCCAATAATTACATGGAAATTTAGCCATTGCTTTTCTTGAGCACTTATAAAAGCTATAAAAATTGATAAAGCAAATAAAGCATGAAAAACTCTAGTTGATATTGACCAAATATACGATTTTTGCATAGTTTAACCTTTTAATCTTCCCATTTACCAAAATGAGGAATATTTATATCTCTTTCACCATAATTACCTTTGTCAGCAGTTTTATGACAAGCAATACAGTTAAACAAACCTTTTACTTCAGGTTGTGTTATTAGATTTTTTCTAATTTCACTATGTTTTTTAATAATATAAGGTGTTGTTGAAATAGAATCTGGAATTTGTCCAGATGCCAAACTTGAAACAATTCTATTACTTCTTTTATATTGCATATTTTTTTCTGCACTATTATCATTTAAATATTTAGTTAATATTTGTAAGTTTGTAGCACTAATAGATGCATCATTATTATAATGATTTCCCAAATTTGACATTATTTTGTTCCATGAACTACTTGGAAGTAATCCTGGTTGATATGCAAAGTGGCAACTTCCACACTCTTTTATATATAGTTGATTATCAACTGGTGCAACATCTGTTGTTGGATTTTGTGCAAATAAAGAACCAACAAGTGTAGTAAAAACAATTAAATATTTCATTTTTTAATCCTTTGATATAATATAAGTGAGTACATCACCTTTTTCAACAGCAGTTCCTTCTCGATTATAAACATCATTAAAGTTTCTTTTTAACCATTTTTCTGTTTCCATAACATCACTTAATCTTTTTGGATTTGCTTTTGGAGATAATGGTTCAATTGATTTTCCTGTGAAAATATTTTCACCTGATTTGTTTAAATCCATTCCATGACAAGATGTACATGAAATCTCTTTTCCTTTTTTACCAATATGTTTCGATGTAAAAATCTCTTCACCTCTTTTTGCATCAAAGCCTTTGAAATTTGGATTTTCTTTTAAAGCTTCTTGTTTTAATGAACTTAGATACTCATCTATAACAGCACTAAATGCCATATTAAAAAATAAAGCAATAATTAATAAAATTCTCACTTTTACTCCTTTTTATTTATCAATATTTCTTACTTTTAAAAGTATAGGTGAATAGTCTAAATTATAAATGTCACTTTCCTTGACAATTTCTTGACAAAGTTCTTTTCTTAGAGTTATCTCTTCTAAAATGCTATGTTTAAGCTATTTTTTAGTATAATCGCGAAAATTTATATAAAGAGAAACAATGAGAGACATTAGAAATATTGCCGTAATTGCACACGTTGACCACGGTAAAACTACACTTGTAGATGAGTTATTAAAACAATCAGGAACTTTTTCAGCACACCAAAATGTTGATGAAAGAGTAATGGATAGCAATGCTATCGAAAAAGAAAGAGGGATTACAATCCTTGCTAAAAATACAGCAATTGATTATGAAGGTGTAAGAATTAACATCATCGACACTCCAGGACACGCCGATTTTGGTGGAGAAGTTGAGAGGGTTTTAAAAATGGTTGACTCTGTTTTATTACTTGTTGATGCACAAGAAGGTGTTATGCCTCAAACAAAATTCGTTGTTAAAAAAGCTTTATCTTTAGGTCATAGACCAATCGTTGTTATCAATAAAATTGATAAACCAGGTGGAGATCCAGATAGAGTTATTGATGAAGTATTTGACCTTTTTGCTCAAATGGATGCAACTGAAGAACAATTAGATTTCCCAGTTGTTTATGCAGCAGCAAGAGATGGTTATGCTAAATTAGCTTTAGCTGATGAAAATAAAGATTTAACTCCATTATTTCAAACTATATTAAATGAAGTTCCAAAACCTCAAGGTAGTGATGAAAATGGTTTACAATTACAAGTATTTACACTTGACTATGATAACTTCATAGGGAAAATCGGAATCGCTAGAATCTTCAACGGTACTATTTCAATGGGTGAAACTGTTCTTTTAGTTAAAGCTGATGGTGAAAAAGTAAAAGGAAGAGTTTCTAAACTTATCGGATTTAAAGGTATGGATAGATTTGATATTAAAACTGCTGGTACTGGTGATATTGTTGCCGTTGCTGGTTTTGAAACAATTGATGTTGGAGATTCATTATGTGATCCAAATAATCCAATGCCACTAGATCCTATGCACATTGAAGAACCAACTTTATCTGTTACATTTGCAGTAAATGATTCTCCATTAGCTGGAACTGAAGGTAAATTTGTTACTTCAAACAAAATTAACGAAAGATTAGCAGCTGAAATGAATACTAATATTGCTATGAATTATGAGCAAATTGGTGAAGGTAAATTTAAAGTTAACGGAAGAGGGGAACTTCAAATTTGTATTCTTGCTGAGAATATGAGAAGAGAAGGTTTTGAATTCTGTATTGGAAGACCAGAAGTTATTACAAAAATTGAAAATGGTGTAAAAACTGAACCTTTTGAGCATTTAGTAATTGACTTACCAGATGAGCATACAGGTGCAATTATTGAAAAACTTGGAAAAAGAAAAGCTAATATGACTAACATGGTACCAATGGGTGCTGGTTATACAAGATTAGAGTTTGAAATTCCAGCTAGAGGTTTAATTGGTATTAGAACAGAGTTCTTAACTGAAACTAAAGGTGAGGGTGTTATGAATCACTCATTCTTAGAATTTAGACCATACTCAGGAACTGTTGAATCAAGAAAATATGGAGCATTAGTTTCTATGGAAGCTGGTGAAGCAGTTGGATATTCAATTTTCAACTTACAAGATAGAGGTATTATGTTCGTTAAACCTCAAGATAAAGTTTATGTTGGAATGGTAATTGGACAACATGCAAAAGATAACGATTTAGATGTTAACCCAACAAAAGGTAAAGCTCAATCAAATGTTAGATCTTCAGGAGCTGATGAAGCTATTAAATTAGTTCCACCAAGAACAATGTCTTTAGAAAATGCTTTAGAGTGGATTGAAGAAGATGAATCAGTTGAGATTACACCTATTTCTATTAGAGTTAGAAAAAGAGAACTTGACCCAACAGTTAGAAAAAGAACTGCAAAAAAAGAGAAATTTAGTTAATCTAAATTTTTGTCTATTTTATAATGAGGGAAAGGATATTTTATCCTTTCCCTTTTTTT
>ERZ650300.1545-NODE-1545-length-12985-cov-22.480046_pt1 | contig 12985 bp, 13 predicted proteins | sample MGYA00376236_ERZ650300 | MGnify/ENA primary metagenome ERZ650300 (study PRJEB26733, sample SAMN07839303) | wastewater metagenome | biome: urban; feature: wastewater treatment plant; material: waste water | place: USA: North Carolina | collected 2016-04-28 ... | reverse complement strand
CCTACTTTCTTTGGCGAAGCAAAGAAAGTAGGTCGGCTGCGGGACGAACTCCCGCAGTCAATCAGCCCCCGCGCGCAGCGCGGCGCCTGACATTCCCCCCAATCTCAGTGCGCCTCACCCCTGCAACCTAAAATGCGCCACCTCCCCATCCAGCCGATGCACCACACCCAGTAAATCGCTGGCGGTTTGCGCCGAGCTGCGCGCGGCCAGGCCAAACTCTTCCGCCGCGCTGGCCACCCGCTCGATATGGCTGCCGATATGGCGGGCGGCGTGGGTTTGTTCGTCCAGCGCCAGCATCAGCCCGTCCAGTTCGCGGCGGGTTTCGCCTGCCCCTTCGCGCAGTTGGCGCAGCGGGCTGACCAGGTCGCGCACCAGGCGCACGCCAAAGCCCACCACTTCTTCGCCGTGCAGCAGATTGTCCGCCGCCAGCCGGGTTTGCTTTTGAATGCTCTTGATCATCTCGTCGATTTCGGCGGTGGCGCGGGTGGTGTGTTCGGCCAGTTTGCGCACTTCGTCGGCCACCACGGCAAAGCCCCGGCCTTGTTCGCCAGCGCGGGCGGCTTCGATCGAGGCGTTGAGCGCCAGCAGGTTGGTTTGGTCGGCAATGTCGTTGATCACGCCGACAATGCGGCCGATTTCGCTGGTTTTGCTGGCCAGTTGCGCCACGTCCTGGGCGGAGTTGTCGATGGTGTCGATCATCTTGCCGATTTCGCCAGCGGCTTCGCCCAGCATGCGGTCGCTTTCGCTGGCCAGGTTTTCTGCGCGGGCGGCCACGTCCAGCACCCGGCGCGACGATTGCGCCAGGCTGGTGATATTGCTGCCCAGTTCTTCCACCGCGCTGGCCATCGACGCGGTGGACGCGCCTTGCTCCACCGCGCCAGCGGCAATTTGCGCGCAGCTGGCGGACAAATCGCGCGCGGCGCTGGAGACTTCGCCGCTGGCGCCCTGAATATTGCCCACCAGTTGGCGCAGGCCGTGGCGCATGCCGCCCAGCCGGGCCAGCAGGCTGTGCGGGTGGGCGCGGCCGCTGGGGGTCTGGCTGGCCAGGTCGCCCTGGGCGATGCGCGACAGGGCTTCGCTGACCACGCCGGGGTCGCCGCCCAGCGGGCGCTTGACGCCGCGCACCAGCCACACGCCAACGGCGATGGCCAGCAGCAGGCTGACGCCGCCGATCAGTTGCAGCCACAGGGTGAATTGCGCCACGGTTTGGCTGGTGGCTTTGCCACTTTCGGCCAGCACGCGTTTTTGCAGCGCCAGATAGCTGTCTACGGCTTGCAGATAGGCGCTCAGCGCGGCTTCGCCGGATTGGGCGTATAGCGCCCGCGCGCCAGCGTAGTCGTCGGCGTCCAGCAGCGGGGTGATCTGGCCCAGCGCGGCCAGCAGGGCTTGCCGGCGCGCCTGCACCTGGGCCAGCAGCGCCTGGCTGTCGGGGCGGTAGCTCAGCCGTTGCAGCTCGCTGAAATGGTGGCTCAGGCTGGCGCGGCGTTCGTTTTGGCCGGCCTTGAAGCGGGCGTAAGCGGCTTTGTCTTCGCGGGTGAGGATGCGCGACAGGTCGCGCTCCACCTGGCTGAGCATCAAGGCGGCCTGGCTGGCGTGGTCCACCTTGGCGACTTCGACGTCGGCCAGTTGCCGGGTGTCGGCGTGCAGGCGGGACAAGCCCAGCAGGGCGGTGGCCATGCACAGCAGCAATAGCCCCAGCAGCAGGGCGATGCCCAGCGTGGTTCTGTGGAATAAATTCAGTTTCATGTCATAACCTCGTCGCCCGGCATGTGTGCCCATGCTCGGACTGCGCGGGGCGCAGTGGGCGTAGTGACTGCAAAAAAAGGAAAGCAAGGTGTTTGAAGCAGCTGCGTGGCGGGCGAAATGCGCGGCGATTTTTAAAGCTGCGCTGATTGAGTCAAAAAATCACGTTTTCTAAAAGCAAAACCCAGCAAAATCAAAGGGCTGGATTCCCGCCTGCGCGGGAATGACGATTTTTTCAGCGTGTGCTTCACGCCGCGCCTGACGGCGCTCGCCAAGCTCAGTGCAGCGTGCCTGGCCAGGCGTGTAGATCACGGCAAGGCCGCGCAACAACGCCAGGCGCGTTTTGTCAGCCGCGCTTAATCGCGCAGCCAGTCGGGCAGCAAGGCGGCGTCGTAGGCGGGTGATGGGGCGGCTTCGCCGGACAGTTCACGGCAAACGGTGTCCAGCTCCAGGCGCAGTTGGCCAAGCGATTGGCTCAGGCGTTGCAAGTCCTGGCGGATGGTGTGGGCAGAAAACGCTTCGGTGATGGGCATGGTGATTCTCCTGCAAGACAAAGGCTGGCAAACGCGGCTGGCGGTGGGTGTCTTGTGCGGTCGGCGTTTGGATACAGGGATAGATGATAATGGCTATCAATTGTAAAGACAAGCCTGACAAAGGTAAATTTTTTGACGAGCATGTCAAATCCTGTTAAGCCCGCAGCCGAATATTGCCCAGCGCCGCCCGTCCCGGTGTTATCGCAAGAAATTGCCTTTTGGATCATTTGCTTGTATTCCAGTATGCCCAAGGTGGTTTTTTGACCATTGGGCAAGCATCCGGGATAATTTGCCCAAAATTCACACAATATGGATCAACAAGGGTGCGGTATGAGTGCAGCGGTGCGTGGCGGGTTTGTCTGGCGGGTGGGCCTGGGTTTGGGGGGCTTGCTGCTGATTTTGCTGATTGTGCTGGCCCTGGGCGGGCTGGGCGGTTGGCGCATGCAGGCGGCGGCCGAGCGGGTGGCGGATGTGGACGCGCGCAAATTGCGCCATGGCCAGCAGGCCTTGTTTACGCTGAATGCGCTGTCGCGCCAGGTGTACCCGGTATTGGGCGGCTCGCCATCGCAGGAGGATATCGACACGCTGAACAAGGTGTTCACCGCCAGCCAGCGCGAGATGCAAACCCAGCTCGACAGCCTGGCGGCGCTGGGCCCCAGCCCGGAAGAACAGACCATGCTGGCGGCCATCCGTCAGCGCCATGGTGAGTTCAACCAGGCCACGCGCGGCTTGCTGGACTTGCTGGCCAAGGACGAATACGACGCCGCCACCAGCCATTTTTACGCCTTGGGCGTGCCCGCCCTGCGTGAGGACATGATGGCCATCGAGCGCTTTTTGCGCCATCAGGATCAGCAATTCCAGCAAGGCGCGCAAGCCAGCGCGGCGGCGGCGCAGCATACGCAATGGAGCATGGCCGCCGCCAGCGGCGTGGGCGTGCTGGCCTTTATCGCGGTGGGGATGATGATTTTGCGCAGCGTCAGCCGGCCGTTGGGCGGCGATCCGGCGCAGGCTGGCGCGGCGGTGGCCAGCATGGCCGATGGCCAGTTGCATCAACCCTTGCCGGTGCGCCAGGGCGATGGCCGCAGCCTGATGGCGCGGCTGGAGGCCATGCGCCGTCAGTTGGGCGGCACCATGGGCGAGATTGCCAGCAACACCCGCGCGGTGGAAGACGCCGCCCAGGCGCTGTCCGCCGAGTGCCTGCGCATTGCCGAAGGCGCGCAGGCGCAAACCTTGTCCACCGCCAGCATCGCCAGCGCGGTGGAAGAGCTGGACGGCGCCATCCACACCTTGTCCAGCCACACCGAGCATGTGGTGACGCAGGCGCACAGCGCCGAAACCCTGGCCGACCAGGCGCAAAGCCAGCTGGATAGCGCCGCCGCGCGCATGGGGGCGATGCGCGACACGCTGTCGCAGGCGCATGGAGACGTGGGCGAGCTGGCGGATAAAACCGAATCAATTGGCCAGGTGGTGGCGGTGATTCAGGGCATTGCCGAGCAAACCAATCTGCTGGCGTTGAACGCCGCCATCGAAGCCGCCCGCGCGGGCGAAACGGGCCGGGGTTTTGCCGTGGTGGCCGACGAGGTGCGCAAGCTGGCCGAACACACCGCGCGCGCCACCCAGGATATTGCCGGCACCATCAGCGCCATCCAGCAACAAACCCGCCAGGCCGCCGAGCGCTTGGACCATAGCCAGGCCGGGGTGGACGCCAGTGTGGAAGAAATCGCCGAGTTGCATCCGGCGATGGAGCAGCTGCGCGCCGGCGCCGGCAAAACCCGCCAGGCCGTCGAGCAACTGCAAAGCGGCCTGGCCGAGCAAGCCAGCGCCGCCGGGCTGATTGGCCAGCAGGCCGAACGGGTGGCGCAAACCGCCGAAGCCTTTGTGCACGGCGTGCGCCGCTCCACCGACACCGCCGACAGCCTGCTGGGCGTGGTGGGGCGGTTGAATGGTCAGCTGGCGCAGTTTCGGGTGTAGCGCCGAGAGCCGCTCACAAAACCCTCCTGGCGTTGTTGCACGTCCCCGTAGTCTGCGGCCGCGCGCCGGAGCAGGGCCGCTGTGCTGATTTTAGTGAGTGCGCTTAGCGCGGTTTGCGCGGGCTCAGTTGCAGCAGTTTTTCATGCACCGGGCCCGGTACGTATTGGCGAATCACCGCCTCCCAGCCCTTGGGCCCGACCAGGCCTTTGACCATGGTGGACGACACCTCGGCAAATTCGCGCGGCGGCAGCAGGAAGATGGTGGTGATGTCCGGGTGCAGGTCGGAGTTCACATAGCGCATGGTGCGCTCGAATTCGTAATCGCTGGCGGTGCGGATGCCGCGCACAATGTAATTGGCGCCCACGGATTGGGCGTAGTCCACCAGAAACTGATTTTCGAAGCTTTCCACCCGCAGATTGGTGTATTGGCGGGTGGTTTCGCGCAGCATGGCGGCGCGTTCGTCGGCGCAGAAGGTGTAGTGCTTGTCCGGGTTGTAGCCGACTGCGACGATCAGTTCGTCGAACAGGTCTACGGCTTTGTTGATCATCCACAAATGGCCGTTGGTGACCGGGTCGAAGCTGCCTGCGTACACTCCGCGTTTCACTGCATGTTCTCCGTCATGTCTGGGCCCCTTGGCCGCCAGGGGGTGGGCAGCGCGGGGCGTGTCGATTTGTCGCGACTGTAAGCGGACAAGGGGGGCGGGGTAAAGCATTTTTTTGGCATGGTGAGATGCCGGTGTTGCATTGCAGAAAATGCGGGTCATTTCTATAGGCAGGATGGGGCTGGCGCACTGTTTGGGCTGTGGGGCGCGGCGACCCATAAGACCAAGCTGTATGTCGTGCGCAAACGGTGGCGCATCGCCGTTTTTCTCCCCGTAAAGCGCGCTGAGCATCGCAGAAAGTCAGGGGGCTGTCCGTCACGGCTAAGCGGCGGCGCAGCCGACGCGCCATTCCGTGGCGGCCCTGACTTTCGAGAAGCGCAAGGGACCACCGCCGCCACAGGCGGCGGACGGGCGGGCGTCCTGGGGTCGCCTTTCTTTGCTGACTTTCTTTGGCGAAGCAAAGAAAGTCAGTCGGCATGCGGGACGAACTCCCGCCCCAAATCAGGCTCCGCGCGCAGCGCGGACTCCAACAAATAACCACCCTCACCGCTTGCGCAACACCACACTCCCCACCGAATACCCGGCGCCAAACGAAGCGAGCACGCCCAGCGCGCCGCTGGGCAAATCCTGCTGGTGCAGGTGCCAGGCAATCACCGAGCCGGCCGAGCTGGTGTTGGCGTAGCGGTCCAGAATCACCGGCGCTTCGTCCAGGCTGGCGTCGCGGCCAAGCAGGCGGCGGGCAATCAGCTGGTTCATCGACAGATTGGCCTGGTGCAGCCAATAGCGGCGGATGTCGCTGGCGCGCAGTTGCAGGCTGGCCAGGTGCGCTTCGATATGCTCGGCCACCATCGGGCAGACTTCTTTGAACACCTTGCGGCCCTGCTGCACAAACAGCTTGTCCGGCTGGCCGATGCCTTCTGGCGCGGCGCGGTTGAGAAAGCCAAAGTTGTTGCGGATATTGTTGGAAAACTGCGTCGCCAGTTTGCAGCCCAGCACTTCAAAACCCTGCTCGCTGCGCGCGGTATCGGCGCGTTCCAGCACCACGGCGGTGCAGGCGTCGCCAAAAATAAAGTGGCTGTCACGGTCGCAGAAGTTCAGATGCCCAGAGGTGATTTCCGGGTTGACCATCAGCACCGCCTTGGCTGCGCCGCTGGATAGGGCGCTGACGGCGGCCTGCATGCCAAAGGTGGCCGACGAGCAGGCCACGTTCATGTCGTAGGCAAAGCCGCCGCAGCCCAGCGCCTGTTGCACTTCGATGGCCATGGCCGGATAGGCGCGCTGCATATTCGAGCAGGCGACAATCACCATATCAATCTCTGCCGCCGCACGCCCGGCGGCGGCCAGCGCGTCGCGCCCGGCGGCCACCGCCATTTCGGCTTGCAGCGACAGGCTGTCGTTGTCGCGCTCGGGCAGATTGGGGCACATCCGCGCGGGGTTGAGCACGCCGTCGCGGTCCATCACATGGCGGCTGTGGATGCCGGAGGCTTTGACGATGAATTCTGCTGACGACAGCTCCCGCGCGGCGCGCTGGCCGGCGGCAATCGCCTCGGCGTGGCGGGCATTGTCGGCTTCGGCCCAGGCGTTGTAGGCGGTGACCAGTTCTTCGTTGCTGATGCGGTGCGGCGGCGTGAACAGGCCGGAGCCGGTGATGACGATGGCGGGTGCGCTCATGGTGGCGGTTTCCTTGCGATGGCAACTATGCATGCGTTTGTTTGAACGTGATGATAGCGCATCGCGCAGATGACCGGCAGATGACAGGCGGCGCAGGCAGTATCACCCCCGCATTTCTACGGAGTGAGGGGCCAGTTCATTCTTGACCAAATTACTCGGATATTATACCCTTCAGGCAGTACCCAAACCCGCTGAATTCACCCCACTGCACACGGCCGTTGCCGGCCCAGGAGACTTTCGCCATGCGACTCACCACCAAGGGGCGCTTTGCTGTCACCGCCATGCTTGACCTCGCCATGCGCGACGCAAATGGCCCGGTCACCCTGGCCGGCATCAGCGAGCGCCAGGGCATTTCCCTGTCTTATCTCGAACAGTTGTTTGGCAAGCTGCGCCGCGCCGAGTTGGTGGAAAGCGTGCGCGGGCCGGGCGGCGGCTACTGTCTGGCGCGGCTGGTGGAGGACATCACCGTGGCCGACATCATCATCGCCGTGGACGAGCCGCTGGACGCCACCCAGTGCGGCGGGCATGAAAACTGCCACGACAATCATCGCTGCATGACCCACGATCTGTGGACTGACCTGAACAAAACCATTTTTGCCTACTTGGCCAATGTGACGCTGGCGAGCCTGGTGGACAAGCAACGCGCCAAAGAAACCGCCGTCGTGCAAGACCGCCGCCGTGTGGCCGCCGTGCAGGACGGCGCCGCGCCCGCCTTGTGACACATCATTGTCCGCGCTGGAGAATCTGCTGAAATGACCGCACCCGCGAAAAACTACCCGATTTACCTGGACTACTCGGCCACCACCCCGGTTGACCCGCGCGTGGCCCAGGCCATGATTCCCTGGCTGACCGAACACTTTGGCAACCCCGCCAGCCGCAGCCACGCCTACGGCTGGGAGTCGGAAGAAGCCGTAGAAAACGCCCGCGCCGAAGTGGCCAAGCTGGTGAACTGCGACCCGAAAGAAATCGTCTGGACGTCCGGCGCCACCGAATCCAACAACCTGGCGATCAAAGGCGCGGCCCAGTTCTACAAAACCAAGGGCAAGCACCTGATCACCGTCAAGACCGAGCACAAGGCCGTGCTGGACACCTGTCGCGAGCTGGAGCGCCAGGGCTTCGAGGTCACCTACCTGACCCCGCAAGACAACGGCCTGCTGGATCTGGACGCCTTCCGCGCCGCCATCCGCCCGGACACCATCCTGGCCTCGGTGATGTTTGTGAACAACGAAATCGGCGTGATTCAGGACATCGCCGCGCTGGGCGACATCTGCCGCGAGCGCGGGGTGATCTTTCATGTCGATTCGGCCCAGGCCACCGGCAAGGTCGAGATCGACCTCGCTAGCCTGAAAGTGGACCTGATGAGCTTCTCGGCGCACAAGACCTACGGCCCGAAAGGCATTGGCGCGCTGTATGTGCGCCGCAAGCCGCGCATTCGCCTGGAAGCGCAAATCCACGGCGGCGGCCACGAGCGCGGCATGCGCTCGGGCACGCTGGCCACCCACCAGATTGTCGGCATGGGCGAAGCCTTCCGCCTGGCCCGCGAAGAAATGGCCAGCGAAAACGCCCGCATCGGCGCGCTGCGCGACCGCCTGTGGGCCGGCCTGTCGGATATCGAAGAAGTGTATCTGAACGGCGATCTGGACCGCCGCGTGCCGCACAATCTGAATGTCAGCTTTAATTTTGTCGAAGGCGAAAGCCTGATCATGGCCATCAAGGAGCTGGCGGTGTCGTCCGGCTCGGCCTGCACCTCGGCCTCGCTGGAGCCCTCTTACGTGCTGCGCGCGCTGGGCCGCAACGACGAACTGGCGCACAGCTCGATCCGCTTCACCATCGGCCGCTTCACCACCGAAGCCGAAGTGGACTTCGCCATCCATCTGCTCAAGGCCAAGATTGGCAAGCTGCGCGAACTGTCGCCCTTGTGGGACATGTTCAAGGAAGGCGTGGATCTGAACACCGTGCAGTGGGCTGCGCACTAAGTCGCGCCGGCATCAAGCGTCGCTCAAAAAACGCAGCGAAGCGAGCCTGGCTAGGCGTGCGGCCGCAGACAGTACAACTAGTACGACAAGGCCGCACAACGACGCCAGGCGCGTTTTGTGAGCGGCGCTAAAAACAAGGAGAACCAAACATGGCATATAGCGAACAAGTCCTCGACCACTACGAAAACCCGCGCAATGTCGGCTCGTTCGACAAGGGCGACGGCACGGTGGGCACCGGCATGGTTGGCGCGCCGGCCTGTGGCGATGTGATGAAATTGCAGATCAAGGTCAACGAAGCCGGGGTGATCGAAGACGCCAAGTTCAAAACCTACGGCTGTGGCTCGGCGATTGCTTCTTCCTCGCTGGTGACCGAATGGGTGAAGGGCAAGACGCTGGACGAAGCGCTGGCCATCAAGAACACCCAGATTGCCGAAGAGCTGGCCCTGCCGCCGGTCAAGATCCATTGTTCGATCCTTGCCGAAGACGCCATCAAGGCGGCAGTGTCCGACTACAAGGCCAAACACGGCCACTGACCCTGCAAACTGTCCGGGCGCCCAGCGCCCGGCCTCACTGGTGGAGAGCATGATGGGCATTACCCTGACCGAACGCGCCGCAGAACATGTGCAAGGCTTTTTGAGCAAACGCGGCAAAGGCCTGGGCCTGCGCCTGGGGGTGAAAACCTCTGGCTGCTCGGGCATGGCCTACAAGCTGGAATTTGTCGATGAAGCCGGCGAAGAAGACCTGAGCTTTGAATCGCACGGCGTGACCTTGTTCACCGACGCCAAAAGCCTGGCCTATATCGACGGCACCGAGCTGGATTTCGTCAAGGAAGGGCTGAACGAGGGCTTCAAGTTCAACAACCCCAACGTCAAGAACGAGTGCGGCTGCGGCGAAAGCTTCAACGTCTGACCCGGCCTCGCGGAGCGCGCATGGACTTCAATCAGGATTTCTTCACCCTGTTCCAGCTGCCCCGGCGCTTTGCGCTGGACCGCGCCGCGCTGGACGCCGCCTATCGGCGCATTCAGGGTGAAGTGCACCCCGACCGCTTTGCCGCCAGCCCCGAGGCCGAGCGCCGGCTGGCGCTGCAATGGGCCACCCGCGCCAACGAAGCGCATCAAACCCTGCGCCAGCCGCTGGCGCGCGCGCGCTATCTGCTGGCGCTGGCCGGCGTGGACACCGCCGAAGACACCAACACGGCGATGCCGGCCGAGTTTTTGATGCTGCAAATGGAATGGCGCGAAGCCATGATGGACGCCCGCGCCGCCCGCGACGCCGACGCGCTGGAAACCCTGATCCGCGAAGTGCGCGCCGACGCCCGCGCGCTGGAGGCCGAGCTGGCCGCCGCGCTGGACGACAGCGGCGACTTTGCCGCCGCCGCCAGCCTGGTGCGCAAGCTGCGCTTTCTGGAAAAACTGGAAGCCGACCTGGGCGAAGCGCTGGAAGCCTTGCTGTTCTGACCCCTTGCCTTTTTTCACACCGCGCCGCCCGCGCCTGACCCTGGCGGCGCCCTGACAGTTGATCACGCTCATGGCCCTGCTGCAAATCGCCGAACCCGGCCTCTTCGCCGCCCCTCATCAACACCGCCTGGCGGTTGGCATCGACCTGGGCACCACCAATTCGCTGGTGGCCACCGTGCGCAGCGGCGCCGCCGTGGTGCTGCCCGACGAACACGGCCGCCACCTGCTGCCCTCGGTGGTGCGCTACACCCCGGACGGCGAATGCGTGGTGGGCCACGCCGCGCGCGCGCGGCAAAACGAAGACCCGCACAACACCATTGTGTCCGCCAAGCGCTTTATGGGCCGGGGCCTGGCCGATCTGGACAACCCGGCGGCCATGCCCTACCAGTTTGTTGATGCGCCGGGCATGGTGCAGCTGCTGACCCGCGCCGGGGTGAAAAGCCCGGTGGAAATCTCCGCCGACATCCTGCGCGCGCTCAAGGCCCGCGCCGAAGCCAGCCTGGGCGGCGAGCTGGTCGGCGCGGTGATCACCGTGCCGGCCTACTTTGACGACGCCCAGCGCCAGGCCACCAAGGACGCCGCCCGGCTGGCCGGGCTGAACGTGCTGCGCCTGCTCAACGAACCCACCGCCGCCGCCATCGCCTACGGCCTGGATAACGCCAGCGAAGGCGTGTATGTGGTGTACGACCTGGGCGGCGGCACCTTTGACGTTTCCATCCTGCGCCTGTCGCGCGGGGTGTTTGAAGTGCTGGCCACCAGCGGCGATTCGGCGCTGGGCGGCGATGACTTTGACCACCGCATTTACTGTTGGGTGCTGGAACAAGCCGGCCTGTCGCAATTGTCGGCCAACGACACCCGCCTGCTGCTCACCCACGCCCGCGCCGCCAAAGAAATGCTCACCGACGCACAAGAAGCGCCAATCCAGGCCACGCTGTCCGACGGCCAACTGGTGCAACTGACGCTGACGCTGGAAACCTTCGAGCAGATCACCCGCACGCTGGTGGACAAAACCCTGCTGCCGGTGCGCAAGGCGCTGCGCGACGCCCGGCTGTCGGTGGAGGATATCCAGGGCGTGGTGATGGTCGGCGGCGCCACCCGCATGCCGCATATCCGCAAGGCGGTGGCCGAGCATTTCCGCCAGCCGCCGCTGACCAACCTCGACCCCGACCAAGTGGTGGCGCTGGGCGCCGCCATGCAGGCCAATGTGCTGGCCGGCAATAAGGGCGACGACGACTGGCTGCTGCTGGACGTGATTCCGCTGTCGCTGGGCCTGGAAACCATGGGCGGCCTGGTGGAAAAAATCATCCCGCGCAACAGCACCATCCCCACCGCCCGCGCACAAGAGTTCACCACCTTCAAGGACGGCCAGACCGCCATGGCCCTGCATGTGCTGCAAGGCGAGCGCGAGCTGGTGGCCGATTGCCGCAGCCTGGCGCGCTTTGAGCTGCGCGGCATTCCGCCGATGGTGGCGGGCGCGGCGCGCATTCGCGTCACCTTCCAGGTGGACGCCGACGGGCTGTTGTCGGTCAGCGCCCGCGAGCAAAGCAGCGGCGTGGAAGCGCGCATCGAGGTCAAGCCGTCCTACGGCCTGACCGACGACGAAGTCAGCCGCATGCTGACCGAATCCATCGCCCATGTGCACGACGACATCGCCGCGCGCAAGCTGGCGGAAGCCACGGTGGACGCCGAAGGCCTGCTGGCCGCCATCGACGTTGCGCTGGCCAGCGATGGCGACCTGCTGGACGCCGCCGAGCGCAGCGCGCTGGACGCCGCCATCGCCGCCATGCGCGCCGCGCTGGTCGCCCGCCAGACGGTGGGCATCAACCAGGCCATGGCCGCGCTGAACGAAGCCAGCGGCGACTTTGCCGCCCGCCGCATGGACCGCAATATCCGTCGCGCGCTGACCGGCCAGAAAATCAGCGAACTGTAACCTTACCCCCGCCGCCGGCGCTGCGCCCGGCGGCGTCTGCGAGACACCCACCATGCCGAAAATCATCGTCCTGCCCCACGCCGACCTGTGCCCGCAAGGCGCGCTGTTTGACGCCGAACCGGGCCTGAGCATCTGCGACAATCTGCTGAACAATCAGGTGGACATCGAACACGCCTGTGAAATGTCCTGCGCCTGCACCACCTGCCATGTGGTGATCCGCGAAGGCTTTGCCTCGCTGGAGCCGTCCGACGAGCTGGAAGACGACCTGCTGGACAAAGCCTGGGGCCTGGAAGCCACCTCGCGGCTGTCCTGTCAGGCGCTGGTGACCGACACCGATCTGGTGGTGGAAATCCCCAGATACACCATCAACCACGCCAAGGAGAACCATTAATATGCAATGGACCGACAGCCTGGACATCGCCATCGCCCTGTGCGACGCCCACCCCGACATCGACCCGAAAACCGTGCGCTTCACCGACCTGATGCAATGGGTGCTGGCGCTGCCGGAATTCAACGACGATCCGGCCCACTGCGGCGAACGCATTCTGGAGGCGATTCAGCAGGCGTGGATTGACGAGGTGGAATAAGTCCGTGCATCCCCTCCTGCCTGCATGGCAGCGCAGGGTGTGCCGAGTCAGATCAAGTCAATTTCTGCCGCCAGAAAAAACCAAAGCCCCACCTTGCGTGGGGCTTTGCTGTATTGGCAGTACATGCCAGTGTGGCTACTCACTGCTGGCATCCTCCCGCCCCAGCCGCACATAAATCGGCTGATACGGCGCATCCTGGGTGATGCTGATCAGGCCTTCTTTGGCCAGTTCCAGAATGGCGATGAAATTCACCACCACATAGCTGACGTTGATGTCCAGCTCGAATAGTTCAACAAACGGCACATGGCCACGGCCTTGCAGCTGGCGCAGGATGCGGGTCATTTGTTCGCGCACCGACAGGCTGTCTTGCTCCACCTGGTGGTGGCGGGTGTGTTTGGCGCGGGCGAGGATGGCCATCCACGCCTGGCGCAGGTCGGCCGGGCTGACTTCCGGCAGGCGCGCTTCGGCGCTTTGCTCCACCAGCACCGCCAGCCAGGCAAAGTCGCGCTCGGCCTG
>ERZ650300.1544-NODE-1544-length-12989-cov-18.606773_pt1 | contig 12989 bp, 12 predicted proteins | sample MGYA00376236_ERZ650300 | MGnify/ENA primary metagenome ERZ650300 (study PRJEB26733, sample SAMN07839303) | wastewater metagenome | biome: urban; feature: wastewater treatment plant; material: waste water | place: USA: North Carolina | collected 2016-04-28 ... | reverse complement strand
TTTTCTGCCGGTTTTTCTGGCTTGGCCGGGGGCTGGGCCGGTTTGGCTGCCGGGGTCGGCGGCGGTGGCGGTGCAGTCGGCTTGGGTGGCGGCGGCGCGGGTGCAGCATGAGGGGCCGGTGCTGGCGCCGGCTCAGGCTTGGGTGGGGCTGGCGGCGGTGGCGGCGGGCTGCTGATCTTGTCGGCTTCTTCCGGGCTTACCGCGTCCGGCGCTACCGGGCTGGGCGGCGGGGCTTCGGCCGGTGGCGGCGGTGGCGCATCCTTGATCTTGCCACTGGCCACGGTGGGGTTGACTTCCGGGGCGGGAGCTGCCGCACCAGACTTGGGCTTGTTGAAGTGATTGAACGCCGGCACGGCCGCCAGGGCAGCCGCAATGCCGATGCCGGCAATAATCAGCCGCTTGCGATTGGGATTGGCCGGTTTGGCGGTGCTGCCTGCCGGCGGCTTGCCACCCGCCGGCGGCGCGCCAGCAGGTTTGGAAGAAGCGGGTTTACCCTTGCCGCCGGCGGGGCTGGCGGCGCTGGTTTTGGGAGCGTTGCTGTCCGGTTTGGTCGTGTCGTTCATGTCGTCATCGCGGCCGAGAGCGGCAAAAAGCGCAAAAGCTGTTAGAATGCAGGGTTCTTCGCAACTGACTGGGCCACAAGCCCAAATCTGATGCGGCTAAAATCGAACAGGTTACTAGTGTAACCATTTGTCTTTTCACCTGGAGAAGTTTTTATGGCAATCGAACGTACGCTGTCCATCGTCAAGCCCGATGCAGTCGCCAAAAATGTCATCGGCCAAATCTACAGCCGCTTTGAAGCTGCTGGCCTGAAAGTGGTTGCCGCCAAGATGAAGCACCTGTCCCGCGCCGAAGCCGAAGGCTTTTACGCTGTGCACAAAGAGCGCCCGTTCTTCAACGATCTGGTCAGCTTCATGATCTCTGGCCCGGTGATGGTGCAAGTGCTGGAAGGCGAAGGCGCTGTGCTGAAAAACCGTGAGCTGATGGGCGCCACCGACCCGAAAAAGGCCGACGCCGGCACCATCCGCGCTGATTTTGCTGAATCCATCGACGCCAACGCCGTGCACGGTTCGGACAGCCTGGAAAACGCCGCGATCGAAATCGCCTACTTCTTCCCGGCTTCGGAAGTGTACGCCCGCTGATTTCCGCCCCTGCGGGCCGCGTGTGTGGCCCGCAACCTGACGCCCCGCCATGAAAACCAATCTGCTCGATTTTACCCTGCCGCAACTCACCGACCATTTCGCCGCCATGGGCGAGAAGCCGTTTCGCGCCACGCAAGTGATGCGCTGGATGCACCAGATGGGCACGGATGACTTTTCCGCCATGACCGATCTGGCCAAGACCTTGCGCGCCAAGCTGGAAGCCTGCGCCGAAGTGCGCGTGCCGCAGCTGATGACCGGGCAGGCTTCCACCGACGGCACGCGCAAGTGGCTGCTGGATGTGGGCACGGGCAATGGCGTGGAAACCGTGTTCATCCCCGAAGATGACCGGGGCACGCTGTGCGTGTCCAGCCAGGTGGGCTGCGCGCTGGAATGCACGTTTTGCTCCACCGGCCGTCAGGGCTTCAACCGCAATCTGTCCACCGCCGAGATCATTGGTCAGCTGTGGTGGGCGAACAAATCCATGGGCGTCACCCCGAAAAACGAGCGGGTGATTTCCAATGTGGTGATGATGGGCATGGGCGAGCCGCTGGCCAACTACGACAATGTGGTGGCCGCCATGCAGATCATGCTGGACGACCACGGCTACGGCCTGAGCCGCCGCCGCGTGACCTTGTCCACCTCCGGCCTGGTGCCGGCGCTGGACCGGCTGCGCGAAGATTGCCCGGTGGCGCTGGCGGTCAGCCTGCACGCGCCCAACGACGCGCTGCGCGACCAGATCGTGCCGATCAACAAAAAATACCCGTTGCGAGAACTGCTGGCCGCCTGCGAACGCTATTTGCAGCGCGCGCCGCGCGATTTCGTGACGTTCGAATATGTGATGCTTGACGGCGTGAACGACACGCCCGAACATGCACGGCAATTGCTTGCACTGGTGAAGGCCGTGCCGTGCAAGTTCAACTTGATCCCGTTCAATCCCTTCCCGAATTCCGGTTATGCCCGCTCCAGCGCCGGGGCCATTCGCACATTCCGGGAAATCCTGCAGGAAGCGGGTTATGTGGTGACGGTGCGCAAGACGCGCGGCGACGACATCGACGCCGCCTGTGGCCAGCTGGCCGGCAAGGTGGAGGACAAAACCCGCCGCGCCGTGCGCTGGCTGTCGGACGCTGCGCCGGAGTGAACCTTGTCCCGCGCTGGCGGGTCTGCGCCAACAGCTGTATTTTATTGAACCCTTTTGCAAGCGGACTGTACTGAATGAGCGATATCCCCACGCCCGGCGCTGAATCGGCTACACACACAGCTTCTCCTGGCATGCTGCTGTCCAATGAGCGGGTCAAGCGCGGCTTGTCCTTGCAAGAGGTCGCCGACCGGCTCAAGCTGTCCCGCAAGCAACTGGAAGCCATCGAAAACGACGAATACGACAAATTGCCCGGTCCGGCGTTTGCGCGTGGTTTTGTGCGCAATTACGCCAAGCTGCTGGGCCTGGATGTGGCCTTGCTGAATGCCTCGCTGGATGCCCATCTGCCGATGCCGCCGGTCAATCCGCCAGCGGCAGACGCCGCCCCCCCGGCTGCGGCTGCGCAGGCGGCGTCCAGCCGCTCGCCAGCTGTCAATCCCACCCTGATCAAGGGCGCACTGGCTCTGCTGGTGCTGCTGCTGGCGGCAGGCGTGGGCTATCGCCTGCTTACCCAGGGCGCCAGCGCACCGGCCACGCCGCCACTGGCCGCGCCTGCTGTGGACAGCGCCTTGCCGCAGGCCGCGCTGAATCCTGAGCCGGCCAGCTCTGCCGCTCCGGTCAGCGCCGCTCCGTCGGTTGACAGCAAGCCTGCCGAACTCAAACCCGAGCCAGCCAAGCCCGAAGCCCTTGCCGTGGCGCCGGTGAAGCCGGCAGAGGTCAAACCCGCAGAGGCCAAACCGACCAGCACCGACACCAGCACGGCGCAAGCCGCCGTCAGCGACACTGGCGCGGGTGAACTGGTGCTGAACGCCCGCGAGAAAGCCTGGGTGTCCGTGATCGACGCCAAGGGCAAAAAATTGCTGTACGGCCAGATCAGCGGCGAAAAACGCCTGGGCGGCGGCACGCCGCCGTACAAGCTGATCATCGGCAATGCTCCGCAAGTGGAGCTCAATTACAAGGGCCAGGCCGTGCCGCTGGCCGACAAGACCAAGGGCAGCACCGCCAAGCTGGAACTGCAATGACCCCGGATGGCGTGAACCGATAAAATCATGAGCCTGACACCGATTATCCGCCGCGCCTCGCGGCAAGTCTGGATTGGTCATGTGCCGGTGGGCGGCGACGCCCCGGTGATGATCCAGTCGATGACCAACACCGACACCGCCGACGCCGCCGCCACCGCGCAGCAGGTGTTCGAGCTGGCCATGGCCGGCTCGGAGGTGGTGCGCATCACCGTCAACACCGCCGAGGCCGCTGCCGCCGTGGCCGAGATTCGCCAGCGTCTGGACGATCTGGGCTGCAATGTGCCGCTGGTGGGCGATTTTCACTTCAATGGCGAGCGCCTGCTGCGCGACTACCCGGACTGCGCACGCGCGCTGGCCAAATACCGCATCAACCCTGGCAATGTCGGCAAGGGCGCCAAGGGCGACGAGAAATTCGCCTTCATGATCCAGCAGGCCATCGAGCACGACAAGCCGGTGCGCATTGGCGTGAACTGGGGCAGCCTGGACCAAAGCCTGGCGGTGCGGCTGATGGACGAAAACAACCGTCGCGCCCAGCCTTTGCCGCCGGACGCGGTGATGCGCGAGGCGTTGATTGTCTCGGCGCTGGACAGCGCCGACAAAGCCATGGCGCTGGGCCTGGCCGCCGACAAGATTTTGCTGTCGTGCAAGGTCAGCCATGTGCAGGATTTGATCGCCGTTTACCGCGAGCTGGCGCGCCGTTGTGATTTTCCGCTGCATCTGGGCCTGACCGAGGCCGGCATGGGCTCGAAAGGCATTGTCGCCTCTAGCGCGGCGCTGGCCGTGCTGCTGCAAGAAGGCATCGGCGACACCATCCGCATTTCGCTGACCCCCGAGCCGGGCGCACCGCGCGAAAAAGAAGTGATCGTCGCCCAGGAGCTGCTGCAAACCATGGGCCTGCGCGCCTTCACCCCGCTGGTCACCGCCTGTCCGGGTTGCGGGCGCACCACCAGCACCTTCTTTCAGGAGCTGGCGGCGCGCATTCAATCCTGGCTGCGCGAGCAAATGCCGCAGTGGCGGCAACAATACCCCGGCGTGGAAACCCTGAATGTGGCGGTGATGGGCTGTGTGGTGAACGGCCCTGGCGAATCCAAGCTGGCCGACATTGGCATCAGCCTGCCCGGCACTGGTGAAGTGCCGGTGTGCCCGGTGTATGTGGACGGCGAAAAAACCGTCACCCTCAAGGGCGAGGGCATCGCCGATGAATTCCAGCGCATCGTCGCCGATTATGTGGCCAGCCGCTACGGCGAAGGCGGCCCCAAGCGGCGCAAGATTGTGCCCATCCAGCCGGCCTGAGCGCCGTGCTGATCCGCCTACCGAACAGCTATTGCATTGACTGAAAAAAACAACATGGCAGAAAAAATCCAGGCAATTCGCGGCATGAACGACATCCTGCCGGATGAATCGCACCAGTGGGAATTCCTTGAGCACACCGTGCGCAACTGGCTGTCCGACTACGGCTACCGCAATATCCGCATGCCGATTGTCGAAGACACCCGTCTTTTTGTGCGCTCGATTGGCGAGGCGACCGATATTGTCGAGAAGGAAATGTACACCTTCACTGACAGCCTCAACGGCGACAGCCTGACCCTGCGCCCGGAAGGCACCGCCTCGTGCCTGCGCGCGGTCACCGAACACAATCTGCTGTACAACACCACCCAACGGCTGTGGTATGTCGGCCCGATGTTCCGCCACGAGCGCCCGCAAAAAGGCCGCTATCGTCAGTTTCACCAGATCGGCGTGGAAGCGCTGGGCTTCAACGGCCCGGACATCGACGCCGAGCTGATCCTGATGACCGCCGACCTGTGGCAGCGCCTGGGCCTGGCCCCCTACCTCAAGCTGCACCTGAACACCCTGGGCTCCAGCGCCGAGCGCGCCGAGCATCGTCAGGCGCTGATTGCCTATCTGGAGCAGCACAAGGACGCGCTGGACGAAGACGGCCAGCGCCGCCTGTACAGCAACCCGCTGCGCGTGCTGGACAGCAAAACCCCGTCGATGCAGGCCATCTGCGACAACGCCCCGCGCCTGATCGACCACCTGGGTGAGGCCAGCCGCCGTCACTACGACGACTGGCGCGCCATGCTGCAAGCGGTGGGCATTGATTACGTGGAAAACCCGCGTCTGGTGCGCGGCCTGGATTACTACAATCTGTCGGTGTTCGAGTGGGTCACCACCGAACTGGGCGCGCAAGGCACGGTGTGCGGCGGCGGCCGTTACGACAGCCTGATCGAGCAGCTGGGTGGCAAGCCGGCGCCGGCTGTGGGCTTTGCCATGGGTGTCGAGCGGCTGATGCTGCTGTTGCAGGACAAAGCCCTGCTGCCGGCGGCGCCGGCCCCGGACGTGTATCTGGTCAACCAGGGCGAAGGCGCGGCGCTGTATGCGCTGACCGTGGCCCAGGCGCTGCGCGCCGCCGGTCTGAAGGTGATCCAGCACTGCGGCGAAGCCAGCTTCAAATCGCAATTCAAAAAAGCCGACGCCAGCGGCGCCGTGGTGGCCGTGGTGCTGGGCGACAATGAAGTGGCCCAGCAACAGGCCGTGGTCAAGCCGCTGCGCGGCGGCGGCGAGCAAACCACCGTCGCCCGCGCCGAGCTGGCCGCCGCCGTGCTCGCCCACCTTAACCGCTGAACGAGGAAGCCATGGCGTTTGATCTTCAGGAACAGGAACAGATTGACGAACTCAAGGCCTTCTGGCGCAAATGGGGCACGCTGATTACCGGCGTGCTGGTGGCCGCTGCGCTGGGCACGGCCGGTGTGCAGGGCTGGCGCTGGTATCAGCATCGCCAGGCTGAATCGGCCGCTGCGCTGTACGGGCAGATGGAAGCGCTGGCGGCCAAGGGTGACACCGCCAAGCTGGTGAGCGCTGCCGAGCCGATCAAGCAGGAATATCCGCGCACCGCCTACGCCGCCCGCGCCGCGCTGGCCGCTGCCCGTGCTGCTTATGAAGCCAACGACGCCAAAACTGCCCGCGAACAGCTGAACTGGGTGCTGGAGCACGCCAGCGAGCCTGGCCTGAAGGCGGTGGCTCGCCTGCGCCTGGCTACGCTGGCGGTGGATGGCAAGCAATACGACGAAGCGCTGGGCCTGCTGGGTGGCGAGCATGACACCGCCTTTGACGGCCTGTTCCTGGACGCCAAGGGTGATGCCCTGGCGGCCAAGGGCGATACTGCTGGCGCTCGCTCCGCCTATCGTGAAGCACTGAACAAGACCCCGGCTGATGCGCCGAACCGATCCTATCTTCAAATCAAGCTTGATGCGCTGGGAGGCGAATCTTGATGAACATGCCCGCAGGTCTGCGCCGTGTGGCGACCGTAGCCGCACTGGCCGCCATGCTTGGCGGCTGCTCGACTGTCACCGGATGGTTTACCGGCAGCGACAATGCCCCCAAGCCGACCCCGCTGCAAGCCATTCAGAATAACGTGACGCCGAAAGTGCGTTGGGACGTTTCGCTGGGCGGTTCTGCGGATTATGCCTTTACCCCGGCCTTGATGGGCGATGTGGTGTGGGCTGCTGGCCGTGATGGCCAGGTGGTGGGGGTGGATGTCAACACTGGCCGGCAAGTGGGTCGGGTGGACACCCGTCTGCCGCTGTCGGGCGGCATTGGCGCCAAGAACGGCGCGCTGTACGTGGCCACCACCGAAGGCGAGCTGGTGTCGCTCGACGAAAACGGCAAGATTCGCTGGCGCAGCCGCTTGACCAGTCAAGCGCTGGAAGCCCCGCAAAGCGATGGCCAGCGCGTGCTGGTGCGCACCAACGACGGTCGCCTGTCGGCATTTGATGCTGACAGTGGCAAGTCGCTGTGGACCTTCCAGCGCCCGCAGCCGACGCTGACCGTGCGTAATTATGGCTCCACCACCCTGGTGGGCGGCGAAGCCGTGCTGCTGGGCATGCCGGGCGGCCGTCTGGCGGTGATTGGCGCCAATATGGGCGATCTGCTGTGGGAGGCTTCGGTCTCCACCCCGCGCGGCGCTTCCGAGCTGGAACGCATGGCCGATGTGGCCAGCCGCCCGGTGTTCGACCGTGGCCAGGTGTGTGCGGTGGCCTTCCAGGGCAAGCTGACCTGCTTTGACGCCCGCAGCGGCACGCCGATGTGGTCGCGCGATGTCGGCTCCAGCCAGGGGCTGACTGTGGACGCGGTCAATCTGTACGTCACCGGTGACGATGGCACAGTGTGGGCGTTTGACCGGGCCACTGGCCGCTCGGTGTGGACGCAGAACAAGCTGAAATACCGCAACGTCAGCGCGCCGGCCATGCTGGACCGCTTTGTGCTGGTGCTGGACGGCGAGGGCATTGCCCACTTGCTGTCGAATGAATCCGGTGAATTTGTCGGCCGCCAGTCGGTGGCCGGCGGCAAGACCCAGACCCAGCCGCAAAGCCTGGGCGACCGCGTGCTGGTGCAAACCCAGGGCGGCCGCGTGCTGGCGCTGAGCCTGTAACTTACTGAACCCACAGAGGCTGCTTGCGCCGTTCGCGGCGCCGCCTGCCCCGTCACGGCCCGCCGGGAGTTGTCCCGCCGGGTCGTCTGGCGCTGGTGCTGGCAAGTGCAGCCCGCAAGGAAAAATGGCAGTGAAACCCACTATCGCGCTGGTCGGACGGCCCAATGTCGGCAAATCGACGCTATTCAACCGGCTCACCCGCAGTCGCGACGCCCTGGTGGCCGACATCCCCGGCCTGACCCGCGACCGCCACTATGGCCACGGCCGTGGCGCCAGCAAACCGTATCTGGTGGTGGACACCGGCGGTTTTGAACCGATTGTTACCGACGGCATCATGCACGAAATGGCGCGCCAGACGCTTCAGGCCGTGGACGAAGCCGACGCGGTGATTTTTTTGGTGGACGCCCGCTCGGGCGCCACGCCGCACGACAAGATCATCGCCAACCAGCTGCGTCAGCTGGGCCGGCCGGTGTATCTGGTGGTGAACAAGGCCGAAGGCCTGCGCCGCGACATGGCCGGCGCCGAGTTCCACGAGCTGGCGCTGGGCGAGCCGTGGGCGATTTCTGGCGCGCATGGCGACGGCGTGCGTGAGCTGATCGAAGACGTGCTCGAGCACTTCCCCGACGCCAGCGAGGACGAAGACGCCCGCCAGCATCCCAAATTCGCCGTGATTGGCCGGCCGAATGTGGGCAAATCCACCCTGGTCAACGCCATTCTGGGCGAAGAGCGGGTGATTGCCTTTGACCAGGCCGGCACCACGCGCGACAGTATTTATATCGATTTCGAACGCGAAGCCAAACCGTATACCATTATCGACACCGCCGGCGTGCGCCGGCGCGGCAAGGTGGACGAGATGATCGAGAAATTCTCGGTGATCAAGACCTTGCAGGCCATCGAAGACGCCAATGTGGTGGTGCTGGTGCTGGACGCCCAGCTGGATGTTTCCGAGCAGGATGCCACCCTGGCCGGCTTTGCCCTGGAAGCCGGCCGCGCGCTGGTGGTGGCGGTGAACAAATGGGACGGGCTGGACGATTACGCCAAAGACTGTGTGCGCCGCGAAATCGACCGCAAATTGAACTTTTTGGGCTTTGCCAAGTTCCACTTCATCTCTGCCTTGCACGGCAAGGGCGTGGGCGATTTGTTCCGCTCGATCGACCAGGCCTATCAGGCCGCCATGGTGAAATTGTCCACCCCGCGCCTGACCCGCGCGCTGGACGTGATCACCGAGCGCCAGGCGCCGCCGCGCAACGGCATGTCGCGTCCGAAGATGCGCTACGCCCACCAGGGTGGGGTGAATCCGCCTGTCGTGGTGATCCACGGCAGCAATCTGGTGAATATTCCGGACAGTTACACTCGCTATCTTGAACACAGCCTGTGCAAATTGTTCAAACTGGAAGGCACCCCATTGCGGGTTCAGTACAAATCGACGGACAATCCGTATGCCGAACGCAAGCAGGTCAGCGTGCATCCGGGGCGACGCGATCCGGTCAAGCCAGGAAAGCAGTTCAGGAAGAAATAACGCAGCAGGGGCAACGGTGCTCTGTCTGGCCATCGCCGGGCGGAGTATGGAATCCGGTGTTCGACAACATAACAATTTAACTTAACCTGGAGTCAATCCATGAGCGCCAAAGGGCAAATGCTACAAGACCCGTTTCTGAACATTCTGCGGAAAGAACACATTCCGGTGTCGATCTATCTGGTGAACGGCATCAAGCTGCAAGGCCAGATCGAATCGTTCGACCAGTATGTGGTGCTGCTGAAAAACACCGTCACCCAGATGGTGTACAAGCACGCCATTTCCACCGTGGTGCCGGCGCGCCCGGTGTCGGTGCCGTATGAAAACCCGGCTGCCGCACCCCAGGCCAATAGCTGATTGGCCCTCGCCCTGAATCCATCGACCGGCCGTTGCCCTGGCGCATTCCGGTTCCAGCCTGCTGGCCGGAACCACACGCAGGGTGCACCGGTCGATTTTCTTTGCAGGATGCAGCTCTCCCGTGTTTGAACGTCACGAATTTGGCGACCGTGCGGTCGTCGTGTGTCTGGACTTTGGCCTGGCCGATTTTGCCGAATCGGTGGCCGAGGCCGTCGAGCTGGTGCGCGGCGCGGGCGTCACCGTGCTGTCAGTGATTCAGGCCAAGCGCAGCCGCCCGGACGCCGCCCTGTTTGCCGGCAAGGGCAAAGTGGAAGAAATCGCCAGCGAAGTGCGCGGCCTGGAGGCCAATGTGGTGATTTTCAATCACCAGCTGTCGCCGGCGCAGCAGCGCAATCTGGAGCGCGAGTTTCAGTGTCGGGTGGTGGACCGCAACAGCCTGATTCTGGATATTTTTGCCCAGCGCGCGAAAAGCCACGAAGGCAAATTGCAGGTGGAGCTGGCCCAGCTGGATTATCTGTCCACCCGGCTGGTGCGCGGCTGGACGCACCTGGAGCGGCAAAAAGGCGGCATTGGCCTGCGCGGCCCCGGCGAAACCCAGCTGGAAACCGACCGCCGCTTGCTGGGCAAGCGCGTCAAGCTGTTGCGCGACCGGCTGGCCACGGTGCAAAAGCAGCGCCAGGTGCAGCGGCGCAGCCGCTCGCGCTCGGGCGTGATGAGCGTGTCGATTGTCGGCTACACCAATGCCGGCAAATCCACCTTGTTCAACGCCCTGACCAAGGCCGGCGCTTATGCGGCGGATCAGCTGTTCGCCACCCTTGACACCACCAGCCGGCGGCTATACTTGAACGCCAATTGCTCGGTGGTGCTGTCCGACACCGTGGGCTTTATCCGCGACCTGCCGCACTCGCTGGTGGCGGCGTTTCGCGCCACGCTGGAAGAAACCGTGCATGCCGATTTGCTGCTGCACGTGGTGGACAGCGCCAATGATCAGCGTGATCGGCAGATTGAAGACGTCAACAAGGTGTTGGCGGAAATCTCCGCCGACGGCATTCCGCAGCTGCTGGTGCTGAACAAGACCGACCTCAAGGGCTTGCCGGGCGGCATCGAGCGGGATGAAAATGGCAATCTTCATGCAGTGCGCGTATCTGCGCTCACTGGCGAAGGGTTGGACGCCTTGCGCGCGGCGCTTGTGGAACTTGCGCCTGCCCCCAGCTTCTCAGCTGGACCCGCTTACGATATTCACGATACTTCGGAAAACACATGGCAATGAATGACAACGGCTGGCGCGGCGGCAAACGGGACAACAACGACGGCCCGCCCGACCTCGACGAAATTTTCCGTTCACTCAACCAAAAGCTTTCGCGGCTGTTGGGCGGGCGCGGCGGCCAGGGCGGCGGCTCGCCCGATGGCGGACGCGCGCTGTTCAAGGGCGGCGCTTCGCTGCTGGCGTTGATTCTGGGCGGCGTATGGCTGGCTTCTGGTTTTTACGTGGTGGACGCCCGCGAAGTGGGCGTGGTGCTGCGCATGGGCAGCTTCAACCGTGTATCCGACTCCGGCCTGCAATGGCACGCGCCGTATCCGTTTGAAAAAGTCGAAATCGTCACCCTGACCGAAGTGCGCAGTGTGGAAGTGGGCTATCGCGGCAACGCCAAGAACCGCATTCCCGAAGAATCGCTGATGCTTACCGAAGACCAGAACATCATCGACGTGCAATTGTCGGTGCAGTACGACGTCAAAGACCCGAAAGCCTTCCTGTTCAACAATGCCACTGGTGACCGCGACGCCAAGGATATTGTCAAGCAGGCCACCGAAACCGCCATCCGCGAGGTGGTCGGCCGCAACAAGGTGGATTTTGTGCTCAACGAAGGCCGCGCCCAAGTGGCGTCGGAAACCGCCACCTTGATTCAGCAAACGCTGGACCGCTACAACCTGGGCGTGCGGGTGAGCAAGGTCAATATCAACGATGTGCAGCCGCCCGAGCAGGTGCTGGCGGCGTTTGACGACGCAGTCAAGGCCAGCCAGGACCGCGAAAAGCTGCGCAACGAAGGCCAGGCCTACGCCAATGACGTGATTCCCAAGGCCAGCGGCCTGGCGTCGCGGCTGATGGAAGAAGCCGAGGGCTACAAGCAGCGCGTGGTGTCCAACGCCGAGGGTGACGCCGCCCGCTTCAAGCAGGTGCTGGCCGAATACAGCAAGGCGCCGGGCGTGATGCGCGAGCGCCTGTATCAGGACATGATGCAGCAAATCCTCAGCAACAGCAGCAAGGTGCTGGTCGACCAAAAATCCGGCAGCAATTTGCTGTATTTGCCGCTGGACAAGCTGATGCAGGCAGCGGCTGCACCAGGACAGGCGGCCGCTGCAGGCAATGCAGAAAATGGTCAGATTATAACTGAATAATACACAGCCGAACACCACGAAACTGAGCAGTGAGAACGTGACGTTCAGCATTTGGGTGGTGAGGAACTTCTCTATCCTGTTATGGTCGTTCATGCGTTGCATCAGGTCACCCATCAGTTTGGTGTCGAAGAACGACATAGGGAGTTTAAGCAATTTGATGAAAAAGTCGGAAACCAACGAAATATTGATTCGCATACTGATATGCAGCAAAATCCATCGGCGGATAAAGTCGACCGAAGCGCGACTGATGGTCAGCACCAGTTGCCCCAACAGGATGAGGTAGATAAAGTTCAGATTTTGATGGACGATGCCCACATCTACAATCGCTTGCGTGAGGAATGGAAAGATAAGTTGCAGCAGACAGCCCACTAATGCCCCCAGTATGATTTGTCCGAAGTAGCGTCGGTATTGTCTGAGGTAACCCAGCAGGAAACGGAAAGAGCGTTTGTCTTTTGTTGTTTCTTCCTGCTGCTTATAAAAGGCAGGTGTAGGCTGTAAAAACATGGCTATTCCTTTTTCCTCTCCATTAGACCGGGTACTGAGCCAATGTTCTTTAAATTCCCTGTCGTCATAGGTTACAAGTCCTTTGCCGGGATCTGCAATGTAGAATATTTTACCTTTCTTTATCCGGTAGAGTACTACAAAATGATTTTGGTTCCAATGCAGGATACAGGGCAGGGGGGCTTTGTGTAATTGTTCTGTTGTTACCCGTCCGCACGTGGTGTGCAGTCCCAGTCGGGTTGCCGCTTCGCTGATGCCCAGCAGCGACACGCCTTCGTTGGTAGCAAAGCAGTAGCGGGAAAGAGTATCTTGTGAATACTCTTTCCCATGGTATTTGCATATCATTTGCAGGCAGGCAATGCCACACTGCATGGAATCGTGCTGGTGGTAAACATGGAATTTGCTCATAATGGTACGTTAATTTACTCCATATCTTGAAGTATCCACTTCTTTGGGAGTTCTATCTTTAAATCCGTTGAATTTGTAGGTA
>ERZ650300.1540-NODE-1540-length-13006-cov-25.822485_pt1 | contig 13006 bp, 9 predicted proteins | sample MGYA00376236_ERZ650300 | MGnify/ENA primary metagenome ERZ650300 (study PRJEB26733, sample SAMN07839303) | wastewater metagenome | biome: urban; feature: wastewater treatment plant; material: waste water | place: USA: North Carolina | collected 2016-04-28 ... | reverse complement strand
TCTTCGGCCTTGTCCTTGAGCGCTTCCTTCAGCTTGGCCAGCACGGGCTTGAAGGCTTCGGCAGCCTCTTCGGCAGCCTTCTTCTCGGCCTCGTCCTGCAGCTTGCCCAGGTCCACCGCGCCCTTGGCCACGCTTTGCAGCGGGGTGCCGTCGAACTCGTGCAGGTAGTTCAGCGCCCACTCGTCCACGCGGTCGGTCATCAAAAGCACTTCGATGCCCTTCTTCTTGAAGACTTCGAGCTGCGGGCTGTTCTTGGCAGCGGCCAGCGTGTCGGCGGTGATGTAGTAAATCGCCTCCTGGCCTTCCTTCATGCGCGCCTTGTAGTCGGCAAAAGACACGCTCACGGTGTCGCTGGTGGTGCTGGCAAAACGCAGCAGCTTGGCCAGGCGTTCGCGGTTGGCAAAGTCTTCGCCCAAGCCTTCCTTCAGCACCGCGCCAAATTCGGCATAGAACTTGGTGTACTTGCCTTCCTTGGCCTTGTCTTCCTCGCTCACCACGTCGGTCACGCCGTCGGCGCCTTCAGCAGGGGCGTCATGTTTGTCGTGCTTGGCCAGGTCTTCCAGCATGCTCAGCACGCGCTTGGTGCTGCCTTCGCGGATGGAGCGCACGTCGCGGCTTTCCTGCAGCAGCTCGCGGCTCACGTTCAGCGGCAGGTCGGCCGAGTCGATCACGCCCTTGACGAAGCGCAGGTAGGTGGGCATCAGCGCCTCGGCGTCGTCCATGATGAAGACGCGCTTCACGTACAGCTTCACGCCCGCCTTCTTGTCGCGGTTCCACAGGTCAAACGGTGCCTTGGCGGGGATGTACAGCAGCTGCGTGTACTCGGTGTTGCCTTCCACGCGGTTGTGCGCCCAGGTCAGGGGTGCCTCGTGGTCGTGGCTGATGGTCTTGTAGAACTCGGCGTACTGTTCTTCGGTGATGTCCTTCTTGGGGCGCGTCCACAGGGCGCTGGCCTTGTTGACGGTTTCCCACTCGCCCGTCTTGACCATGCCACCGGGCTGGCGGCCGCCGTTTTCGTCGTTGGGGTTGATCAGCTCGCCGTCTTTCCACTCTTCCTTTTCCATCAGGATGGGCAAGCTGATGTGGTCGGAGTATTTGGCGATGACCTGCTTGAGCTTCCAGGCGTTGAGGTATTCCTCGGCATCCTCGCGCAGGTGCAGGATGATGCTGGTGCCGCGCTGGGCGCGGGTGATGGTTTCGACCTCGAAATCGCCCGTGCCGCCGCTCGTCCAGCGCACACCTTCTTCGGGCTTGAGGCCCGCACGGCGCGATTCGACGGTGATCTTGTCGGCCACGATGAAGCCCGAGTAAAAGCCCACGCCGAACTGGCCGATGAGTTGGGCGTCCGCCTTCTGGTCGCCTGAGAGACGGCCCATGAAGTCCTTGGTGCCGCTCTTGGCGATGGTGCCCAGGTGGTCGATGGCCTCTTGCTGGCTCATGCCGATGCCGTTGTCGGTGATGGTCAGCGTCTTGGCGGCCTTGTCGAAGCTCACGCGCACTTCGAGGTTGGGGGCGTCTTCAAACAGCGCGGCGTTGTTCAGGCCCTCAAAGCGCAGTTTGTCGCAGGCGTCCGAGGCGTTGGAGATCAGCTCACGCAGGAAGATTTCCTGGTTGGAATACAGCGAGTGGGTGACCAGGTGCAGCAGTTGGGCCACTTCTGCCTGGAACGACAGGGTTTGCTTGCTCATGGGAGGGTTCTCTCTCTCGGTAAATTTCTGGATGGAATCGCACAACGGGGGGCACAAAAAAATCACGCGTGCCAGCCCGGCAGGCGTGATTTATGGGCGGGGGTGAAGGTTTCAAGAGGGGCGAGCAGCCCGCTCCTGAAACAGGCGCTCCGCGTACGGTTTTGCCTTCAATCGGATAACTAGGCGGGAAGCCGCAGACAGTGCTGTAGCACGGCAAGGCGAACCAACGACGTTATGCGTTTGAAGGCAAAGGCGTCTCAGCCGTCGGCGTTGATGCGCTCGACCAGCACCTTGAGGACCGCGTCTGCCTTCTCGTTGGCCACCTGGCAGGTGCCCGCAGCGGCGTGGCCGCCACCGCCAAACTCCAGCATCAGGTTGCCCACATGGGTCTTGCTGCTGCGGTTGAGGATGGACTTGCCCGTGGCAAGCACGGTGTTTTGCTTTTGCAGGCCCCACATCACGTGGATGGAGATGTTGGTCTGGGGGAACAGCGCGTAAATCATGAACCGGTTGGTGGCCCAGATGGTTTCTTCCTGGCGCAGGTCCAGCACCACCAGGTTGCCCAGTTCAATGGCGCAGCGCTCCAGTTGCTCCCTGGCCTTGACGGCGTGCTCGCGGTACAGGGCCACGCGCTCCTGCACGTCGGGCAACTCCAGAATCTGCTCGATGGTGTGGTCGCGGCAGTACTTGATCAAATCCATCATCAGCGCGTAGTTGCTGATGCGGAAATCGCGGAAACGGCCCAGGCCGGTGCGCGAGTCCATCAGGTAGTTCAGCAGCACCCAGCCCTGCGGGTCGAGGATGTCTTCACGCGAATACTGGGCCGAGTCGGCCTGGTCCACCGCCGCCATCATCTCTTCGGTGATGCGTGGGAACGCGGCCTTGCCGCCGTAATGGTTGTAGACCACGCGCGCCGCGGATGGGGCATGGGCCTCAATGATGTGGTTGGTATCGCGGCGGCCCGCGTTGCGCACGGTTTCCGACTCGTGGTGGTCGAACACCAGGTGCGCACCCGGCACGTAGGGCAGGTTGGTGGTGATGTCGCGCGACGTGATGGCAACCTTGCCATCCTGCATGTCCTTGGGGTGGACGAACGTGATCTCGTCAATCAGGTTCAGTTCATTGAGCAAAACGGCGCACACCAGGCCATCGAAGTCACTGCGGGTGACCAACCGGTATTTCTCTTCACTCACAGACATCTCCTCTTAGAGCGGCTAACAAAACTCAGCGTAGCGGTTCTGGCTAGGCACTGCGTCGCAGGCAGTACGCGTAGTACGACAAGACGCGGCAACGACGCCAGAAGAGTTTTGTTAGCCGCTCTTAGAACAGGCGGGTGCGGTCATGCTAGCAACGCCCCCGGTGCCGCACCCTGTGCGGCCACAAAAAAATCTCAAAACCGCTCGTGCGGTCCCAGGTAGCGCCACTGGCCTACGGGCAGGTTGCCCAGCGTCACCCTCCCAATGCGGATGCGCTTGAGCCCCACCACCTTGAGCCCCACCAGCTCGCACATGCGGCGAATCTGGCGCTTCTTGCCTTCGGTCAAGACAAAGCGCAGCTGCTCGGGGTTTTGCCACTCCACCTTGGCGGGCTTGAGCGGCTCACCGTCCAGGCTCAGGCCATGGCGCAGGCGTTCCAGCAACTCTTTGGGGAACACCGCCTGCACGTTGGTGCTGACAGGGTCACGCTCGTCGATTTCCTGCAGCGGCGCAGAGCGCTCGCCGGGGTGGCGTGGCACCGCCTGGCCCGGTGCCTGGTAGACCACGCGCACCAGGTATTCCTTGTCCACCTCAGAGTCTTCGCCAATGATCTGCCGCGCCACACGCCCGTCCTGGGTCAGCACCAACAAGCCCACCGAGTCGATATCGAGCCGCCCGCAAGGCGCCAGGCCCCGCAACTGCGGCGGAGAGAAGCGGTTGCGGCTGGGGTCCTCGCGCCAGTGGGTGCGGGGATTGATCAGCGCCACGGCGGGCGTGTGACCATCCTCGGCCTGCCCGCTGACATAGCCGATCGGCTTGTTCAGCAAGATGGTGACGCGCTGCTCCTGGAAACCCTGGGCAATCTTGTCCACCTCAATGCGATCTGCGGCGGTGACCTGCAGCCCCATGGGCGCCACCTCGCCATTGACTTTGACCCAGCCTTTGGCAATCCAGTCATCGGCCTCGCGGCGCGAGCACAAACCCAGCTCGGCCATGCGCTTGTTCAAGCGCGAGGTATCGCCACCTACCGACGCAGGCCTTGCCCCCGGGGCAGCGGCGGGCCGGGGGGCAGCGGAGCGCGCTGCCGGGGGCCGCTGCGGCAGCGCTGGCGCAGGCCGCCCGCCTGCATCGGCAGACCAGGTACGGGTCGATGTGGGGCCGATGGCGCGCTCGGATCGCGCTGCAGCAGGTCGCGCGCCTGCTGCGGCAGGCCGTGCGGAGGCCCTGGACGGGGCCGTTGCGGCAGGTGCTGGCTTGGCCGACAGGTTGGGGCGGCGCAGCACGGGCCGCGCGGAAGCGCCTTCGGCTGGCGCAGTGGCACCAGCGGGGCTTTGGGGTGGACGGGAACTGGATGAAGACATTGGGCGTATTGTCGCCGCCGGGCGGCGCCTGCTCATCTGGCGTTGCGAAGATTACCCCTGCCTTTGCTGCCACGCCAGAAATTCTTGCGCAGGCATGGGCCGGCTGATGTGGTAACCCTGGGCTTCGTCACAGGCCAGCGCGCGCAGGCGCTCCAGAATGCCGCCGGTCTCCACGCCTTCGGCCACCACGGTCAGGCCCAGGTTGTGGGCCAGATCAATGGTGGAGCGCACGATCATCGCGTCGTCCTCCCCCTGCTCCATGCCCATCACAAACGACTTGTCGATCTTGAGCTCGTCCACCGGCAGCCGCTTGAGGTACGCCAGCGACGAATAGCCCGTGCCAAAGTCGTCGATGGACAGTTTGAAGCCTTGCTCGGACAACCGGTTGAGCATGGCTTCGGCGCGGAGGGGGTCGTCCATGATGGCGCTTTCGGTGATCTCCAGGCAAAACGCCGATGCCAGTACACCGTGGCGATCCAGAAGGGCAGCCAGCTTGTGGCTGAGGTCCGGGTCCAGCAGGTCGCGCGTGGACAGGTTGACAGACACCCGCAAACCCCGGCTCTGCTGAGCGGGCTGGGCAAGGAATTTCGCCACTTCCTCAAACATCCACAGGGTGAGCTGGCGCACAAACCCGGTTTGCTCGGCAAAGGGAATGAACTCCATCGGCGGCACCATGCCGCGCTGCGGATGCTGCCAGCGCACCAGGGCTTCTGCAGCACAGCCGCTTTGGCCATGCAGGGGCACCTTGGGCTGCAGGTACAGCCGCAGTTCGTTGCGTTCCACCGCACGGCGCAGTTCCGTGAGCAGCGACAGATTCTGGGCGCTGCTCGAATCAATCGCAGCGTCGTAGCGCAACGCTCCGCTGAGCTTGCGCTTGGCGGCATACATGGCGATTTCGGAGCGGCTGAGCAGCATGTCGGCGTCTTCTGCATCGCCGGGCCAGCAAGCGATGCCGATACCGGCGCTCAGGTCCACGGTCTGGTCCTGCAGGGCCAGGGGCTGCTCAAGCGAGGTCAGGATCTGCTGGGCCACCGCATACGCCCCAGGAGCTTCAGCGCCCCGCAGCAGCACGGCAAATTCATTGCCCCCCAGGCGCGCCACCATATCGTCGGGCGACGTCACCAGGTCAGCCATCCGCTGCGCCACGGCTTGCAGCAAACGGTCGCCAAAGGCGTAACCCATCACGTCGTTCACATGCTTGAAGCGGTCCAGATCCAGCGTCAGCACGCTCACCGGCGGAGCTTGGCCTGCGCCGGGTTCCAGGGCCCGCACCAGGGTTTCGCGAAAGCGCTCGCGGTTGGGCAGTCCTGTCAGCCGGTCCCAATAAGCCAGCCGCATGATTTCCTTTTGCTGTGCGCCGATGTCCAGGCGCATGCGGTCGAACGAACGCGCCAGCTGGCCGATTTCGTCCTGCCTACGGGTGTGCTCCATGGGGGTGTCGTACTCACCCCGCGACAGGCGCTGGGTGGCGCGCATGAGGGATTGCAACGGGGTGATCACGCGCTGGGCCATCAGGCCACTGCCCAGCGCAAAGAGCAATACGCCGCCAGCGGTAATGAATGCAAGCAGCAGCTGCGCATGGGCACCATCACAAACTGGTAGGGCACGCCATCCACCACGGCAATCTGGCTGCCCTGGGGCTGCGCGCCAGTTGCGGCGCCACTTGCCCCAGAGTGGGAATGAAGGCCTGGGCGGACGACGGAGCCGTCAGTGCGCGGTAGGCCATGTCGGTATCCAGCAGCGCCGTGGCTGCTGCGCCGATGCGCTCTCCATGGTTTTCCAGCACCGACTGGATGGTTTCCTCGTCGCCAGAATGAACCGCAGACCGAAACCCGTAATCCGCCGCCAGCAGGGCCGAGCCCTGGCGCAGACGCTCGGCGTTTTGCTCCAGCAGGCGCAGCCACACGTTTTCGTCCACGTCGAGCTGGCGCGCAATCTGGCTGCGGGCGTTGCGCTCGATGCCGGCGCGCACCACGGCAAACCCGGCCAGCTGCACGATCAGCAGCAGCAACAGGGACACCCCCACCAGGCGCAGGATCAGGCTACGGCCGAGGATCCTCCACATCAAGGCGCCAACCCCACCAGCTTGGCCGCAGCGCGCACATTGCCGGTGGCAGGCACTGCCACCGGTTGCTCATGGGCGGCAGCGCCCGGTGCCATGCGGGGGTGCCAGACGCGCAGCTTGTAGTTGCCGGCCGGCACGCCGTTGATCTGCACCTGTGCGGCGCCCTCGGCAGCCTGCGCGTAGTACGGCGTGTCCACCACCACAATCCAGCCCACCATGCGGTCGTGGATGTTGCAACCCAGGGTGACCACGCCCGCCCGTTCAAACACCACGGGATTGGCGGGCGTGCCGGTGTAGAGCTTGAGCTCGAATTTCTTGGCAGGAGAAAACGAGTACACATGGTGGCGCACGCTGTCGCGGTTCGGGAAATGCACGGAAGTTCCCACCGGCACCACCAGTACCCCCGGCAGAAACTGCTTGCCCTGTTGCGCCATCTCGGCCCCCGCCAGGGGCTTGGTCTAGGCACTGGCGGCCGCAGACTCCAGAAACGCCACGGCACCATTCACCGGGCGGCCCGCTTCATCCACCACTTCCACCTGCACGCTGGCAGCCCATGCGCCTGCACTGCTGAAGGCAGCCCAGCAGACCACGGCGCGCGCGGCCCACCGCCAGCAAGCACCAGACTGCGTCATGGCTCAATCGCCATGCCCACCAGGGGGCTGCCGTCAGCCACCACCCCCAGCAGCGTGGCCTTGCCGGTGTTCAGGTCGATCAGGTGCAGCTGCGTCTTGGGGTTGCCCGCCGTTCGCACGGCCGCCAAGGCGGTGTTGTTCACGTCGGAAATGTCCATCGAGGCATCCGTCAACGGCCCCAGGCCCAAGGAGCCCACGGTACGCAGTTGCCCTGTGTTGGGCGAGACCACGGGGGTTTCACCCTCGCGCGATCCCTGCATGACCAACACCCCCAAGGCCCGGTCAATGGCGTAGTTGGTGGTCAGCTTGCCGTCGTTGGGGTTGTAGGTGTACGCGGCAGCGACCACCTCGGGCGCACGCGCGTGGTTCACATCACTCCACGCATAGCGAAGGTAGGGGTCCGACTGCAGCCCTGGGCGCAAGTTTTCGCCATCCACCTGGGCGCCCGTGTCAGGGTGCAGACGCAGGTTCTGCCCCAGGTTCGACACCACCCGCACCCGGTCAGCCGCAGGATTGAAGTCCACGCCAAACGCCGAGCCTTTCAACGCCACGGGCGGTGTACCAGCGCCCACGGGGGTGAGCTGGCCTGTGCCCAACTCCAGCGTGTAAAGGCGCCCTGATTGTGCAAGCGCATACAGCACACCCCGCGCCACGCGAAAGTCGATGCCCACCAGCTTGTCACCCGCCGGCAAGCCCTGCAACGGTCTGCGCTCCAGGATGTGGTCGGGCCTGGCAGCGTTGAACGTCAGCAGCTCATGTGCAGCAGTCACCGCAACGACTTGTTCGCGCAGCTGCAGCGGCTCTTGGGCAGGGGCTGCGCAACCCGCCGCGAAAGCTGCCGCAGCCAAAACTGCGGCACAGCCGAGAGGGCTTTGCCAACGGAAATGCAAGCGTGAAAGCAGAGACAGCGAAGGCATGGAGCAGCTCCCAAAGATGTAACAGAACCGAACACAAGCGGACATTGTTGCACTGAGTCCGCGCACACTGCGCAAGGAAACTATGCTGTCAATTTTCATAGCACCAAAACCAACAGCAGAAAGCGCAGGCGATGACCTTGTTAAGCCGCTCCAGCGCCATGCTCAACGAAATCGACCCCAAGCAGGCGCAGGAGCAAATCCAGGCCGTGCGAAAGACCTTGCAGGAATACGCCAAGCAGGAAGCGCAGCTCGCACAACTCATTACCCCGGCCAGCGCCAGCGCCGCCGAGACTGCGTTGCTGCAGCAGGTGCAGGCGGCAGCCCAAAAGGCCAGGCCAGAGATTGAGAGCGCGATGCAAGCAGCGGACGATGGCGATACCGTCACCGCCAGCCTGAACCTGATGACCCGCGCCGCACCCGCTGAATCGATCTGGCGGCAACAGCTGGGCGAGTTGATTGCGCTGCAAAACAGGCTCAATGACGAAGCCGCCGCTTCGGCCGAAGCGATCCAGAGCCGTGCGCGCTGGATCGGCGGCGTGCTGGTGGTGGCAGCCATGGCACTCGGTCTGCTGATTGCCTGGCGCATCACCGCCAGCATCACCCAACCGATCGCCCGCGCCGTGGTGGTGGCAGAGCGCATTGCCCGGGGCGACCTGACGTCGCAAGTGGAAGTGCGCATCCACGACGAAACCGGCCGGCTGCTGGAAGCGATTGCCGCCATGCAAGACCGGCTGCGCAGTCTGGTGGCCGAGATCGGGCAGGCCGCAGACTCCATTTTGGTGGCCAGCTCTGAAGTGGCTTCAGGCAACCAGGACCTGAGCATCCGCACCGAGCAGACGTCTCACAACCTGCAAGGCGCCTCCCAGGCGCTGGGCGATCTGACGGGCACCGTGGCGCAAAGTGCGCAGGCCGCCCATCAGGCCAACGGCCTGGCGGCCAAAGCATCCACCGCGGCGGCAGAAGGAGGCGAAGTGGTGACCCAGGTGGTGCAGACCATGGACGCCATCAGCGCCAGCTCGCGCAAGATTTCCGACATCACCAGCGTGATCGACAGCATTGCCTTCCAGACCAACATCCTGGCGCTCAACGCCGCCGTGGAAGCTGCCCGCGCGGGCGAGCAAGGCCGGGGCTTTGCCGTGGTGGCCAGCGAGGTGCGCGGCCTGGCAGGTCGCGCGGCCAACGCGGCACGCGAAATCAAGGCGCTCATCAACGACAGCACCCAGCAGGTCCAGGCGGGCGCCACGCTCGTCAACCACGCGGGCGACAGCATCGCGCAGCTGGTGCAATCGGTGCGGCAGGTCTCCAGCATCATGGCCGAGATCACCGCCGCCACGCAGGAGCAAAGCCAGCGCATCACCGAAGTGAGCCACTCCGTGGGGTCGCTGGAAGAAATGACGCAGCAGAACGCTGCACTGGTGGAGGAAGGCGCAGCCGCCGCCGAAAGCCTCAAAGACCAGGCGGGGCGCCTGACGCAGATGGTGCACACCTTCCGCCTCACCCGCGAACACGCCCAGGCCCGGGCGTGGGAGGCACCTACCCCAGCGGCCCTTGCAGGCCAGACGCCAGCGAATCAGCGCATCGCACTGCACCGCAGCTAGCCCTCGGAATCCGAGAAATCGGCGCTCAGCCCTCAGTGGCAGAGGCCCTGCGGACAAACACGCTGGACTGCAACGCTGCCAGGTCCAGCACACGCACGCCGCCGTACTCCACACGAATGGCGCCTTGCGCCTGCAACGCCATCAGCGCTTCATTGACCCGCTGGCGCGACAGCCCCACCAGGTAAGCCAGCTCCTGCTGGGTGATGCGCAGCACCTCGCCCACACCGGGGTAGAGCACCGGGTTGAACAGGGACGCCAGACTGCGGGCCACGCGCACGTCGGGGTTGTTGAGGCGATCAATCTCGCGCGCGGCAATGAACTGACCCAGCCGTTCGTTGAGCTGGTGCATCACGAACCGGTTGAACGCGATGGAGTGGTCGAGCAGCCAGTGAAACGTGTCAATGGGCAGGCCCGCCACCACGCTCTTGCGCAGCGCCTGGATGTTGTAGCGGTAAGGCTCGCGCTTCATGGCCGTGCCCTCGCCAAACCAGCCGCCAGGGGGCACGCCCGTGAACGTCATGGTCTGGCCCTGGGCGTTGTCGCTGCTCATCTTGAGCAGCCCCTCCACCACGCCGAACCAGTACGTCACGGGCCTGCCGACGCGGCACACGAAGTCGCCGGGCAGGGCATCACCCACCAACAGGGAGGCCACAGCGCGCGTGCGCGCGGCTGGCTGAAGCTGTGCCAGCCACGGAATGCCCTTCAACTCCTCTGAAGTGGGCGCGCGGCGGCGCTGGTGCAAAGACAAATCGTGATTCATGCCGGCAAGCGTCACCCAAAAGCCGGCAAAAACCGGCAACGTCACGGGACAGGGAGGGTTTAACCCGATGAGGAGTTTCCCGTAGATTGTCGTCCAAAAGACAAAATAACGTCAAAGCCAGTCCTAGTATTTATGCCAGAGCAACACCTCGCGGCGGCACCTGGCAGCTGAGAAGGTCTGTTGCACCCGGGACAGATACCGATCAAAGAGGACACGGAATGAAGACGACGTTTCCCCAGCTGCTGTTGCAGCACGCCACCCAGAGGCCCCAGAGCCCGGCGCTGCGCGAAAAAGAATATGGCATCTGGCAAACCCACACCTGGGCAGACCTGGCCCAGCTGGTGGAAAAGGTGGCAGCCGGGCTGCACCAGGCCGGATTGCAGCGCCACGAACACATGGTGGTGATCGGCGCCAACCGCCCCCGCCTGTACGCCACCATGCTGGCAGCCCAGTCGCTGGGCGCGATTCCGGTGCCGCTGTACCAGGATGCCGTGGCCGCCGAATGCATCTTCCCGCTGAACAATGCCGAAGTGCGCTTTTGCCTGGTGGAAGACCAGGAGCAGGTGGACAAGTTGCTCGAAATCCGCGAGCAGTGCCCGCAGATCGCACGCATCATCTACGACGACCCCCGTGGCCTGCGCAACTACAACGAAGAAGGCCTGGACGCGCTGGACTCGCTGATCGAAACCGGCAGTGCCTTTGTGGCCAAGAACCCCGGCTGGTTCAAGGCCGAGGTGGCCAAGGCCCAGCCAGACGATGTGGCGGCCATGTTCTTCACATCCGGCACCACGGGCAACCCCAAGGGCGTGGTGCACACCCACAGCACGCTGCTGGACCGCGCCACCGCGGGCGCCGAGTTCGACAAGCTCACCAGCAGCGAAGAAGTGCTGGCCTACCTGCCCCCTGCCTGGATTGGCCAGAACATCTTCAGCTACGCGCAGTGGCTGGCCTGCGGCTACGTGGTCAACTGCCCCGAGTCGGCCAGCACCGTCACCATCGACCTCAAGGAAGTGGGCCCCACCTATTACTTTGCGCCCCCCCGCATTTTTGAAGGCCTGCTGACCAGCGTGATGATCCGCATGGAAGACGCGGGCACCTTGAAGCGCAAGATGTTCGAGGCCTGCATGAGCGTGGCCAAACGCGTGGGCCCCGCCCTGATGGACGGCGAAGCCGTGGGCACCATCGACAAAATCAAGTACGCCCTGGGCAACCTGCTGGTGTACGGCCCGCTGCGCAACAACCTGGGCTTCTCCCGCGTGCGGGTGGCCTACACAGCGGGCGAGGCCATTGGCCCCGACCTGTTCACCTTCTACCGCTCCATCGGCATCAACCTGAAGCAGCTGTACGGCTCCACCGAAACCGCCGTGTTTGTGTGCCTGCAGCCAGACAACCAGGCCCGCGCCGACACCGTGGGCGTGCCCATCCGTGGCGTGCAGATCAAGGTGGCCGACAACGGCGAAATCATGGTGAAGTCCGCCGGGCTGCTCAAGGAGTACTACAAGAACCCGGCCGCCACGGCCGAAGTGCTCACGGCCGACGGCTGGTACCACACCAGCGATGCCGGTTTTCTGGACGCGCACGGCCACCTCAAGATCATCGACCGCGTCAAGGACGTGGGCCGCATCCAGGGCGGCGCCAACGATGGCGCCATGTTCGCGCCCAAGTACGTGGAGAACAAGCTCAAGTTCTTCCCGCACATCAAGGAAGTGGTGGCCCTGGGCGACAAGCGCGAGAAGGTCTGCGTCATGGTCAACATCGACTTCGATGCCGTGGGCAACTGGGCCGAGCGCCGCAACCTGCCCTACGCCGGCTACACCGACCTGGCCCAGAAGCCCGAGGTGTACGAATTGATCCGCGACTGCATTGAAAAGGTGAATGCCGACCTGGCCAACGACGCCCTGCTGGCTGGCAGCCAGGTGAGCCGTTTCCTGGTGCTGCACAAGGAACTGGACGCCGACGACGGCGAACTCACCCGCACCAACAAGGTTCGCCGTGGCTTCATCGCCGAGAAATACGCTGCCCTGGTGGACGCCCTGTACGCAGGCCGCACCGAGCAGTACATCGAGACCCAGGTGAAGTTTGAAGACGGCCGCACCGGCAGCGTGAGCGCCACGCTCAAGCTGATGGACACCAAGACTTTCCCGCCCGTCAAGAGCGCCGCCTGAACGCGCCAGGAAGCAACCCATGAGCACCAAAAAGATCGGCGACGTCATCCTCGACGTCAAGAACATCAGCCTCCGGTTCGGTGGCGTGAAGGCGCTGACCGACATCTCCTTCAACGTCAAAGAGCACGAGATCCGCTCCATCATCGGCCCCAACGGCGCCGGCAAGAGCTCCATGCTCAACTGCATCAACGGGGTGTACACGCCGTCCGAAGGCTCCATCACCTTCCGGGGCAAGACGTTTGACCACATGAACAGCCGCCAGGTGGCCGAGATGGGCATCGGGCGCACCTTCCAGAACCTGGCGCTGTTCAAGGGCATGAGCGTGATCGACAACATCATGACCGGCCGCAACCTCAAGATCAAAAGCAACCTGCTGCTGCAGGCGCTGCGCATCGGGCCTGCCGAACGCGAGGAAATCCGCCACCGCGAATACGTCGAGCACATCATCGACTTCCTTGAAATCCAGGCCTTCCGCAAGACCCCCGTGGGCCAGCTGCCCTACGGCCTGCAAAAGCGCGTGGACCTGGGCCGCGCCCTGGCCATGGAGCCGCAGGTGCTGCTGCTCGACGAACCCATGGCCGGCATGAACGTGGAAGAGAAGCAGGACATGTGCCGCTTCATCCT